>JACCDX011563930.1_pt1 | contig 15269 bp, 12 predicted proteins | sample 7449681 | NCBI WGS metagenome assembly JACCDX01 (sample SAMN15323450, study PRJNA562643) | freshwater metagenome | isolation source: river surface water | place: USA:Blue River Watershed | collected 2017-08-18
TGCCTCATTCTTACAGACATTCTGCACTAAACTATAAAACCTCGGCTGAATTCTTAACCATTTTCTTGCTACAAAATAATAATCTATCCTCCTGATTTTTATACTTGACTAATGGGGTGCACTACAATAATCACTCGCCCTTTTTGCGAAAATCAATTTCATAATTAATAATAAATTCGCATTCATCAGGGTCAAGCCCATAATAAGGGGCTATTAACCTATCTATTGCATCAATATAATGTTTGGACAGGCCAATGCGGTATTCCTTGGTGCCGGTGGAAAACAAACGCGAATTTTTTTCAATATCGGTTAAATATTGTTGATAGTTTTGCATAATTTCTACGTGTTTTTCTGCAAGCAATTTTTCAGGAATGGGGAAAAATTCCAGTTCAGATTGTTTTAAATCCAACCCATTAGAATATACTTGTTGAAACCAATAAAATAAATTTGAGCTTAAAACAGATGCCACAATTTCATGGTGGGCCTTGTTAACCGAAAACGAATTTTCCTTGTTGGAATGGGTGGAATATGTTGTAAACAAATTATAATACCTTCCCCCTGAAGTTCTGTAATATATTTTATTTCCATCGTCTTTCATAATATTTTTTAATTTATTATGAAGCAATATCTTATTCAATATGGAAACCTCCACATCACTGCTGATTTTCGGGTATCGGCCAAAAAATTTATAATTATTAACTCTTTGAAATTCTAAATTATTAATAATTTTTTCAATTTTAACATTTTTACTTTTTCTAACCACTTTGCTGGTGAAAATTTGGGCATTTGTATCAAAAGATTTTTTATAATTAAAAACAGAAACCCTTATATCTGCATGGTCAAAAACCCTTTGCGGGCGGTTTGAAAACGACACCACCTTAATAAATTCGCTGTTATTTTCCAAAATATTATGCAATGCACTCATGGAATCGCTTGAAATAACCGACATGGGCACAATAAAATTCACATTTCCCTTATTTTTACATAATTTATAGGCCAATTCCAAAAACAAACTATACGTATCATAAGAACCGCGTTGTCCATTTTTGATGGTTTTGGTTGAATCATAATTATTGGTAAAATGATTTTTTAACCCATCGGAATATTTTACACCATATGGTGGGTTGCCAATTATAATATCAAAGCCCATAAAATTGCCATTTTCGTCCAGTATTTCAGGGAATTCTATGGCCCATTCCATGGCATTTTTGTATGATTCCCCAAATTGCAAATTATCATACATATTATAAGCAGTGATTAATTTTTTATATTGATTATCGCGTTTTTGATTGTAAATTTCTTTATGTTTGGGGTCCTCAAATTCGCGCCCACCAAATTGCAATCTATTATCGTCCAGCAATATACGCAGTGGTATGGGGGGCTTGCAATCCAAAAATGCCTCGCGGGTAAATCTCTCGGTAAATTCGCGCAAATTTTGGTCTAAATTTTGGGTAACAAAGTGATGTTGTAGCAATTTACCCATTAATTTTTGGCGAATAATATCAATTTTATTGGTTATGTCGTCCTTTAATCCAATATTGCGTTTGTAATCGCGCACCAAATTTTTATATGCAAAAATTTCTTTTTTTAATTCCACCCCCAAATGTAACCCCAAAAAAGCATCATTATGTTTGTAACGCGAAACCAAGCTATTACCGCATTTAATATTTATGTCTATATTGGGTAAAGTTTGCAATAAACCATGGTGAATATGGGTATTTTTTAACAATTCTATCCATAAACGCAACCGACATATATTGACCGAGTTGGGGTTTATATCCACCCCGAATAATGAATTTTCAATTATCCGTTGTTTTTCTAAAAACAGGGCCCTCTGCACCCGGGCGGATTCAACATTTTTGGGGTTATATTGAAAAAACCCACCATCTATTTTATGGGTTAAAATTAATTCATCATTTAAAATGGAAAAATTATAATCGCGTATTACATCATTATGTTCGTCCATCAAAATACCCAAATATCCCTTTACATAAACCAATTCATTCAATACGGAAACCAAGTAATGGCCACTGCCCACGGCCGGGTCGCATATTGTAATGGAATTGATAATATGAATCAATTGTTTGGCGGAATGGTTATTCTCCAATGGGAAAAAGTTGCGTATATCCTGCAAAGTTTTATATGTGCTATGACATTCTTCATTAACCTTATCAACCACCACGCGGTGTAATGATTCACGGGCCATATATTCGGTAATAAAGCTGGGGGTAAAAAAACTGCCATCTTGATAACCATTAATTTTTTCAAATATTAAACCCAAAACTGATGCATTAATAATAGTGCGCGTTTCATGCACCAAGCCATCAGTTTTATTATTGGCAAAATCAAAGGCATCCAAAAATTCAAATAAATACCGCAGGGTATCCACAAGGCCGGTGCGCAAGGTTTTTTGGTTTTCGTTTGTGCGCAAAATGGTTTGGGGGTAATATTCCATGGTAACCCCGGGGTCTAAATAACTTAACAACATGCCAAATTTATATTCACTGGGGTGAACTTCAAATAACGAACTATTCAAATATGGTATATATTCGCGCTTATTGCCCGAACGTTCGCCAATGGGAACGGCCAAAATATCAAAAAACAAATTACTGCATTGAAAAAAATTGGGTATATTTTCGGTATTTAAAAATTTCTTGCCACCCCACCCCACCAATTGAGATTCCAGCAATTTTAAAAATAAAATGCGGTTTAACCAAATAATAATTAATTGCAAAATATCCACTGAATCAAATGGTTTTTTTAACAATGTAAATTGGTGCTGGCATAATTGGTAAACCGAACCGGCCTGCAATTGGCCACCCTCGGTTATCGGTTTTATTACAAATTTCCCATGTTCGCTTACCTCGTGCAGGCCCATAATATATAATAATTCTTCATAAAATTTTTTATCTAGGCTATTGGCATCGTTGGGATTATATTGTTTTAACAAGCCATCAGGGTGCAATAATTTATATATAACGCGCTGCTCATCATTCGGTAAGGTTTCAAATTGCCATAACGAAAATTTTGTTGCGTTTATAGTCACATTCTCGCCCTGTAAGAATTTGCCAATATTATCATATATATTTTTTGTATTATGCCCCCCCAGCAGGTTTGGGTCATAATAGTCGCGGTATATATTTTGCAATTTGATCGATTCAAAAAATAACCTTTCAAATTCGTGGGCATCAAATATATACCAATTGAGAAAATCGGTTATAATAACATGTTTTATGTGCTTATTTTCCACCCCCTGTGCCGATTTACGCTCCTGCATAAAATAATGTATGGCCTGATAAAACGATTTTTTCATAAAATTATCATCACTCACCATATCATTGGCATCATATTTTTTGCATTCAAATATTACTTGGTTAGCATTATTATGTTTAATAACCAAATCAGTGCGGTTAAAAATTTGCGCATCATACCCAAATAATTGGGCCATAAAAGGTTTTAAAACATTGGCCACTATATTGGGTTCAGGTTGATTAATATGTGATTGGTAATTTTTTTTATATTGGGTAATACAATTGGCAAAATGGTTGAAATCGTCAATTAAAATATCGTTGCGCACATACAGGCTGTGCAAAAATTGGCGAATGGGCAAAATATTGATGGGCATAACCAACGAATAATTATATTCGCTTCGTTTTGCAATGTAATTTTGGTTTTCTAAACAAAAAAATTTTGCTTTAAATGCATACAGAATCGGTTAATATTGGGGCAGAATGAAACAATTTTTGATATTAAGTTTATTTTTATGGGGCACCCTGTTGGGGGTGGTTGGGGGTGCGCGGGCCGATATTATACCGGTCGCCAGCCCCGAGGGGTTAAGCACTATAGCCGCCATAGAGGCCTACTTAAACCGCATTACCACCATTCGTTCGCGCTTTACACAGGTAAATGACGATGGTTCGGTGGCAACCGGCCTGTTTTTATTAAAACGCCCCGGCAAATTCCGCCTTGATTACGACCCACCCGTGCCCTTTGTTTTGGTGGGCACCGGCAATTGGATAATTTATGCCGACACCAAATTACAGGAAACCAACCAAATACCCATTGCGCAATCGCCGGTTTGGCCATTGGTGCGCGAAAAGGTCAGCTTTGCCGATAAATCAATCATAGTAGACCGCATAGATTTAACCAATGGATATTTGCGTGTGGCCCTGCGGCAGGCATCCAGCCCGCGTGATGGGGTTATTGATTTGATATTCAACCCCAACCCATTATATTTGGTGCAATGGTTGGTAACCGATGCCCAATTACGCACCACCACCCTGACCCTGAACAACCCGGTATCGGGCGTGGCATTAAGCGATGAACCTTTTAGCTTCTTCCCCAATTGGGAAAAGAAAAAAAATAATAAATAAACATGTGGCATTTTTGGTTTTTTATTTATGGCATAGTGAATATTATTTTTAATATGCTGGATTTTATGGTGCGCAAAATATGGCAACGCGGGGCAATGACCTACTTGCTGGACAAATTTGTTTTGCGGGCCCCACCGGCCCTGCCCCACCCGGCAGTATGGATTCATGCGGTTAGTTTGGGCGAAAACCGCGCCATAGCCCATTTATTGCAATTATGGCATAATAAAACCGGCCAACATTTTATTATTACCTTGCAAACCCAAACGGCATATCAATATTGGGGGCAACAAAATTTGCCCTATATTCATGTTCGTTATATGCCCATAGATGCCCCATTTATTATGAAAAAATTTATAAAAAAATACCAACCCAAACGGCTGATTATTGTTGAAAATGAATTATGGTTGGCCATGATAACCACAGCATATATTATGGGTTTGAATATTGGTTTATTAAATGGGCGGGTTTCTGAAAAATCTATGCGCCGTTGGTTAAAAATGCCCAAATTAATTGCTGGTTTGGCCCATAAATTCACCTTTTGTTTGGCCCAAAGCCCGGAAGATGGCGAAAGATTATTAAAAATGGGTTTCCATAACCCCGAATATTATGGCAATTTGAAATTTTTGGGCAAAACACCACCCATCAACCCGCAAACCATGCAACGTTTTCAACAATATTTTGCCGGCCGGCAATTGGTTGTTTTTGCCCAAACCCACGGCAATGAACATAAAAATATTGCCGAATATATGCAAAAAATACATACCCAAAACCCAGAAATATTGGCGGTGGTTATACCGCGCCATATTAACAAAAAAAATAAAATCAGTGGTATTTTCCATAAATATGGGTGCCATATTTGGCGTTCGGACCAACAGGCTACCCCACCACCCGCCCATTGCAATGTGGCCATATTAAACGAAATGGGCATTTTAAACGAAATTTACGCCTTGGCCGATATTGCCTTTATAGGGGGTAGTTTGGTTAAACGCGGGGGCCATAACCCGATGGAGGCATTTCATTTCCATTGCCAAGTGGTTTTTGGCCCGCATATTCATAATTTCAAATCGGTTTATACCGCCGCCAGCAAAATGGGTATTGCCCATTGCGCCAATAATAGTAATTTTACGCAAATAATGGCCCAAACCCAATTAAACCACCCCGCCCCCGAAAAATTTGACCAATTTATCAAAGAATTTCAATGCGATATTGACAAAATTGCTAACATTGTTATGACATAAATCAAAGGGGCATTATTATGAACTTATACACATTATTAAACCAACGGGCCGAGGATAATAACCCGATACGGGTGGGGTTAATTGGGGCCGGCAAATTTGGCACCATGTTTTTGTCACAGGCCATTCGGCACCGCGGGATTCATGTTGTGGGCGTGGCCGATTTATCACCGGCCAATGCCATGAATAATATGGAATTTGTGGGTTGGAAGCCCGAACAATATTCTGCGAAAAACCTTACCGATGCCTATAAACACGGCACAACATTTGTGGGCGATAATTGGCAAGATTTGGTGGCATTTGACCCGATAGAAATTATTATTGAATGCACCGGCCACCCAATTTTTGCGGTTGACCATATTTACGGGGCATTTAAACATAAAAAGCATGTTATTAATGTCACAGTGGAGGCCGATGCCTACCTTGGGTATGAAATAGCCTTACAGGCCCAAAAGCACGGGGTTATATATTCCATGGCTTACGGCGACCAACCAGGCTTGGTATGCGAATTGGTTGATTGGGCGCGCACCTGTGGCTTTGGGGTGGTGGCGGCCGGGCGCGGGCATAAATGGTTGCCCCATTTTCGGCAATCCACCCCTGATACAATTTGGGATAATTGGGGCATTAATGCCGAGCAGGCCAAAATAGGGCGTTTAAACCCGAAAATGTTCAACAGCTTTCTTGATGGTTCCAAACCGGCCATTGAATCCTCGGCCATTGCCAATGCCTGTGGGTTATCGGCCCCGCATGACGGCTTGGCCTTTCCCCCCGGTGCGATTGGCGATATTGCCAATTTGATGCGCCCGCATAACGAGGGGGGCATATTAAGCCACAAGGGCATGGTGGAGGTAATATCCAGCCTGAAAACCGATGGCACCCTCCTGCCTTACGATATTCGCATGGGGGTTTGGGTGGTGATAGAGGGCGATAGCCAATATATTCGCAATTGTTTTCAGGAATATCGCGTGGAAACCGATAGCACTGGCCGTTATGTAACCAATTACAAACGTTGGCACCTGATTGGCTTGGAATTGCCCATGTCGGTGGCTTCGGTTGCCATAAGGGGCGAAAATACCGGCATTGCCAAGGAATTTAGGGCCGATGTGCCGGCCATGGCCAAACGTAACCTCAAACGCGGTGAAATCCTTGATGGCGAGGGCGGATACACCATCTCCGGTGCATTACGCCCCAGCGCGGTCAGCATGAAAAATGGTTATGTGCCATTGGGCCTTTTGCATAATGTGCCATTATTACGCGACATACAACAGGACGAATTAATTAGCTGGGCCGATGTAAAATTGGACGAATCCACCACCGCATTTAAAGCCCGCAAACAAATGGAAGCAAGGTTTTAAAGGATATAGAAAAAACATATTGTTTGGTTAAACCACCCAATAAAATAATTGGGACAAATTCTGCGCTACGCGAAGTGCATGGCTTTGCCCCCAAAAATTGGAAGTGCAATGAAAAACAAGCAATCATGCTTGTTTTTCATTAAAAAGGGCAAAGCCATGCACAAGTGGTCATAGTGAAATAGCGGTTGGGACGTGCCCCAAATAATAAATTGGGCGTATTTCACCCCCCTTTTCCTTAAATTGGTTTTTAATGGTATTATTTTTAAATCCGTTCGGTGATACCAGTAAAAATTGCATCCTGTATGCACACAATACCATTTTAAATATGGGGTGCTTCCCCTCCCGTGGAGGGGTGGCCACGAAGTGGACGGGGTGGTTTACCATCGGCCTGTTTACAAAATGAATATGCGATGTTAAAAAAATTGATTTTGTATTATTTTATGATATTTATAAAATATGAGTAGAGATTTTCAAAAGTATCATAATATACCTTATAATCCAAATTTAAAGGGCTTTGCAAGGCATAACCGCAAGGCAGGCAATTTATGTGAAGCCAAATTATGGAAAAAATTAAAAAGTAAACAAACCTGCAATTTAGACTTTGACCGCCAAAAAATTATTGGTAGTTTTATAGCCGATTTTTATAATGCTGATTATCAAATTGTGATTGAAATTGATGGATACAGCCATGACGAGGATAAAGATAAATTGCGTGATGAATATAAGAATAAATTAGGTATTAAAGTTATAAGGGTAAAAACGCATGAGATTTTATATGATTTTATTGAATGTTATGAATATATATGCGAAAGAATTACAAAAATCATTCAATATGCAAAGCTTGGGTAAACCACCCCGCCCACTTCGTGGGCACCCCTCCATTGGAGGGGAAATATAGAAACTTGCAATGACTTATTGTGTTTACAAGCAAGATTGTCATTTAAACTTGTATGCACTTTTGGTGAATTTAAAAATGGGCTCGTTCCCCTCAGCGAGGGGTGGCAAATTCAAGCAAAGCGCAGAATTTGACGGGGTGGTTTACCCCTGCCCCAAAAACAAAAAAATATGCTTGAAATATATAATATTGGGTGTATAATATAAAATATATTATGGATTGGGAATTGTAATATTTTTGCCATTTGCATTCATAATGAACAAAATGGGGAAATATTATGGATAATATTAACAATGAGCCTGATTCAATTGAATGGAAATTTAACGAAGCCGAAAGCATTGAGCAATGGAAGGAATTCCTAAGACGATGGCCAATTGATAAGATAAAAAACCTTGAATTAAAGGATTATACAAGCTATGGCACAGGTAAATCATTCATTTATGATTTGGAATTTGGCATAGCTGGGGGGTTGGGTGGTATTAGCGGGAGCACCGCCATCAAATTTGGCATATATGCCCATAACCCAAATACAGATGCTAAAAAGGAAGAAAAATATAGTTGGTCAAAACGAAAATATGATTCTGCTGATGAAGCATTTAATGATGTGAAAAAGAAAATACTTCAAATTATTGAAGCCTCCAAAAGTGGCAATTTACAAGCCATAGATGATATTGAATTTGCCCATAATGTGAAATGGAAAATTGCTTTTCTTTACCAATTTGGTGATACATTACCCGATAATTTTGGCAATTTTAAAATTATTAGCGTTTATAAACGAGAATCATTAGCGACATATATAGAATCAAAAGGTACAAAACCCGATTCAGATAAAACTAGCGATTATTACAAAACCATTGTTGAATTTGATGCAAATAATGACAAATTTTCACTCTGGAAATTATCAAAAATAGTTTGGCACGAATATGCTAAAAAATATAGAGATATAGCCAAATTAGAACAAGAATTACTCAATAAAATAAATAGCAAAGTAACAAATATTCAATCTACTGGGGTGAGTACTGAAATTATTGAGGGAAATATTGCCGAAATATCCAAAATTGCGGAAGATTATGATAATGAAATATCAAAACTTGAATATGAATTGAAAAATAAAGAGCTAAAAGATAAAGAATCAAAATTTAAAAAAGCAGAAAATGATAGAATTCGTTTAGAAAATGATAGGATTCGTTTAGAAAATGAGGGCAAAAAAACGCAAGACCAAATTAAGAATATAACAACATATGTTGAACATGCAAAAAGAGAGGAAATTTATTCCTTTTGTTTTAAGATTTTCGCAATTATATTCACAATCTTACTTATTATATTTAACATTTTTATTAATTATATTTACATAACTAATATTCAATTGTTTCAGGATAATTTAATTTATTTAATTGCTAAATCTGTGTTTATTAATATTTTGCCAATTTTTCTAATTTCATATTTAATGAAGCAATCAGGAACACACCGTGAAAGCCAATTAATTTACCGTCAACGTGCTTTAAGCCTGTCCAATTATAATGAGTTGTTGAATAATATAATTAACAATGACAATAAAGACAAACTATTATTAAATATTTCCAATATATTATTTGCTGATAGATTAACTCTTGGCAAGGATAAAAGCGAAAAGGGCGAAAAGGGTGAAATGTTGAATTTTGACAAAACTATTGAGTTATACAAACTTTTTAAAGATATTAATAAATAAACTATAACCATTCATTTATTAAAACTTACCCGATTGAAATCTACAAATAATTGAACAAAAAAAATCAATTATAATACGATTTATCCAACAATTCCACCATTTTTTGGCCGTTGGTTATGCGGGTTTGGGCCAATATTTTGTCTATGTCGTTTAATGAATCCAGCATTTTGGTTTCATGGTCAATTTGGTTTTGAATGGTTTCCTTGTTAACCGTGGCCAAATTAATTGCTTCCTCGGCCAGTATGGAAATGCTGGTGGGGTTAATGGTGGCAAACCCGCCCGAAACAAACAGGCGTTGTTCCACCTTACCGCCATTATATATAACTATCTCACCGGCACGCAGTGATGAAACCAACGATGAATGACCCGGTAAAATACCCAAATCACCATCAACCCCGGGCAAAATGGCCATTTCCACTGCGGTTTGCATAATGGCTTTTTCGGGGCTGACAATTTTTAATTCGGTGGTTTTACTCATTATATATTCCAACTTCTTATTAATTAAGCGGCTTGGGCCATTTCCTTGGCCTTTTCCAATGCTTCCTCAATGGTGCCAACCATGTAAAAGGCGGCCTCGGGAATATCGTCATATACGCCATCAACAATATCCTTGAAACCCTTTATGGTGTCGGCCAATTGCACGAATTTGCCGGGTTTACCGGTAAATACTTCGGCCACGTGGAAGGGTTGCGACAGGAAACGTTGAATTTTGCGGGCGCGGGCCACGGTCAGGCGGTCAGCTTCGCTTAATTCGTCCATGCCCAAAATGGCAATAATTTCCTGCAAGTTTTTATATGATTGCAGGGTTTGTTGCACCTTGCGCGCAATTTGATAATGTTCGGCACCCACAACCCCGGGTTCCAAAATCCGGCTGGTGGAATCGAGCGGGTCAACCGCGGGGTAAATACCCAATTCGGCAATTTGGCGCGATAACACGGTGGTGGCATCCAAGTGGGCAAAGGTGGTGGCCGGTGCCGGGTCAGTCAAGTCGTCAGCCGGCACGTAAATGGCCTGAACCGAGGTAATAGACCCCTTCTTGGTTGAGGTAATGCGTTCCTGCATCGCGCCCATATCGGTCGCCAGAGTGGGTTGATAACCCACGGCCGATGGAATACGACCCAACAGGGCCGAAACTTCGGAACCGGCCTGTGTAAAACGGAAAATATTATCAACGAAAAACAACACGTCTTGGCCTTCCTCGTCACGGAAATATTCGGCCTGGGTTAAACCGGTTAAGGCAACCCGTGAACGGGCACCCGGGGGTTCGTTCATTTGGCCATACACCAAGGTAACTTTGGAATCACCATCGGGCTTAATAACCCCAGATTCCATCATTTCATGGTATAAATCGTTCCCTTCGCGGGTGCGTTCACCCACACCGGCAAAAACCGAATAACCACCATGCCCCTTGGCAATATTGTTAATCAGTTCCATAATCAACACGGTTTTGCCCACACCGGCACCACCGAACAACCCAATCTTACCGCCCTTGGGGTATGGGGTTAATAAATCAATAACTTTAATGCCGGTAACCAACACCTCAATATCGGTGGATTGGCTCATATAATCGGGGGCCGGGCGGTGAATGGGGAACATTTTTTTGGTTTTTAATGGCCCGCGTTCGTCAACCGGTTCGCCCACCACGTTAATAATACGGCCCAATGTTTCGGGGCCCACCGGCACCATTATGGGTGCGCCTGTGTCAATAACTTCCTGCCCGCGGGTTAAGCCATCGGTGCTGTCCATGGCGATACAACGCACGGTATTTTCACCCAATTGCTGGGCAACCTCTAAATATAATTTTTGCCCATTATTATCGGTGGTTAAGGCGTTCAAAATATAGGGCAATGTCCCCTCAAAGCTAACGTCAACCACGGCACCCAATACCTGAGTGACCTTGCCGACTGAGCCCCCAGCTGATGTTGTTGCTGTTGTTGCACCTTCTGCCTTTTTTGCCGCACGCGCCATGTTAAATCTCCATAGTTAATGTAATTTTAAAATTTGATTAGTTTCTTAGCCAATTTTACCCATTTGTCAAGATTTTTTTGACCAATTTTTTATTTTCTTTAATATAATGGGTAATAAGGCAAAACCACCCAATGCAATCAATTCCCAAAAATCACCAGTGCTGAGGGTGGGAACGGACGGATTTTCGGCTGAAATGAGCACATCGCGCAATAATGAAGTGGTGGTAATAAAAATATAGGTGCCCGGTATAATACCCAACAGGGTGGTGATAAAATACAAACGAAATGGCACCGGGTAAATGGCCAATGCCAAATTAACCGCCCAAAATGGAAAAACCGGGGTTAAACGCAAAAAAAACAAGTATGATAACATGTTTTTATCCATCTCGCCCTTCATTTTTTGCAACACACCATCAATAAATTGCCGTTGTTTTTGGGTTATGATATGTTCCACCACCCAATATAAAATACCCGCCCCAAATGTGGCCGAAGTTACCACCAAAACCAATGCTGTCCATGGTTCAAAAAAAATGCCCGAACCAATGGTTAAAACCGATGCCAAAGGCAATGAAAATGCCACCAACAGGGCATAAACCACAAAAAATATGGTGTATGCCATTTTTTGATTATCATTAATAAATTGGTTAATATGTTCATAATTGGCGATAATATATTGCAAATTAATATATTCGCGCCCGACCATAAATATGGATATGGCAACAACCGCAATTATGGTTAAAATGAGTGATTTTTTCATGTTCCCCCGTTGGAATTTATTTAATATGCGGTTTTATTAACAAGGTTGTTTTTTGAATGCAATGGAATAATGTTTTAAATCCCCATTTTATCAACCGCCAACCGCCATAATGGCCGTAAATCACCACCCCTGTATTGGGCCAATATTTGGCGGTATTGTTTGGCACCGGCCCGGCCCTGTGGTAATACCATTAATAATGGGTTTATTTTATGGTGATATTGTGGGTCAATATTGCATAAAAATTCATATATTAATGGTATTAATTGAGTAAAATTGATGTTTTGATTTAAAATATACGGGTTGGCAAAGGCGGCACGCCCAACCATAACCCCACCGCATAATTGTTGATATTCATGAATTGATTCGGCTGTGGTAAAACCGCCATTAATGGTAAAATGGCATTGGGGGAATTGTTGCAAAAGGCGCAGAACCCGTTGGTAATTTAAGGGGGGTATTTGCCGGTTTTGCGCGGGGCTTAACCCCTTTAATACGGCATTGCGCGCATGAATATGGAAAATACGCACCGGTGAGTTTTCAATTATGGTTTCAATAAATTTATTCAAAAATTCATCATCTTGGTTTTTGTCTAGGTTAATCCGGCATTTAACCGATAATGGCAGGTGGGTATGTTTGGCCATAATGGCCATATTTTGCGCCACCAATGGGGCATTTTTCATTAAAACCGCACCAAATGCGCCATTTTGCACCCTATCGGACGGGCAACCGCAATTATAATTTATCTCATCAAAACCCTTATCGGTTATTATTTTGGCACTTAACGCCAGCGAATCGCCATCATTCCCCCCCAATTGAAAGGCAGTCGGGTGGTCATGCCCCACCAAATCAACAAAATATGGGTTATCGGGGTTATGGGTCAGGGCCATGCTGTGCACCATTTCGCCATATATTAAAATATTGGGGGCAAACAGGCGCAAAAATTGCCGTCCCCAGCTGTGGGTATATTCCATCATGGGCGCAATGGATAATTTGCGGTGTTCGTTGGTTATGTGCATTATTTTTTAATCTAATATTATTTGCTTTTAATATATTTTTCATAAATAAAATTGGTAAGCAAACCCGAAATAATACCAACAAACCAACCCTTAACAATATTTTCAAGTGATATTAACTTTTGGGTGTTGATGTTATTATTGGCTTCATTAAATAATTCGGCACAATGGCCATAATTATCAGCAATTTTTGTTTCAAAAGTATTTGGTAAATGTGAGCAAAAACTTAATGTCAAATATCCATTAATAAATTCATAAAACCAAGTGCTAATAGTATAAATTAGGACGAATAATAATACATAAAATAAAATTAACCTCGCTTTTGGAATACATTTAATCACATAATCCAAAAAAATATCGATTATTGCCAAATTTTGTTCAATATTTTCACGCCGCTGAGCAAAAACATTGGTTTCTTTATTTGCAATTTCATCGTTGTCATTGGCATCATGGTTGGCGTTGGGGTTATTATGTATTGAAAAACCCATATCCTCGCCATTATTTTTATTTTTGGTTTTTTTATCATTGGCCATGTCAATAAAACCTATTTTCATTTTTTAATTGCTTATAATATTCCTTTATCAATTCAGGTTTTATTATTTTATTTTTTAACCCATTATGGTAAGTTTTGTCCCAAGGCGAACCCTTTTTATGGGTAATGGTTGATAAATTGGGGCCACTATAACCTTTACCATAATTATCCATAACATAATTTAAGGTGCTTAAAACGGATTCAGGTATTAAATTATATACATTTTTAGAATTAATATTATCGGATATGCCTATCGCTTTATCGCCAAAATATTTGTAATCTTGGTAAATACTGGGAACAACCGGGCCATATTTCCATGCCTCTATATCATCGGTAAATATTACTCTATCATTAAATGCCAAATTCCATGCCTGACATAAAAACGCCAGCTTGTTTAACTTCATTGGGGTTAAATCACTTATTTTATTATCGCGCGCCTTAACCACCACCGAATAAGCCAATACCCCAGCACTCATAAATGGAACAAAATTCATTATTTACCAACCTCCACTTTTATATATAACCAATTTTATAAAAAAAGTCAATATATTCATTTTATTTCGGCCAATCGCCTGTTAGTTATTTGCACATATTTATATTCCCTATCACAGGTTAAAAAATGGCGGTTTTCAATCTTGGCGGCCACAGCCGTGGTGCCGGTGCCGGCAAAACAATCCAGAATAATGGCATTTTCAATGGTGAAAATACGCACAAGATGCCGTAATAATAATAAGGGTTTTTGGGTTAAATGGTCAAATTTTTCCTTGTCATGCGGGCAATTCATTAATGTGGCCGGGAAGTTTTGGCCATCAAGCAACCCTTTATGCACATCTATCAGGCCGGTTTTGTATTTTAACCAATTTTCCACCAATGTGCCCTCGGCCGGTTTTTGCGCCATGATTATAAATTCCAACACCGGTTTTAATTGGGCGGTTTTGCGCCCCTGTAATTGGTTAATAATATCCAATTTCTCAGTTTCGCTGTAATTTTTATTTTTTTTAACAAAATGGTCCTGGGTAAATGCCTTGGCCTGTGCGTTTTTGCCCCACGCATACATATCGCGTATATCAAAACCGGCGCGTTCCAACCCCATGGCCATCTGGTGGCTTAGGCGATTTTGCGAAAAACATAACACAAAACCCCCCGGTTTTAACAGGCGAAACCATTCCAGACCCACCTTTAACATAAATTCCTGCAATTGCACGCCTTGGTTTTTGTCAAATTTCATGCCAACCGGCATTTTGCCAACCACCCCACCGCGTTGTTTGTTGAGGCCCGATTTTTCCTTTAATTGCTTATCCTGCCAATCGTCGCCCATGCCGTTAATGAAATATGGTGGGTCGGTTATTACACAATCAACCATTTGGGCCGGCAGGCCCGCCATAAATTGAAAGCAATCGCCATGGGTGGGTTTATCAATGCCCCCCTCTTCCTCAA
>JACCDX011901004.1_pt1 | contig 15268 bp, 23 predicted proteins | sample 7449681 | NCBI WGS metagenome assembly JACCDX01 (sample SAMN15323450, study PRJNA562643) | freshwater metagenome | isolation source: river surface water | place: USA:Blue River Watershed | collected 2017-08-18
AGGCACTCCAGACTCGCATTCTTGACAATGCCGAGCAGAACAGCACCAAGTGGTTCGGCAAGACTCGCTCTCGCTCTGTTCTCGAGGACACCATGAAGCAGTTCCTCTCTCCCAGCGTGGAGAAGGTGAACGGCGAGTGGGTTCCATCTGGCAAGTATCCTCCCAGTCTCAAGATGAAGGTTCCCGTCTACGATGGACGTGTCTCAATGGACGTGACGGACAGCACGGGTCGCCCTGTGGAGGTGACCGTCGACAACATCCAGTCTGTGTTCCCGAAGCGTGTTGAGGCCAGTGTCGTCGTGAGCCCCAGCATCTACGTCTCTGGTCAGGGCTTTGGAGTCACCTGGCGCGTCAGCTATGCGAAGGTTGCTCCTCCCCAGAGGACGACTGCGGCGGATGTGTTTCGGGATGAGATTGAGCAGGAGACTCCTGGCTTCTCGAATGCTCTTCCGACTCGCACAATGGGCGGAGGAATTCAGCCGGAGATGCTTGAGGAGGAGGCTCCTCAGGAGGAGGAGATCTCTGTTCCGGTTGTAGAGGCACCTGCGCCTGCTCCGGTCCCTGCTCCTGCACCGGCCCCTGCGAAGGCGAGCCGTCGTGTGAAGGCGCCGGCGTAAGCAACTCCCACAGACGAGTCGATTGAGGTGGACGATACACAACAAAATCAAAATCAATACAAAAGACTTTTTCCCTGTCGGGGAAGTCGAGATACGCACGCGCGGGTTCGCATCCAGCCGGAAGTGGACGAAGGGATTTGCGCCCGCACCGAAGGCACACATGCATCGTTGGACGAACCACCAACATACTGGGAACAACAATCCGAACGGGTCCTTGCAGGCAGTGTTCCAGAAAGGATTCGGGAGTTGTCCATCCTTCATTCAGAAAGCGATCAAACACAGGACGTGGAAGCTTTGACCAAAGGTCCCCGTCGTCTGTCCATCCGTCTTCTTGCAGAAGCGTTCCGAATTCGGAATCGCGAAACCACAGCGCCCGCATGTCTGCATGGTCGTCGAGACTGTGCTCTGTGCATCCAACCCGTTCCAGGTTGTCGTCGTACAACCAAAACACACTTGCGTGGTCGTATCGCGGATCTCGAACACCCCGATAGACCTCTCGACCATCAATGTCCCACGTGTCTGCTACGATATCCAAGTCAGTTTCTGTGATATCGGAGGAGATGTCTGTATACAAAAATCCGGGATGAAGCACTGAAAACATTGTTGTATTGTTGGTTTACGAAAACGAAACCGAAACGCACACATCATGACGGCACACTGTCTTGGTGGCCGACCGAGACAACTCGTGCCTCTTGCGCCGTCCCTCTGCAGGCTGAATCGTGGTGGAACACTCGTCCATGTCCTTCTGAATCGCATCGTAATTGGCCTCCAGGTAATCCAGCACCTCGTCCTGAATGGCCCACTCGAAGAAACTCAGTTGTCCAACGGTGGTGTTCATCTCCATGAACTGAATCCTCCTCCAGCGACAGAAGGGATCAAACATCTTTTTGCTGTAGGCCTTCAGATGAGCCTTGTAGGCGAGATACACGATCACATGCCGACCGGACTTGGTCAGATACGAAATGTTGTGCTTCTTCGCATAGTTGGTGACCAACCAATCAATGAGACGCAAACTGATCTTGGACTCTCCTGCGATAATCTGCTTCACGCGAGCAAGGATGTCGGGATTGCTGTAAAATCCCGCAAGCCGATGCAGAACGAGCTGTTCCTTGCTTTGAATCTCCATAGTAGGACTTCGTGCCCTCATTGAAAATGGGTTTAGAAAAGAGTTGCAGAAAGGGAACAATGACAGAGGCAGACGAACAGAAGTGGAAAGCCTGGAGAAATCAAACTCCTGAACTCGTCAGGTTTGGAGACTGCCACGAACTACGTTCTGGACTTGGCCCGACATACAAAGAGATACTCGACTTCATTGGCAACGAGCGGAAGACGAATGTGCGAGATGATCTCGAGACTCCGCATGATTGCAAAGCCGGGTATCTCACGACGTCTGCCGGAGCAGACCTCGATGAAGTGGAGTCCTTTACAACGGAACTCACGGGCATTGTTGACAAAATGAAACAGGACCTTGCGACCGAAGCTCCGTTGTTTGCAGGCGTGGACATTCCGAACTACACAACGCTCTTGCAAAACGAACTTTCGCATCTGAAGGAGGTAGAACAACAATGGATGACCGGCTCCGTGAGTGGCTCTTGGACAACAGACCCTACACCCACTTGCGAAGGCGTCTCAAACACTTCGCTTTGTTCTGTCAACAACTCGAACCTAATCTTAGTTTCGGATGCATTTGGAGACGCGTTTCTGAAGTGGCGGGCCGCCTCTTTGAAGGCGACGTCGGAGAGTTGTGGGACCGAGACCGAAACTACGAACGAGTCCTCCGAATGTACGGTGCCAATGACCAACGAACCGACGCCTGGCACGCCAAGCGAAGTGAAATGATTACGGCCTCAGAGGTGTACCAAGTCTTCGGATCAGAGGCAGCTCGGAAGGAGGTCATGATGCGAAAGTTGGTTCCGAAGCAACAAGGGGACGGTCCTCCTGCGACGGCTCTGGCGTGGGGAACACGATTCGAACCCATCGCAAAGCGAATCTACGAAGAGAAAACCAAGTGTACGATCACGGATGTGTCCTGTGTCCAACATCCTCGCTATTCGTTTCTCGGCGCGTCTCCGGATGGACTGATTGTGCCGACCTACGAAGACCCCAAACGATACGGACGTCTTGTGGAGTTCAAGTGTCCAATCAGCCGTGCTCCAAAGGACGAGATTCCAGTCGCCTATGTCCACCAGATGCAGATGCAGATGGAATGCACAGGCATCAACGAATGCGAATATGTCGAGTTTCGGTTTCGGCAGGTGAGCTACAACGAATGGGTTCGAAGCAATGACACGAAAGGATTCTTCGCGGTCTATGACGATGGACGTGTCGTCTACGACCAGCAGTGTGATTGCGACGATTGCCAGATGGTCTACTGGATTCTCGGGTCCATCAAGGAAGGGTTCGTGACAAAGGATCCAAATTGGTTGTCGTCTCACATCGACGAACTGACCACGTTCTGGAATGAGGTCTTGGAGCATCGCGCAAAGGGCACACTTCCTGAGACCAAGCCTGCGCTTCCCACATTGGATCTGTAAGAGCGTTTTCAGAGAACATGCGAACTCTCACAATGACCGAGTATTATTGGGCCGGCGACTACAGCAAGTGTGCTGTCGGAGGCGCGATTGAGAGATATGTCCGAGGCCGATGTCGAATTGTGAAATCGGATGGAGTCATCTTTCCGTCCGAGTATGCAACGCTGTGCACAACCGCAAAGAAGGCATCCATTCCATTGACTCCTCTGACATTTGATTCTCCCGACCGCTATGGATGTCTGTGCGCAAGAGGGACGGATGATCCACGCCAGGTGTTGTTGCCGTTGGACGATGAAACGTTCGAGTTTGGATTGACGAATGTGTTGTCTAGATTTTCAATGCCTGCGTGGGAATATCGGCGACCGGTGTTGTTCTGGAGAGGAGGAGCCAGTGGATTTGAACGTCCGTCCATTCGCGTCAATACGGCGCGCCATCTTCGGACACATCCACACGCAGATGTTCGCATTACTCCATGGGGAGGGTGGGAATCTCAGCAAGACATTCCTCCCGGTCTGTTCGCACCTCGTTGTGATATTTCCGTTCACTTCCACTTCAAGTATCTCCTGATCGTGGACGGAAACTGCATTGCATCTAACCATCAATGGGTGTTTGGGTCGGGGGCTGTTCCTGTAATGATCACGCATCCCGAGAATCGGTTCTGGTTTCAATCGTATTTGAAACCAATGGTCAACTATGTTCCAATTCAGTACGACTTGTCGGATCTCGACTCCAAGTTGGACTGGTTGGTTGCGAATGATGGGGCTGCAAAAGACATTGCGACAAACGCAATGGCTCTTGCGATGGATGTGTTTTCTCCAATGGTTCAACGAGCATACATTGATCGTCAGTTCCTACCTCCTGAATAAACGCTGCCACCAATGCCGGACAGGCGGACCAAACCGCGCATTCCATTCATCGATTGTGAACCGATCTCCCATACTCCGATTGCATCGCGCACAGATCGGAACAAGGTTGTCAAGAGTCGTCTTGCCGCCCTTGCTTTCCGGAACATTGTGTCCACATTCGTAACTGAAGACGTTGATCTTGTTCTTGCACCACCGGACCTTGCATTTGCCCTCAAAGGTATGCCCCATTCCGGTAATCCACACTTGCTCGGCGAGGGCTTTGGGGATCTTCTTTTTGCGATACGGCTCTCCAGGATACGAACGAAACTCCATTGTTGATTACACCACGTAGGATGTATATTGGTTCACACGGAATGGCGTCTCAATGCCGACGATCGGACCCAGATTGTACGGAGCCGGATTCATGTGATTCGTCTGCTGTGCATACGACGAATCTTCCACCGCAATTGTCTTCCTGACCTGCGTCGTATCATTAAACTCTGGCGCACTCTGTTTCGGCGTCCCTACCGACATCATCATTGCGACAATCAACCCAACTCCGACGGCGAGCAAAAGCCACGTTACAGTCATTGTTATCCAACATGAAAAAACGAACCGCTTTCTCTCTGGGAAAGAAGACAAGCATGGACGAAGACAAGGCCCTCGAGACTCTGCGCATTATGTTGGGACGTCGTGGGTTGGACACAAAGACGGATCGCGTTGTCACCGACGCACTAGAGAAGGTGAACTTGTACACCATCGGCGGACAGCTCGTTGTCTTCAGTCAGAAGGACAAGGGACTGACCGATCGCGATGTCACCAAGATTCTGGATTTCGCCGACAGCAATAGTTATACCAACGGTGTCATTCTTGTCGCACTGGTTCCTCCATCGGAGAACATGTTGAAGACGATCAAGTCGCTCACGAAGGATCGGATGTTGCAGTTCTTCCACATTCGCCAGCTCCGATTTGACATCACGACACACCGGATGGCAATGCCGCATCGCATCCTGAAGGACGATGAGAAGACGGAGATCTTCAAGCGATACAATGTCAACAAGCCAGAGGAACAACTTCCTTGGATTGACTCGCAGGATCCGATGGTCAAGTGGATTGGCGGGCGTCCCGGCGATGTGATTGAGGTCCTCCGACACAGCGATGTCGCAGGGGCTCAGCCGTACTATCGGTATTGCGTGCCCGACGTAAATGTTGCTTGAACACAATGGGGAATACAATGGAGACTCTGCGGGTCAGATATGACGGACAACTGCGAGAGTATGATGGATTGATTGCGAAGGGAGATGTGTCCAACCTTCCTCGCATTCGTCAACTGAACGTTGCAATCGGTAAAACACTGGACCAAATGATTACCCAGTTGACGTTCCTCAAGAAGTCAACGCCTTCGATTCAGAAAGAGCGAGACGAATTGATGAAACAACTTCACAAAATTCAAACCGACTACAACGAACTTGCCTCCAACCGCGACGAGCTGGAAACCCTTCGCCGGATTCGAATGGAAGAGAGCACAGAGGCCAATCGCATGCTCTACATGTATTTGCTTGCATTCTTCGGTGCCTGTGTCGTGCTGGTGCTTGTCCTGTTCTTCATGTCTCAGAGGAAGGAGAGCACGGCCCCGATTGCCAGCACTCCTCCAATGACGGCAGCTTTGGTGTAAAACAAGGGTTCATCAACCTCCGGCTGTGCCTGAATCAACTTCTCTCCCTCGTAGATATCCTGCAGTTCAGGTCCCTTCGTTTTTGCCTTCTCAATCTCTGCCTTGTATTTCACCAGATCAGGGTTGGTCTTCTCGTACGTCTTCACAAATCGGTCGATGTAGAGAGAATCCTCTCGGATCGCCTTGTTGAGACTCGTCAAGTAATCCTTCAACCACGCTTCGGACCGGTTGGCTTGCTCCTTGAAGACTGTTTGCCCGGTGGCCTTGTACTCCACGAGACTGCGTTTGTACTGATTCAACACGGTGTCGAATGCGGACATTCTCTTGTTTCCTAGTAAACAAAATGCCAGTGCGATCATTCCTTGAACTCAACGAGCCTCGTCACGTGCGTCTGACGACGGATGCATCGGAGCACACGCGCTACCTTCGGATGGCAGCAACCGTTGCGCCCTACATCAGGAACGGAGTTGCGGCTGCCCCGACGCTGGGTTGGAAGTCCAACGAGCTCTCTGCACAGGCTCGGTTGATTGCTCCTCTGTATGGAATCTTGAATGGAATTCTCCCGAACCGTAGATAAGGAGAATGCAATGCCCAGCCGGATTTGAGCTAGGCGCCTACGGAACATGTGTGGCGTCATGTCCCCCCGAATTCAAGTTTCTTCGAGAATGGGGTGGAGCCGATGGCATTAAAGAGCAATGCGTGCACAGGCTTCAAAACAACAAGGCGATTCGACTTGTCCCTCTCCCGGTTCCTCAACCCGGAACTCTCCCCTCGCCCGCCTTTGCGCAAGAACAAGATCGTGTTGCAAACGAGGCGGTTCGCATTCGCGCAGAGGTGGAACGAGACATTGCCAAGACTCGGTTTCGAAATGACGCATCCGATGTGAAGCGGCAGTATGTGAACGAGTTCTCAAAGATTCAGAGCCAGTATGCAGACTTCAAGTCGGTATCGGCAGCAGCGAAAGACATTCGCGACACAAAGGCGGCTTTGAAGGTCATGCGACCTCCAACGGCTCCGTCGTCTGATCTGGAGAAGGAACGGCGGGAGATCTCTGACATTTCGAAGCGAAACCTGTTCTTCGTGCAGGTTGCACTGGCATTGGTTGTTGCGTCGCTTGTCGGATACTTGGTGCTTCCGATTGAGTATGCGCACATGATTGGGTTTCTTCTTCTGTGTGTGGGGATCTCAGTCGGTTTCTTTCTGAGAAGAGGATAATGGGTGCAGGGTCTAGCACAGCGATCGATCTTCCCAAATGTCCAAGTCCATTTGAAAGTGTTGGCAACTTCACATGCGTGATGCCGTGTCCATCCGAAAAAGGATACGAACGGCGCGCAGTGCAAGGAGGGTTCCGGTGTGTCTACAAAGCAGACTCTAAATATTCGACTCCTCTGAATACATTGACAGCCGTCCTGTTTCCAGGTTCAACACTCGCCGATCTTCAGAAGAAGGATGTGAAGGCGCACACCGAGTTTCTGAAAGAACAGGATCGGTTCGTAGGAGAGATTTCCATCCTTGATGGGTCCATCGACAAGGACAAGAAGATTAAGGATGCATTCAATCGTCTTCAGGATGCAGAGAATGTACGTGACAAAACTCCGGAAGCCTACCAACAGGCTCGGTCGGCGTATTACACTCTGCTGAAGGGCGAGAAGTGGATTGAACAGGAGAAGGAGCGTCTTCTGAAGGCAGAGGTGGAGCCAATTGTGCAACGGTACCAGACACAGCGCAATGCAACGATGCGTCAGTTTGAGACACAGCGTCGCACGATTGACGTTGTCAATGGATTGAAGGACAAGGTCCTGTCCCTCAAGGATGCGATGAAGTATTCCGCAGACACGTTCACCGAACAACTGAACAAGGTGCAGACGGCCATCAACATGGACAGGCGAGACAAGGGAACTGCCACCGTTGTTCGTGCGTGGGACTGGGTCGACACAATGCTCAACATTGCGATTGTCGTCGGGCTTCTCTACGTCGGATGGATGATCATCAAGAAAATTTGGTTCCGTCCCCGTGTGATTTCCCAGACAACAACTGTGATTCAGCCGACACGCGTTGGAGTTTTTTAGACAGATTCCGAGTCAACCACAATGGAGATAACTGACCCGAGAACGGTCCTTGATTTCCAAAAAACAACATTCTGCGGTCATCTTCGGTCGCATGTTACGAAGGTTCTCCTTCAGAACATTCAACTGGGACATGCAGATTACGCCTGCTATTGGTCATTGGAGTTGTTGTGTTCGGGGTTGGTGCACACACTGTGGATGACGCTCTTTGAAGGAGCCGCCCTTCACATCAACCGAGCCAATCCCAATGTGTTTCTGTTCTTGGCGACGGCGTATGAGAAGTATGCGCCCTTCGAAGCGTCCGTGTCGTTGCGGGACATGACGTCCATTCGCAACAATCTCGATGTCCGGCAGATGATCTGCAAGGCAGCAGCTGTTGTGGCCATGTGTCGGAAGAACAAGTTGCCCAGTCTTCCCACCATCAAGCCTGCCCATGATTTTGATCCAGTCACAATCCAAGAATCGTTGAAGGCACCGTCCTCTCTGTATGGCAAGTTGGTGCTTCGACGCGACGATCCGCTGTCGGTTGCGGTTCCGATCAATGAGTTCGTCTACTGCCTTCGCCAAGATGTGCGCGATGTGTCACGATCTCTGTATTGGATGGCGTGGGTGTATGCACTTGCCCGTGAACACAAGAAACAAGCCAAACTTCCGTTGTTGTTCGCAAACCGGTCAGATGAGTTTGTGTCGTCCGTGCACGGCAATCATCCGGTGTGGATCTTCTGGGAGGCCATCGAGAAGCAGGCAACGTCGACCACCAAACCGTACATCAATGCATTGTACAAGATGTATTGTCTGCGGTGGTCACCCAGTGACGCAAAGGCTCGTCAGCCTCTTGTCACGGCGGCGATTGTTCTGGTTTGTGAAGGCATGACATTGGACACGACGCCTGTCTCCGGAGACAGCCTTGCGGTGGCAAATGTTCTGAATGGCATTCCCGGTTGGCTGGACGCAATCCAGCGAATGCAAAAGAGTTTTTCCAGTGAATTCAACAAATGAACGGAAAGCTCAAGGCCGCCCTCGTCGCAGGGCTTATGTTCTTTATTGTGTCCAATCCGGTTGTCTACAAGATCGTGGACAGCATTCTTGGTGGAATGCTCGGTCCCATCGCCAGCCCGAGTGGATGCCCGACCACATGGGGTCTGATTGTCCACTCTGCCGTGTTTGCTGCCGCGACCTACTACGGCGTGGGCTTGTAAAACGGATCTTTGTTTGAGTTCCAACCGTTTGTACACAACATGATTCCTGAACTCTCTGCATCCAAAGTGGCTGGGTTTATTGGCCTCCACAAGTATCAGAACCCCGATGAGATCTTTTACGAACTTCTCGCGAAAGATCCGGTTGGGAAGGGAAAGGTGAATGAACTCCAGGCAGAGCTTCATCGTCAGCCCTACAACAAACTCGTCCAGTCCATTCTGCGAGAGTCCGATGTCAAGGACTGCATCACAAGTGGGATTGCGGCGGCCCAGAGCACGTCCAATGTGACGCGAGTGCTGGACACGGTTCAACACCAGGCAGAGGCGGTTCTTGCCCTTCGCCACGATGCACTGCCTCCGGAACTTCGGGCTCGGATTGCAACCGAGATTAAGGGAAGTGTCTCCAAGCAGCGCGGTCTTGCAAATGAAGAGACGATCCTGAATGCCTACGAGACCACCAGCAATGTCAAGGTGACTGAGCGGAACACAAAGTTGGTCAAGAAGGATTGTGGAACGTACAAGCTTCTCGGTCGTTGCGATGGATATGTTGCGTCCCAGAACCGCATCGTGGATTCAAAGGATCGCACACGTGTGTGGCCATCTGTTCCGCTGTACGATGAGATTCAGCTGCGATGCTACATGCAGTTGTACAACGCAACCGAGTCTGAGCTTGTCGAGCGATTCCCCGACAAGACCACGCGTCACACGCTCTTCCCAAATGATCCCGTAAAGTGGGCACACATTCACGGACTGATTGAGCGGAATGTCGAGCGACTGAATTCGGCACTGGAGGATGACGAAGAACTAAAACGGATTGTCCTTGCGAATACGGTGGAGGTTTCATGAAGATTGAACTCCTCTCCTCCCTTCCACGTGAATGGCAATCCAAGAAGCCGTTGCGAACCTACGAAACCCGATTTGTTTCGATCGGGTTTCGGAGATATGATGTTGCGCAAAAACGACTCTCGGCATTTCAGCGAGCAACGGATGGAACAGTGGACTATGAGGAACAACCCTTTGATGGCTCAGTTCTCGCACGAGCCTACGCAACCGAACATGTGCGAGTAACCGTGTATTCTGACTCGCCTCGTGTGTGGGTGGAAGAAGTGTCTCCGGAAAATCAGTTCGTGTTTGTTGAGAGGATGTCTGAGTAAAAAACGGTCAAGGCGGGGATTGAACCCGCGACTTTGCGGTTAACAGCCGCACGCTCTACCACTGAGCTACTCGACCCTGTGGGCCCCAGGAATCGAACCTGGGTCGTCGGAGCCACAATCCGATGTATTACCACTCTACTAGGCCCACCAACTCTAGTTGGTTCCAAACGTGTAAATGAATGCGGTTTGTTTTTGGTTCGCAAAAGATGACGAGCAAACAAATGGAGCTCCAAGAGATCCTGTCCGTCGCCATCGGCACCTTGATTGTGATTGTCATTGCCCACTTTTCTGTCTTCTGGGTCGTGCGAACGATGTACCCTCCGGTTGTTGTGGTCTCGCAACAGGCCCCTGCTCCCCCGCCCGTTTTCACACCGCCGCCGTCTGTTCCTCAACAGGAACCCCATCAAGATGTCACCGTTCCAACGTATGCGCCGCCTGTGTCCGTGGAAGCCCCACGTGAAGGCGGGGAACGTCGGGGACCGCCACCAGCAGAAAGCACCTCAATTCGCGGGGATGCCGGGATGGCTTCTCCTCTCCCACAGTGAGGATGGAAGCCCTCTTGCATTGTTTGTCGACAAGTCGGACAAGGCAACTCCTGTCCAGATTGTCATCGACGAACGCCTGTGTTCCGACACTGTGATTCGCGTCACGCAAATCAAGCCGGATGTCTTTGTGGCGTGCGACATTCGGTGGTTGAATGGAATCTGTGTGTACGAGAAGCTCTCCTACGATGCACGTCGAGCATTGTTGGCAAGTCTGTTGGAGTTGTTCCACCAACCCGACTTGACAGCGGTACTGCCGTACGACGACGCACCGGTGGATGCACTCGTTCGAGGATGGGAATGGTATGACGCGGAACCTGGCACGATGGGCGTATTTCTTCCTGCGAAGGAGTAAATGGTCTGTCAAGGCAACACATTCTATGGTGGACGTCGCCGGAACAAAGAAGGCACAAGGGTCACGCGAAAGATGTCCAGGAGGAAGATGCGCGGAGGAGTCTTCGTCGGAATGGGCCCTGCGATTACGCCTGGAACGTTGGAGGCGCGTCCGGTCAGTGGATCGCGCCCTGTTGATCCTGTGACGGGCGGTGACATTCCGGATCCGTTTGGAACCACCGGAAGCACCAACTCTGTGCTTCTCGGAGGTCGTCGTCGGAAGCTTCGCAAGGGTGGAAAGAGCAAGAAGACGAAGAAGGGTGGTCGTCGCAACAAGCGTCGCCACACGATGCGCGGGGGAAGGTGGAATCCAAATGAAGTGAATAGTGCAAACACCAGGTATGGGTTCGTGAGTCCGACGCCTGGAGTCACAGGTGGCATTGCGCCTGCGACCGGAGAGCAGGCAAACGCTGGAGGTGCGCCTATGAATGCGGCCGGAGTTCGGGTGTTAACCTAACCATTGCATCCGCAATCACATACGGAAAATACTGAGGGTCGTTGGTTCGGATTTGCGGTCCTCCATTCACAACCATTCGCAGTGCCATGTCTTGGAATTGGCTTCGGAGCGAATGATACTCGTCCCAATCATGCCATGCTTTGTAGGCATTCATGCTTGTGGAGATCACCATGAACATATCCACCGAACCCAACAACAGCAAAAACAAAGTAATCAAAGGTCCCATGACCATTTCATTAAACAACAACACGACATCGCCCCACGATTCGGGTCTACATTTTTTGCGAAGTTGGATATAGGCTTCAGCGAGTTGGAACGGGGATCTCGTCGTCGACATCCGCGCGGATTGTTATTCCGTCTCCCGGAAATTTGATCTCTTTGAACGTCCCCGACTCAATGTAGATCAGATTGGTGCGATCATTGATCTGAATCAGATTCTGCACGAGATCCAACAGGATTCGGTTGCCCGGCACAAGGAAGCGGTTGAATGTGCGCGTCAGGTCAATCTCCGTGTCGCGATCTCCCACCCACACCCACGGACACTTGGCAGGAGTGTCGAACGGAGAGATGGTCCATGCATTCGGAATGCGCTCTCCCTCGTAGAGGACCACGTTCTTCTTGTGCCCTCGTGTGTCAACCCACTCCTCCACATACACACAGTCCTCTGGAACCGTCTCATCGGAGTCCTCAAACGGAACGTGCTCGTCGGAGAGGTAGTAGCGAGTCAGAGGGCGAATGTCTGCAACGGCTCCTGCATATCGAATCTCATTGACTTTGTCCCGAAGAACGTGAAACCCCTGCACAACTCCTGACAGAATGGCAAACATCAGTGTTAGAAAGAGGCGAGAAATCCTCTGGAGAATGTCCATGCTCTCGTCAAGTGCGTTCATCAGATTGGTGGAAGCCCTCATTTTGATGTAGAACTCTGCTCGGTATCCTCCTCAGAATCCGTTTTGCCGACAAGTCCGGGATTGTTGGTATCCTCTGGGAGATCTCCCTCGCGCGCATTCGAGTCTGGAAACGTCTCCTTCACACGATGCAGGATTGCCTTGTCGAATTGCGTTCCCATCGCGATCGAGGTGGCGAGTGCGGTGATGATGAACGGCGCAGCAACCAAGAACCAGGAGACGACCCCAAGTTCAATGCCACAGAGAGTGTCCAAGATCACGACGGTTGCACCTCCCAGAATGAGCTTCACGGCCATCGTGACCCACATGCCAAGCGACGCATCGAGGCCAAGCTGGACGACGAGGAAGAGAAGATACAACAACGCAGGAGGGCACAAGTCTTCGATGAAGCGCATTTGTAGAGTTCGCAAGAAAAGGCATTTAGAATGTCTCTTGAGGGAACAAACAAATGGCGAGCGAGGAGACGACAATGGAGGTGGTGATGAACTTCTACGAGCACAAGGATCCGGTCAAGTTCCTTGCTGAGGCAAAGGAGAAGAACGTGGCGGTTCACATTGCTGCCGAGAAGAAGGACGAGTACACGGATTATGTCGCAGGAGGTCTCGTGCATGTCATTCGCTATCACAAGCCTGGAAAGGCAGTCGCAATTACGATCCGAGCGGTTGCGCTTGATTCGTGATTTACTGTGAACAGAGACAAAGCATACAAATGGCATCCGACAAGGACGTTCAGATGATTATGATGCTGACCGGAGTCGACGAAGAGACAGCGTCGAAGGCATACTTGGAACATGAGGATCTGGAAGATGCGATTGCGTCTCTGCTTCCCAAGCCAGAGGTGTCGGGAGACAAATACATTCCCAAGAAGCCAGTCATCAACAACGGACTGACTCCGGAACAGGAAGCCCTCTGCAAGAAAGGTCGGTGGCTTCAAGACCGAGTTAACGTTGTAATGTCAGTCGCCCATTCGAAAACCCGAACCCCGCTGGACGACCTTCCGCCGGAGCACGCAAGACTCCAGGTGCCGCCCTCGTCGCCTGAGTCGACTGTTGGGGCTGTGCGACCCGAATCACCACAGGATTCCGCTTCACAAAATCTTCCACCAACTGCGCAATCCGTGACGCTTCCGGAAACACATTCATAGCCTCCACGTGATCCTTTGACGCTTGGGATCGGGCGGAATACGCCTCAGCATCGTCCAACGACCGAATGGCCTCCATCCACTCCTCGATGCGCTCTCGCTCACAAGCAATGCCAACCGGACGAATCCACTCGTCAAGCCCTTCTGTGCTTCCACCTGGATACACAGAGTTCGGATTCGGCTTGGAGTACAGGACAGGGATTCCATTGATCATGGCTTCAATCCCAATTCGACCGAAGCTCTCATAGTAACTCGGCATCAACAGAATCCGAGTTCGTTTGAGAATGGTCCGAATGTCATCGTTGAACGGAACCCATTCCACGTTGCTGGGAGACGGAGGAAGACGGGTCTCGCCGTAATAGGGAATCACACCCAAAAACTTGCGCTCTGGCATTCTGCGGGCAAGGTCCAGAAACACGTGAACGCCCTTGTTTTGGTTCGCATTCACAAGTGTGATTGCGTCCCCCTGAAAGGGTTCTGCGATTTCAATCTTGTCCCGATGGAGAATCGGGCGAACAACTCCCGTCTCTCGAACTTGCGAGGGCCATGGAACGATATTCTTGCGATAGTTGGCTTCCATGATTCCATTGACAAACAGCAGGAGTTCGGACCATGCAGATGCGCCATTCCACCGAATCATGTTGTAGTTTCCATCGTAGTGGCAGGTTGCGATGATGGGTCGGTTGTATCCTTTGGTGTTCAGAGCTCGAACCTGTGGCAGAATGGGGGCGTGCGGACAGATCCACACTTCAGATGTGTCCAGGAACGAGGACGCCGCTGAGTAATTCAGAAATCGGAAGCCACGATAGGTTCCTCCGTTGAATCCCTCTCGGGGAACTTTGATCGTCAAAAACACGACGTTGTGTCCGCGCTTTTGAAGTTCAATCGCAAGGTCGATGTCATGCAGGAATGCGCCGCACAAGTCGGGCATTTTGTTCGCAAAGAAAAGAACTCTCATTGTGTTTACTCTACGACTCGCTTCTGGGGAACGAGGCGCGTTGCATCACCGCCACGCGTCCACTGCTCCACCCAATGATTGACATTCTTGTAATCGTCCACCTTGAAGGGAATCAGAGGCTGATAGAAGTTGGGGATCATCTTGTCCATGATCGTTGATGCGTCCTTGCGGTTGCGAGGAGGAGCCGACCGAATCAGTCCCGACTCGTCATCCACTGCAAGCGGGTCTCCGCCCGACAGGAACGGCGTGGTCGAAAACGGGCGAGCCCACATCTGCTTGGGACCCTTCTGGCGATGGGCTCCCTCAATGCCCCACCGAAGCTCCGTATTCTCGTCCACCTTGCACCCACTGCCTGGCTGACCATATCCTCCCATCGCAATCATGCCCGGCTGATCGGCCATCGCAGCCGCAGGATTCAGGGTGTCCGAGCATCCAGCCGTCAAGCTCGCGGTCTGACGAGTCAGCGTGTTGGTGCTGGCAATCGCATTGGTGTCCTCCTGGTAGGAGTCTGCCTTGATGCGTGTCGGAGCGAAAAACCAATCATAGGTATTGGTTGTGTGGTTCATCTCTTATTCAGGAGGACGGAAAGAAAACGGACGGTTCTTTGTCTCGGAAGAGAACATCATCAGAATGGACCGTTTTCTTCAGCCGTGTGATTGGTATGAGCATGACTCTGCCGGAAAGTATGTCGTGGATGTCTTTGGTCGCACTGACAAGGGAAAGGTCGCGTGTGTTCGCATCAACGGATTCAAGCCGTACTTCTACGTGAAGTCCGACACGAAGCCC
>JACCDX010992255.1_pt1 | contig 15267 bp, 14 predicted proteins | sample 7449681 | NCBI WGS metagenome assembly JACCDX01 (sample SAMN15323450, study PRJNA562643) | freshwater metagenome | isolation source: river surface water | place: USA:Blue River Watershed | collected 2017-08-18
ACACGGAACTCCTCGAGCTGGCGGTTGTAGCATCCGCCCACCACGGCCGTGAGCACGTTGGTGGACACGCCAAGCGTGGTGGCAAGAAACGCCACGGATGCACGAATGGAAAACGGCCGTGCCGATCGATCGGCATCCCGGCAGGCCACGTAATAGGCACGCGGTAGCATGCCCTCAAAGGCGCAGGCGGGCAGCAGGGGTGCTAAGACCTTCTGGCTTTCTTCGATCCAGCTTTTCATGACCTGGTCGCGCGGGGCATCGCCCGATTGCCAACGGAAGATGGCCTCGCCCTTGGGCACGGAAACGGCACCGATGATGTAACGCTGATCGGCCAGGAACTGGGCGGTCTCCTTTAGCTGTGCAGGATCCACTTTTAATACGCCATCAGCGATGCTCTTGGTGAGCTGCTGGCGAAACTCCGCGGTGTCGCAAAACGTTTCGGGAAGCTGATCGGGGGAATAGAAATAGTTGGCCAAGGTCAGGTCCACATTGGGAGTGAAGACCACGTTGGCCAAGGCCTGTGTGGTGGCCTTGACCACGGCCGGCGGAATCGGACGGGTGGGCAAGGGCATGCGCGACCAGGCGAGCACCGGTGCGGCAAACAGCAGCACATCCCGATCACCGTCCGAGGTGGGCGTGATCGCATGTTCCACGCGGCCTTCAATCGCATCGGCCAGTTCTTCATAGGCGCGGGACTCCCGATCGGCCAGGCGATCCAGGGCGGCGTTTAACGATCCTTCATCGCCTTGCTTGAGCAGGTTCTCAATCTCGCGCTCAAGTTTTGCTTCCCAGAAGTGGTCTTCGGCACGGCTGCCGGATTGGGCCAACCCTTCGGCCAGCTCCACCAGGAGATCGGCTTCGCGCGAGGCGCGACCACGGCGGGATGACGGGGATTTCTTCATGGGAACTTGCTCCTGATAAGCGGCGTATTTTAGCAGTGGGTATGATGGCCGTTTACCGGCTCACGGTGTGAGGTTATGGCGTCAGGTTTTACGGTTTCCATCCTGTTGGCGGCCCTTGGGGCGATCCTGTTTTCGGCGAAAGCCATCGTAGTGAAACTGTCGTACGTACACGGTGCGGATGCCATCACCGTTTTGGCGCTGCGCATGCTGGCGGCCTTGCCGTTTTTCTGGCTTGCCGTGTGGTGGGAAAAGGGCCGCAAAAATCCTCCTCCCCTGTGTAAAAAAGATCTGCTTAAACTGATTTTTCTGGGGTTCACCGGATATTACGTATCGAGCTATTTAGACTTTTTAGGCCTGGAGTACATTTCTGCGGGACTCGAACGGGTGATCCTGTATCTCAACCCCACAATGGTCTTGCTCATCTCGGCGGTAATGCTGAAGAAAACCATCCATCGCCGTCAGTGGCTCGCGATGGGCGTGGCCTATGCGGGGGTGTTGGTCGTATTTTTTCAGGACATGCGATGGGACGGACCACAGGTGGCACTTGGCGGTGCCCTGGTGGTGCTCAGTGCCCTGTCCTACGCCATCTACATGATCTATTCGGGAGAGGTGGTCAATCGTGTGGGAAGCATTCGCGTGGTGGCCTACGCGAGCGGATCGTCCACCGTGTTCGTGCTGATCCATGCGTTGGTGGCCAATGCCGGTGCGTTGGTGTCCCAGCCGATGGAGGTCTACGGCCTGGCACTCTTTAATGGCAGCCTGTGCACCTTTGTTCCAATGCTCTTTACCATGATTGCGATTAACCGCGTGGGCGCGGGGTTTGCCGCTCAGGCGGGGGTGGCCGGGCCGGTGGCCACGGTGTTTCTTGGCTGGTATTTTCTAGGCGAACCGATCACATGGATGCAAGTGATCGGCGTGGCCGTGGTGCTCATCGGTATGGGCATATTGCTCACGGCGAGCCGTTCGGTCGCCGCAACGCGGTGACGATGTATTTTTTGCCGTCTACGGTGGCCTGGAATTCGATGGTTTGATTGACCTGAAAACCATCGAGCATCGTGACATCTTTGACATAAAACACCATGGTCATGGGCGGCATGTCCATGGATTTGATTTCGCCATGGCGTATGGTGAGCCGGGCATTCTCGCGATCAAGGCGACGAATCTCCCCTTGGATCCACTCCGCATGGGCCAGGACGGGGGATACCAGCACCACGAATGCCAGCACAAGGCGCGCTCCGATGGTCATCGCTTTGGACTTTTCGAGGCGGTATAGGCCTGATAGACGGTCGCCGAACCGTTCGATTGAACCAGTAGTACGTTATAGGGATCGATCTGACCGCCGTACTCCGGGCCGTCCATGCCGGGGGTACCGATGGGCATCTCCGGCACCGAAAGCCCCAATGCCTTCGGTTTTTCCGTTAAGAGACGATGAATCTCTTTGGCCGGCACATGCCCCTCAATCACGTAACCCGCGACCTTCGCCGTATGACACGATCCAAACTTCTCGGGCATTCGAAGTTCCTTGCGCATGGCGACATTACCTTTGTCATGGGCACGGACACGAAACCCGTTGGCCTCGAGATGTTTGATCCAGTCCTTACAGCAGCCGCAGGTGGGAGATTTCCAGACCTCGACCAGTGGCGCGGAGGGCTGGGCGATCGCCATGGTGGGCAGCAGGGCGGCTGCGCCCAACCCCATTGCGAATGTCAGCGAGCCTGCGAGCAGCGAGCGGCGAGTGGCTGACCGATTGGATGGTGCACGGTGCATGGGGTCTCCTTGTCCGGTTCGCTTAGGATTTAACACGAATCTTGCCTTTCATGCCGGCCTGATAGTGACCGGGAATCAAACAGGCAAAGTCGAATTCTCCGGTGCGATTAAATAGCCAGATGATCTCACCGGTTTTGCCGGGCTCCACGTGGGCCATGTAGGCCTCGTCATGTTCCATCGCGGGGTGCTTTTTCATCATTTCCGCGTGGGCGTCGAGTTCCTTGGCGGTACCGATGACCATCTCATGAAGTGCTTTGCCAGAATTGGAGATTTCGAATCGAACCGTTTCTCCTTGGCGAACCGTGATCAACCCGGGTGAAAATCGCATCTTGTCGCTCATGTCGATCTTGATGGTGCGGGAGACCGCCTTCGGATCGCCCGCTATTCCCCAATCGGTTTGCGCGGGTGCAGGCGTCATGTGGTGATGCATCGGAGCGCGCGTGGAGGGCGCAGATTCCTTGGCCGTTGGTGTGGACGCAGGATGGCTGGGTCCGTGTGCGAAAGCGGACACACCGAGCAGTGCGCCGGCTACGCCTACCGTGGTCCAGACCACGGCGCGTTTACGGGTGAGATTCATCATTGGCTCCTTTTCAGTGGGCGTGGGACTTGGACTTGCCGGCGCCGGGTTTTCGCGCCTGGACCTCGATCGACTGTTGTGATTCACGTGGCATAGCACTCGCACCGGCTGTGGATGAGCGGGCGGGCATCGCCAAGGGAGCCCCCGTCCACTCATAGGCCTGGGTGCCCTTCGGCTGGGCATACCATCCCGGGTTGGAGTAATCCCCCCGCGGTTGGTTCGCCCGGACTTTGAGCACGCTGAACATGCCGCCCATTTCAACAGAGCCGTAGGGGCCGTCACCGGTCATCATGGGCGCCGTATTCTCTGGCAGAGGCATTTCCATTTCTGCCATGTCGGCCATGCCGCGCTCCCCCATGACCATGTAATCGGGGATCAGCCGTCCAATGCGCTTGGCCAGACCGGTGTGGTCCACCCCGATGAGGGTGGGCACATCATGCCCCATGGCGTTCATGGTGTGATGCGACTTATGGCAATGGAAAGCCCAGTCGCCTTCCTCGCTTGCCACGAATTCGATTTGCCGCATTTGGCCAACCGCAATATCGGTGGTGACCTCGGACCATCGACTGGCCTTGGGCGTGGGGCCGCCGTCGGTGCCGGTGACCTCGAACTCATGGCCATGCAGGTGAATCGGGTGATTGGTCATGGTGAGGTTGCCCACACGAATGCGCACCCGATCGTTTAAACGGACATTGAGCGAATCAATTCCCGGAAACACGCGGCTATTCCATGCCCAGATATTGAAATCCAGCATGGTCATGATCTTTGGCGTGTAGCTGCCCGGATCAATGTCAAAAGCGTTGAGCAGAAAACAGAAGTCACGATCCACCGGATTGATCAGGTCATGTTTGGATTTGGGGTGGGTGACCCAGAAGCCCATCATGCCCATGGCCATCTGCACCATTTCGTCGGCGTGGGGGTGGTACATGAACGTGCCTGGCCGACGCGCTGTGAATTCGTAGACGAAGGTTTTTCCGGGGGGAATTCCGGGCTGGTTCAGACCCGTGACGCCATCCATGCCATTGGGCAGTCGCTGTCCGTGCCAGTGGATGGACGTATGCTCGGGCAATCGATTGGTGACAAAGATGCGTACCCGATCCCCTTCGACCACTTCAATGGTGGGGCCCGGTGATTGGCCGTTGTAGCCCCACAGATGGGCCTTAAAGCCTGCAGCCATCTCGCGCACAACGGGCTCCGCGATCAGGTGGAATTCCTTCACGCCGTTGTTCATGCGCCATGGCAGTGTCCAGCCGTTGAGCGTGACCACGGGGTTGTAAGGCCTGCCGCTTGGAGGGGTGAGCGGTGGCTGGGTGGTGGTGCTTGTTTGAAGCACCGGCTCGGGCAGGGCCGCCATGGCCACCCGGCTTACCGACGCTGCCGCCAGTGTGGCCGATGCGGTGGCCGTGGCTCCGAGAAAGGCGCGGCGACTCTTCATTTCCATGCTTCTCTCCAAAATGGGCTGAATTGCTCACGAAGTGCAAAAAGTTTCGGATGAAGCGCGGTCTCGGCCTGCCAATACGCGGCCAACGCGTTCAGATAACTCTCGACCACTTGCACCTGGTGTTTAGCATCTTTTAATAGATCGAAAATTCCGATGATCATTCCGTTGTAATGCAAGAGCGTTTCTTCGGAGATCTGCTTTTGTAATGGAAGAATCGCGTCGCGATAATGCTGTGCCATTGCGTGGGCGTGGTTGCGCGCCGCAATGGCCTGCCGGACGTCGGACTGTGCACGCACCAGTGCGGGATTCGCACTGGTGATGGCCAGCAGTCGCGTATCAATATCCGACACCGTGCCGATGGCCTTGGGAAGTTCAGGCAATCGGTTGGGCAGCGTGAAGGCAGCGGCCTCACCGCTGAATTGCAATCGTTGAATCAAGGCCTCTTGGGCGGCACTGGCCGCAACCCGTGCCCGGGACAGTGCGAGCTCGGTCTGGGCAAAGGAGAGCTGCTCTTCGGCCTGGTGCAGGCGGTTCAGGTTACCCACTTTGCGCATGCGGCTGGCAAGCTCCGCTGCAATGGACGCCGCCTCGACGACCTGCAGTTGATAATTTAAGCGCTCTTGCGCCGCGACCGTGGCATAAAACAGGCTGCTGACCTCTGCAATGAGTTGTGACTCACGGGTTAAGGCGGAGCGCTGATGTTCCGTGAGCAACAGGTAGTGCCTGGGATCGCGCGAGGCATTCGCAAGGATCTGCTGAAGACCAGGGTCCAGTCCACGTGCACGCTCAATAGCGGTCTCCAGTAAAAGCGATGGCGGGGTTGCCGATGGGCCGCCACTTGGGCGTCTGTCGGTCTCGCGCGCGTAGGCCTTCCAGCCGCCCGCGTCGTGCACGCGCTCATTGGCGGTGCGCCAATCGCCGACGTCAGGCGACGCCGCGTGCGCAATGGCGGCAGATAATGCAGCAACGGATGCTGCGACAACACGTTTCATGATCTCTCCTGGTCGTTAGCCGATAACCCTTCCCGAAAAGATTCGGGGAAAGGCAGTCAAGGAACGATCAGGAACGTGGAGGTCGAAGCGGGCCCTCGAGTACGACGCTGACAAAGCGTGCGCTGGGGCTAAAACTCAGTGGTGAGCGGGAAGGCTCTGGAAGTAGGGCGGATGAACACGCTGGAATGACATAGGCCATGGTGCACGAACCCGCACACAGCGCACAACTGGACACCAATGGCGACTCCGAGTGCGATGTATCCGCGTGTGGGGTGGCGTATGCCGTTGCATCTGCTGCGTGATGCGGGTGCGCCGCGTGCGAGTGCTGTTGCTGCCGCTCTTGATGCTGTTGTTGTTGATACTCTGCCTGGTGTGCGTGACAGTTCATGGACGCCACCGCCTGGCCCTGCAACGGCAGGGCGGCACATAAAACTATGCTCAGCAGGCGGCGGAGTTTTGCGTTCACGTTGGGTTACGCCGCCATCAGTTCCCGCAGCACATAGGGCAGGATGCCGCCGTGTTTGTAGTAATCGACCTCGATCGGAGTATCGATCCGGCACAGCACCGTGACATTCTGTTTGCTGCCATCTTTGCGGGTGATCACCAGGGTCAGATCCTGCTGCGGCGAGAGCTGATCCGGAATGGCCACATCAAAGGTCTCGGTGCCCTCGAGCTTTAGGCTCTGTGCGCTGTCGGCCCCTTTGAATTGCAGCGGCAATACGCCCATGCCCACCAGGTTAGAGCGGTGAATACGCTCATAGCTCTTGGCCACCACCACCTTCACGCCGAGCAACTGCGTGCCCTTGGCGGCCCAGTCACGCGATGAGCCGGTGCCATATTCCTCGCCACCAATCACCACGGTGGGAACGCCTGCGCCCTGGTATTTCATGGCAGCGTCATAGATGAACATCTTTTCACCGCTCGGTTGGAACAGGGTTAATCCGCCTTCTTCACGCGTGCCATCGGCCTTGGGCGGCAGCATCAGGTTTTTAATGCGAACGTTGGCAAAGGTGCCGCGCATCATCACATCGTGGTTGCCGCGACGGGACCCATAGGAGTTGAAATCCGCTTTTGTCACACCGTTGTCCAGCAGAAACTTGCCCCCGGGCGAGGCTTCCTTGATGGAGCCGGCCGGCGAAATATGGTCGGTGGTGACCGAGTCGCCCAGAATCATCAACGCGCGCGCACCGGAGATCGAGCCGGTGGCCTTGGGGGTCATGGAGAACCCGTCAAAGAACGGCGGCTTGGCAATGTAAGTGGATTTGGGCCAGTCGTAGACCTGACCGGTAGTGCCCTTGATGTTGTTCCACAGATGGTGATCTTTGGTCAGATCGCCATACAGACGTTGGAAGGTGGCGGCATCCATGGCGTAGCCCATCACCGCGGCGATCTCCTGGCTCGACGGCCAGATGTCCTTCAGATAGACCGGACCACTCTTGCCCTGACCCAAGGGTTCTTTGGCCAGGTCTTTGAGCACGGTGCCCGCAATCGCATAGGCGACCACAAGCGGGGGCGAGGCCAGGAAGTTGGCGCGCAGGTTCGGGTGAATACGGGCCTCGAAGTTGCGGTTGCCCGAGAGCACGGCGGCACACACCAGATCTTCTTTCACAATCGCATCGTTGAACTCGGGGCGCAGATCACCGGCATTACCAATGCAGGTGGTGCAGCCGTATGCGGCCACGGCAAAACCGAGCTGCTCAAGATAGGGCAGCAGGCCTGCCTTAGTCAGGTACTCGGTGACCACGCGACTGCCGGGAGCAAGCGAGGTCTTGATGTGGGGCTTGACCGTCAGGCCTTTTTCAACGGCCTTTTTGGCCAGAAGACCGGCCGCGAGCAACACACCGGGGTTCGAGGTGTTGGTGCACGAGGTGATGGCGGCAATCAACACATCACCGCTGCCGATCTCGGCATCACCGGCCTTAACGCGTTTGGACAGTGCAGCAGCGGGTTGGGCGAAACCATTCTCGGCGACGGGTTTGGAGAAGAGCTCGGCAAAGGACTGCTTCATGCTGGCCAGCTCGATGCGATCCTGCGGACGCTTGGGGCCGGCAAGGGATGGCTTGATCGAGCTCAGATCGAGTGACAGTGTCTTGGTGTAATCGATCTGACCGGCCTTGGGAATGCCAAAGAGGTTCTGCGCCTTGAAATAGGCTTCAAACGCTTCGACTTCATCCTTGGTGCGACCCGTGGCACGCATGAAGTCCACGGTAACGGAGTCGACCGGGAAAAAGCCCATGGTGGCGCCGTATTCCGGGGCCATGTTGGCAATCGTGGCGCGATCGGGCAACGAGAGCGATGCCGTGCCTTCACCAAAGAACTCGACAAACTTACCCACCACTTTTTCCTTGCGCAGCATCTCGGTGATGGTGAGCACCAGGTCGGTGGCGGTGCAGCCCTCTGGCAATTTGCCGGTGAGGTTCACACCGACCACATCGGGCGTTAAGAAATACACGGGCTGGCCCAACATGCCGGCTTCGGCCTCAATGCCGCCCACGCCCCAGCCCACCACACCAATGCCATTGATCATGGTGGTGTGGCTGTCCGTGCCCACCAATGTGTCGGGATAGTGAATGCCGTCTTTGTTGTGCACGCCGCGGGCCAGGTACTCCAGGTTCACCTGATGCACGATGCCGATGCCCGGGGGCACGACCTTGAACGTGTCAAAGGCCTGCATGCCCCATTTCATGAACTGATAACGCTCTTCGTTGCGCTGAAACTCGAGTTTCATGTTCAGATCGAGCGCATCTTTTTTGCCGTAGTGATCAATCATCACCGAGTGGTCCACCACCAGATCCACCGGCACCAGGGGCTCAATGACTTTCGGGTTCTTGCCCATGTCGTGGGCGATGTTGCGCATGGCGGCAAGATCGGCCAGAAGCGGCACGCCGGTGAAATCCTGCAGCACCACGCGGGCCACGACAAACGGGATTTCGTCCACGCGCTGCGCCGTCGGCCCCCAGTTGGCGAGCTGCTTCACATGGGCCTCGGTCACCTTCTTGCCATCGCAGTTACGCAACACCGACTCCAACACAATCCGAATCGACACCGGAAGCCGGGAGACCTTGGCCACGCCGGCCTGTTCAAGGGCGGGCAGGCTGTAAAACTTTCCGGATTTTCCAGAGGCGGTTTTAAATTCCTGAAGGCTGTTGTGGAGGTTGTGTGGCATGGTGAAAGCTCCCTGTGATCAATATGGTGGCGCGCATGGCAATGGCGCCGCTTGTTTTTATAACGACTGACCGGATTTTAGACCGTTAGGTCTGAAAAAATGCCCGTTCAGCGGACTCTGGAATCGGGCGGTCCGCGGCACGGGCCTGTTGAAGGACAGTCCAGAAATACCGGTAACTGGCGCGATCGTGGAGCAGCCCCTGATCGGCGATCGGCCCCCAATCGGCCGCCTGGGCGGCCAGAAGAACTCGGCTGGCATCGGCGATCTGCGCCGCGCTGGGGGTGAACACGGACAGGATCTGGCCTACCTGATTGGGGTGAATGCTCCACATGCGGGTAAAGCCAAACTCGTCCTTGGCCCGCTGCGCATCGGCGGCGGCCTGCGTGGCCGAGGCGTAGTCGGTCGTGGGATTGTGGGTGGCAATCTTGCCGTGCGCGTGACAGGCGGCCGCGATCTCGCATTTGGCCCGTCGCATCAGCGGATGGTCAAACTGGCCGGGGCTTTTCATCGCGGTGGCCGCAATGGCGCCGTGATGACTGCTGGTGAAGTCCATCTGTCCAAAGGCGATGAACTTCACGTGTGGATGCGCAGCGATCTGAAAGACGTCGTGCAGGGCGGCTTCATCTTCGATCAGCACCTGCACATCCGGCACGGATGGCCGGCCCAGTCGTTGGCACTCCTGTGCGATCCAGGCGATCGCCTGATCGAGTTGCCCACGGCCCGAGATTTTGGGCAGCGTGATGTAGGCAAGACCCGGGGGATTGGCCTCCAACAGAGTGGTCACATCCGGGGCAAAGGCCGTGTGATCCACCGGATGCACACGGCAGCCGACCCGATAGGTCACCGCACGCGGCTCGGCCAGAATGCCCGCTAAACGCCTGGCCATCTGGGCTTCGGCACCTGCGGCGGCGCCATCTTCCAGATCGGCGGTCACGTCGAACGCACCGCGCAGGTCCTGCTGCAAGGCGAGCGCCTTGCGGAGTTTTTTTTCATCGCCCGCGTAGTGCTCGCAGGCAGGAATCAGGAGCTGGCGGGCACCGCTCCCGACACCGCTATGCAAGACGATGTCGGGGTGCAGTGGCAAAGGCATCGACCGTCGCCTGCGCCTTAGCCGAGCAGATGCTTCACGCCATCGCGCTCTTCGAGCAGTTCATTCAGGGTGAAGTTCATGCGCTCGCGTGAGAAGGCATCGACCTCCAAGCCCTGCACGATCTGATACTCGCCATTGGCGCAGGTGACGGGGTAGCCGTAGATGATGTCCTGGGGAATGTCATAGGAGCCATCCGAGGGAATGCCCATGGTGACCCACTTGCCATTGGTGCCCAGCACCCAGTCGCGAATGTGATCGATCGCGGCATTGGCGGCCGAGGCCGCCGACGACAGGCCGCGTGCCTCGATGATGGCCGCGCCGCGCTTGCCCACCGTGGGCAAAAAGACATCCTTGTTCCAGACGTCGTCGTTGATCATGGCCTTCACGCTCTGGCCTGCAATCGTGGCGAAGCGGTAATCGGGGTACATGGTGGGGCTGTGATTGCCCCAGACCACCAGCTTTTCAATGCTGCCCACGGCCTTGCCGGTCTTGGCGGCAATCTGGGACAGGGCGCGGTTGTGATCCAGGCGCAGCATGGCGGTGAAGTTCTTTTTGGGCAGGTCGGGCGCCGACTTCATGGCGATATACGCATTTGTGTTTGCAGGGTTGCCCACCACCAGCACCTTGACGGTGCGTTTGGCTACGGCGTTTAAGGCCTTGCCCTGGGCGGTAAAGATCTGGGCGTTGGCCGACAGCAGGTCTTTGCGCTCCATGCCGGGGCCGCGCGGGCGCGCCCCCACCAGCAGGGCCACGTCGATGTCTTTAAAGGCGGTCATCGGATCGCTGTGGGCCGACATCCCGGCCAGCAGCGGGAAGGCGCAGTCGTCGATCTCCATCATCACGCCCTTGAGGGCTTTCTGAGCTTTTTCGTCGGGAATTTCCAGCAGCTGCAGGATCACCGGCTGGTCTTTGCCGAGCAGGTCGCCGTTGGCAATGCGGAACAAAAGGCTGTAGCCGATCTGGCCTGCGGCACCGGTCACGGCGACGCGCATGGGGGTTTTCAAAGCACTCACGAAAGCTCCTTGGGAAAGAGTCAAGTTTTGGATGAGAGAAACCGAGACTTCGAACGAGAGTTTAGGGTTCACCCTAGGCGGTGTCAAAAAGGGCTCATATAATTGCGCAAAGCAAAAAATAAGCTGGGCAATTCTTCAGGGGGCTTTAATGAGCGAGCTCGCCAAAAAGTCGCGTCCGCAGTTTCGTAACATCCATATCACCCAGATTCTTCACTATCGGCTTCCGGCCGCGGGAATCATGTCGATCCTTCACCGTGTCAGCGGTGCCGGCATGTTCTTCACCCTTCCGCTCATCATTTGGATTTTTGATCTCAGCCTGACCTCGGAGCTGAGCTACGCCCAATTGGTCGAGCTGGCCTCCTCACCGCTGATGAAGATCGTGCTCTGCGGACTGGCCTGGGCCTTTCTGCATCACCTGTTTGCCGGCATTCGTCATCTGGTGAGTGATCTGCACATTGGGCTGACCAAAGAGCAGAGCGCCCAGTGGGGAAGCGGTGTGATGGTCGTGTCGCTGGCACTGTCGGTGCTGGCGTGGCTGAAAATTTTCGGGGTGTTTTAAATCATGTCGACAGCGAACAATATTGGACCGAAGCGTTTGGTGGTCGGAGCGCATTACGGCCTGCGTGATTGGTTGGCCCAGCGGGTCACGGCCGTGATGATTGGGGTGTACGCCGTGGTGCTGTTTGTCTCGGCGTTACTAGCCAGTGAGCCCGGCTACGGTGGCTGGGCGGGGATTTTCGCCGCCACCTGGATGAAGGTGCTCACCTTGCTGGCCTTGCTGGCCTTGATCTATCACGCCTGGGTTGGGGTGCGCGACATCTGGATGGATTACGTCAAACCCGTGGGCGTGCGTCTGGCGCTGCAGATTTTTACGATCCTGTGGCTGGTGGGATGCGGCGTGTGGGCCGTTCTAATTCTCTGGAGGGTGTAAGCCGTGGCGCAAGTTCTTTCCAATCAGACCAGCCGCCTGCCGCGACGCAAGTTTGATGCTGTGATCGTGGGCGCCGGTGGTGCCGGAATGCGGTGTTCCCTGCAGCTGGCCGAGGCCGGACTCAATGTGGCGGTGCTCTCGAAAGTGTTTCCCACGCGCTCGCACACGGTAGCGGCGCAGGGCGGAATCGGCGCATCGCTGGGCAACATGAGCGATGACAACTGGTATTGGCACATGTTCGACACCGTCAAGGGATCGGACTATCTCGGTGACCAGGACGCCATTGAATTCATGTGTCGCGAGGCCCCCAAAGTGGTCTATGAGCTGGAGCATTTCGGGATGCCCTTTGACCGCAATCCGGACGGCACGATTTATCAGCGTCCGTTTGGCGGACACACCGCGAATTTTGGTGAAAAACCGGTACAACGCGCCTGTGCCGCGGCCGACCGTACCGGCCACGCACTCCTGCATACCCTGTATCAGCGCAATGTGCGCGCGCGCACCCAGTTCTTTGTGGAGTGGATGGCGCTGGACATCATCCGCAACGCCGAGGGCGACTGCGTGGGCGTGGTGGCCCTGGAAATGGAAACCGGCGAGGTCATGATTCTGGAAGCCAAGGTCACGGTGTTTGCCACCGGTGGCGCCGGCCGGATCTGGGCCGCATCGACCAATGCCTTCATCAACACCGGCGATGGCATGGGCATGGCCGCGCGGGCCGGCATCCCCTTAGAAGACATGGAGTTCTGGCAGTTCCACCCCACCGGTGTGGCCGGTGCCGGAGTGCTCGTGACCGAGGGCGTGCGTGGCGAGGGCGGCATTTTGCTCAACTGCAATGGCGAGCGTTTCATGGAGCGCTATGCGCCCACCCTGAAGGATCTGGCACCGCGCGACTTTGTCTCGCGTTCCATGGACCAGGAGATCAAGGAAGGCCGTGGGTGTGGCCCGAACAAGGATCACGTGCTGCTCAAGCTCGATCATTTGGGCGCCGACAAGATCATGAAAAAACTCCCGTCGATCCGCGAGATTGCGATCAAGTTCGCCAACGTGGATCCGATCAAAGAGCCCATTCCGGTGGTCCCCACCATCCACTATCAGATGGGCGGCATTCCGACCAACATCCATGGCCAAGTGGTCATTCCCAAAAACGGCAATCCGAACACGATTCTCAATGGGCTCTATGCGATCGGGGAGTGCGCCTGCGTGTCGGTCCACGGCGCGAACCGCCTGGGCACAAACTCACTGCTCGATCTGGTGGTGTTTGGCCGCGCCGCGGGCAACCACATCGTGGGCCAGAACTTCAAAGCCCAGTCCCACCGCGAGCTGCCGGCCAATGCCGCCGACGTGTCGCTGTCACGTCTGGCCAAACTGGAGGGCTCCACCTCGGGTGAGCGTGTTCAAGAGGTTGCGCAGAACATTCGTAACACCATGCAGCACTACTGTGGCGTGTTCCGCACATCCGATCTGCTCAAAGAAGGTGCCAAGAAGATTCTCGAGATCAATGAGCAGGTCAATAAGGTCCACGTGGCCGATAAGTCGAAGGTGTTCAACACGGCCCGCATTGAAGCACTCGAGTTGGATAACCTGATTGAGACCGCCAAGGCCACCATCGTGTCGGCCGAGGCCCGCACCGAAAGCCGTGGCGCACATGCCCATCGCGACTTTCCTGAGCGCGATGATGCTAACTGGATGCGCCACTCCCTGTGGTACTCCGAGGGCAACCGGTTGGATTACAAACCGGTCAACCTCAAACCGCTTACTGTTGAAACCTTTGTGCCCAAGAAGAGGACATTCTGATCATGGCTTCTCGCAGCGTTCGTTTCTCGATCTACCGTTACGATCCGGACAAGGACTCCAAGCCCTACATGCAGGATCTCACGGTGGAACTCAAAGACACCGACAAGATGTTGCTCGATGCGCTGATGCGCATTAAGAGCGATGCGGATGATTCGTTGTCGTTTCGCCGTTCGTGCCGGGAGGGCGTGTGTGGCTCCGATGCGATGAACATCAACGGCAAAAATGGGCTCGCATGCACCACCAATCTGCGCGACCTAAAAGAGCCCATCGTCTTGCGTCCGCTCCCGGGTCTGCCCGTGGTGCGTGACCTGATCGTGGACATGACGCATTTCTTTAAGCAGTACCACTCGATCAAGCCCTTCCTGATCAACGACACACCGCCACCCGAGAAAGAGCGTCTGCAGTCCCCCGAAGAGCGTGAAGAGTTGGATGGCCTGTATGAGTGCATTCTGTGTGCCTGCTGCTCCACGAGCTGCCCGTCGTTCTGGTGGAACCCGGATAAGTTTGTTGGCCCGGCCGGTCTGCTGCAGGCGTATCGGTTTATTGCCGATTCACGCGACCAGGCCACCAGCGAGCGGCTCGACAATCTGGAAGACCCCTATCGTCTGTTCCGCTGCCACACCATCATGAACTGTGTGGACGTCTGCCCGAAGGGTCTGAATCCCACTAAAGCCATTGGCAAGATTAAAGAGCTGATGGTGCGCAGGACCGTCTAATGCTGCAGTCGTCGCGCGAACCCGCTCCGGCGGGTGGCACTCTTCAGGCGGAGGTGGCGCGCCGGCTCAAGTGGCGTGCGCGACGTGGCATGTTGGAAAATGATCTGTTGTTAGAGCGTTTCTTTGAGCAGTGGGAAGGGCGCTTGACCGAGTCCGATCACAGTGGCCTGGCCCAGTTGCTGGACCTCTCGGATAACGATCTGTTGAATCTACTGGTGGGCACCGAGTCGCCAAGCGGCGAACTGGATTGTCCCGAGGTGCACGCGGTGCTGGACAAGATTCGCACCGACCCATCGTAATGCATTGCCCGAAAGGAACTGACCATGTCGACTGATCCAAAAGCCACGCTGTCGTTTTCCGATGGAACGCCATCGGTCGAATTTCCGATTCTGAAAGGGACTGTGGGCCCGGATGTGGTCGACATTCGCAAGCTCTATGGGGCGACCGGTAAGTTCACCTATGACTCGGGTTTTCTGTCCACGGCTTCATGCCAGTCGACCATCACCTACATTGATGGGGATAAAGGGGAACTGCTGTATCGCGGCTATCCGATCCAGGATCTGGCCGTGCACTGCGACTTTCTGGAAACCTGCTATCTGCTCTATTACGGTGAGCTGCCCAATGCCGCGCAGAAGGCCGAGTTTCAGGAACTGGTCATGCGCCACACCATGGTCCATGAGCAGATGCAGTTTTTCTTGCGCGGGTTCCGACGCGATGCCCACCCGATGGCGATTCTGACCGGGATGATCGGGGCCATGTCAGCGTTTTATCCCGACAGCATGGACATTAATTCTGCCGAGCAGCAGGACATCTCTGCGATCCGATTGATCGCCAAGATGCCCACCCTGGTGGCGCTCTCGTATAAGTACAGCATCGGC
>JACCDX011884696.1_pt1 | contig 15263 bp, 13 predicted proteins | sample 7449681 | NCBI WGS metagenome assembly JACCDX01 (sample SAMN15323450, study PRJNA562643) | freshwater metagenome | isolation source: river surface water | place: USA:Blue River Watershed | collected 2017-08-18
GGACATCTTTGTTCAACCAGGGCGAACCGGGCGCGAACGACAACTGCCAGGGCCACACATGGGGCTGTGGGTTGCTGTAAATGCTGAAGCCACGCTGGCGAATTTGGTCCATGGCATCTGGTGCCGGGGCTTCAATCCAATCCACCTGGCCCGACAGCAGGGCTGCGGTTCGAGAGTTGGCCTCGGGCATGGGCAGCATGACCACCCGGTCGATCTTGGGCACGCGCTTGGCATCCCAATAGGTTTTGTTGGCGGTCAACTCCAAGCGCTCGCGTGCGGAAAACTTGGCCATTTTGAACGGGCCAGAACCTGAAGCGTCGGCCGCAAAAGCGGCCCAAGCTTGCTTGGCGCGCTCAGCTGGATCCGCCACGCTGGCGGGCACCGCCTTGAGCTTGTTGTCCCAATGCGTTGGCGAGGCCATGAAGAGGTTAGACAAGTTGATGGGCAAAAACGAATCGGGTTCGCTGGTGGTGAGTTCCACCGTCAGGTCGTCCACCTTGCGCGCGCTGCGCAGGGTGGGCATGCGGGAAGCCGTCACACCCACCTGGCTGGCGTCAAAGTGAGGCGCGTCTTTGTCCAGCACTTTGCGCACATTCCAAACCACCGCATCGGCGTTGACCGCGGAGCCGTCGTGGAATTTCACACCGGGCCGCAGCTTGAAGACCCATTTGGTTTTGTCTTTTACGTCCACCGCCCAACTGGTGGCCAAACCCGGGATCAGCACACTGGGCCCATCGGCTTTGGACAGGTCCCAGTGCGTCAGGGCGTCATACATGGGGATGCCCGTGAAGCGGTTGCCCTCAAAGCCTTGGTCGGGTTGCCCCAAGGTGCGTGGAATGTCTGCGGCCGTCATGGCAATGCGAAGCACTTTTTCTTGGGCCATCGCAGGCTGAGCGACCGCCAAAGCCATGGCAGCGGCCGCCGCCAACTGGCGCCATTGCGGCTTGGAACTGCAGGAAAGTTGCGCAACAAATTTCATCGAGACTCCCAGTTGATAAGATGAATGATCCTGGCAAGCACCTTGCACGCAAACCTTGTGCCACTGACACGCACCATCCCATGCCGCCAAAATTCACAACGCCAGTGCATTCTGCACCAACATGTGATTTAACAGGACGGCGTAGGGTTTTGTGCACCCTTTTAGTTCATCACTGAGAAGGCCTACCCTATGAAACTGCTGGTTATCAATCCCAACACGACCACCTCTATGACCGAGGCGATTGCAAGCGCTGCGCGCGCAATGGCGGCCCCGGGCACCGAAATCGTGGCCGCCCAACCCAGCTTTGGGCCGGCATCCATCGAAGGCCATTTCGATGAAGCCTGGGCTGCTGCAGGCGTGGCCGAACAAGCGCAGTTGGCAGCGTCCTGGAACCCTGCAGCCACCATCCTGGCCTGTTTTGGCGATCCCGGCTTGGAGGCTGCGCGCGAAGCGCTTCAAGGTCCGGTGCTGGGCATCGCCGAAGCAGCCTTTCACGCCGCCAGTTTTTTGGCCACGGGCTTTTCAGTGGTGACCACCATGACCCGCACCTGCATCATTGCGGAGCGCTTGGTGCAACGGTACGGGTTTGAACATTTGTGCCGGGGCGTTCATGGCACCGACATTCCCGTGTTGGCGCTGGAAGATGGCACGGGCGAGGTGTTGGCCCAACTGGAAGAGGCTTCGCGAGAGGCCTTGGCGCGCGACCGCAGCGGCGCCCTGATTTTGGGGTGCGCGGGCATGGCCCCTTTGTGTGCGCATTTGTCACGCAGCTTGGGCGTTCCGGTGATTGATGGCGTGGCTGCTGCCGTGAAAATGGGCGAGGCCCTGGCCAGCCTGGGCCTGAAAACACACAAGCAAGGCGATTACGCCTTGCCGATTCCCAAACACTTCAAAGCACCAAGCTGACGTGCTGGGCAATCTCACCGGGTGTGGTCATCCAAATGTCCCCCGCCTTTTGCGCCAGTGCCATGTGCTGCAGCGCACGGCGCAAGTGCCTGAGACGGTAGGGTTGACCCACCAAATAAGGGTGCAGTGCAATGCCCATGACCAAGGGTTGCTGCCGTGACTGCTCCAGCATTTCATCGAACTGGTCGATCAGCATCTGCGCAAAGTCTTTGCCATCGAGTTGGCGACCCACAATCATGGGAATGTCATTGAGTTCCTGCGGATAGGGGATGGACCAGATGCCCTGCGCATTGCGCGTCATCATACGGATGGGTTGATCGTCATGGCACCAATTGAGGGTGTAGGTGTACCCCGTCTCGGCCAACAAGTCAGGCGTTGCAAAGCTTTCACTGATCCAGGGTGACAACCAGCCCTTCGCAGACTGACCGCTGCGCTGCTGAATCATTTGTTGACACATGCGCAGCATGTTTTTTTCGTCTTCTTCTGCCCAGCCGCCCTGGCGCTCTGCGTTGCTGTGGCCGTGGCCCACCAACTCTGCACCTTGCGCGACACAGGCCTCAACCAACTCAGGGCAGTGGTCATAGAGGGCGGTGTTGATGAGCGCCGCAAAGGGCATGTTCAATTGCTGAAACACATCCAGGCATCGCCAGGCGCCGACCCGGTTGCCATACTCGCGCCAGCTGTAATTGAGCACATCAGGCTGCGGTGAAAGCGGCCCAATGGCCGCGCCCATGCCCTGCCCAAACGCAAAGTGCTCAATGTTGAGGGCGAGGTAGACGGCCAAGCCCGAGCCATTGGGCCAGCGGTAATTTTTTCGTTGCGTGATCGCACTGTAGGCAAACCTGCCGTGGTCTGGCAGGGTTCCGAGGTACTGGGGTTTCTGATCTGACATGGTCATTTCCTCAAGCTTTGTCGAATAGGTTTGTCCGCGTTTCTTGCGTCGCCAGATTGGTGCGAGCCCTGCTCATGCGCACTGCTTTGATCTGTGTGAATGGCTTGACGAGCACCGCATAGGTGCAACCGAATCCCCATGGAAGCGCATCTGAAACAAAATTTTCTAAATTCTGCTCGCAAATACCGTTCCAACTGGCTCAACCCCGCATGGCACAGATTCTGCAATTCTTTTGCATCTATGAATTGAGCTCAAAGGAGTTTTCGCATGAAACGTCGTCATCTTTTAGCGGCTGCAGGCGGTGCTTTGATCGCCGCCCCCGGCTTGGTCAGCGCGCAGTCCGCTTGGCCCACCAAAGGCCCTGTGCGACTGATCGCCCAATTCCCTCCCGGCGGCTTGGTCGACACCGTGTCGCGCCTGATGGCGCCACACCTGTCGCAAGCCTTGGGGCAAACCGTGATCGTGGAAAACAAGGCGGGCGCCGGTGGGCTCATTGGCACCGACTATGTTTCACGCCAACCCGCTGACGGCTATGCCTTGCTGGTCAGCCATGCCTCGGTTCACATCTACGCAGCAGCGACACGCAACGTCATGCCCTTTGACCCGGTGTCCGACTTCAGCCATTTGGCCATGCTGGTCGAGGCGCCGATGGTCATCTTGGTTCGCAAAGACTCCCCCTTCCAAACGCTGGGGCAGTACATTGCGGCGGCCAAGGTCAAACCTGTGCGCTATGGCACCTCGGGCATTGGTTCCGCCAACCACCTTTATGGCGAGCTTCTGAAAATTGAAGGCTCGGCACCGCAGCATGACCATGTGCCCTACCAAGGCAGCGCACCCGCCATGCAAGACTTGCTCAGCGGCCAAATTGACAGCCTCTTTGACCCAATCACCACCAATGTGGCGCAACTCAAGTCGGGGTCACTGCGCGCCTTGGCGGTCTCGACGCCGCAACGTCTGCCTGCCCTGCCCAATATTCCGACTTTTGCCGAGCTGGGCTTTTCTTCCATGACAGGCTCGCAATGGCTGGGCTTGTCTGCGCCCAAAAACTTGCCCGCACCCATCGCTCAAAAACTGTCCGCCTTGATGCCCGAAATTCTGGCCAAGCCCGACATCATGAGCCGCCTGGAAGAATTGCAAACCTTGCCCCGCAAGACGCCCGTGGTCGGCGATGAATTTGTCAAATTGATCCAAGGCCAGATCGATACCTGGACCAAGGTTGCCAAGCGGGCCAAGGTTGAAGTGGTGGTTTGAGCGCCTGGCTCAGAGCTGATCGATGGTGGTGGAATTGGGGTTCGTTTGCTGAGCGGACGCCCCCACCGCAAACCTTTCGCGGCAAGTGGTGTAAAAACTCGCGCCGAAACGGGCAACCGGATGGTAGTCACGCAAGTTGACACGCCATGCCGTGGTGTCGATCAGCCCATCGCGAGCCGCCAGCCACTGAACCCGCCCAATGAACACATAACGGCTCGCCGTTTCCAGCGTTTCATGTAAGACACATTCGAAGGCGACAGGCGCTTGCGCGATTCTGGGCGGCTTGACGGTGTGAGACGCCACTGGCGTCAAGCCCACATGGGTCAATTCGCTCACATCCGAAGGCAAGGCTTCGCCGCAGCGGTGCATCTGCTCGGCCATGGGCTCATCGGTCAAGTGCACCACAAACTCGCGGCTGGCCAAAATATTGGCAGCCGTGTCTTTCAAGCGCCCATCGGTCAGTCGGTTGATGCTGAGCATCAAGATGGGGGGATCTTCTCCCAGCATGTTGAACATTGAAAAAGGCGCCGCATTGGCCACGCCATTGGCGCCCAGCGAGGTGACCAGGGCGATGGGCCTGGGCACAATCAAGCTGGCCATCAGTTTGTAGCGCTGATAAGCGGTGATGGCTTCGAAATCTACTTCGGTCATAAAGGCTTTCAAGTTCAATCGATTTTGTCACTGGGCGTCCGAATCATCCCGCACAGGCGAAAGCGCCAACGGCCCGCTGGTGACACGCACGAACCGTGCCGCGCCTTGTCGCAAAGCATTCTTGGCCTGAAAAGTAGATAATGATTTTTTTGGAGTCTTTGCACCCATGACCACGATTTCCTATGGCCTTCAAGGCAAAGTTTGCTTGATCACGGGCGGCGCCCAAGGCATTGGCGAAGCTTGCGCCCGCTTGTTTGCCCAAGAAGGCGCCCAAGTCGTCTTGGTGGACGTTCAGCAAGCATCCGGAGAGCGCCTGGCCGCTGAACTGCGCGACAAAGGCCAGCACGCCCAGTTTTATGCCTGTGACATCGGCGATAAAAAAGCGGTGGACGAACTGGTTCATAAAGTAACCACGGCCTTCCAGCGCATCGATGTCTTGGTCAGCAATGCCGGCATCTTCCGGGCCTCCCCCTTCCTGGAGATTTCGGAAGACGATTTTGACGCTGTGCTTCGCGTCAACCTGCGCGGGGCTTTCCTGATTGGACAAGCCGTGGCCCGCAGCATGAAAGCCACAGGCGGCGGCGCCATCGTGCACATGAGCTCGGTCAATGCGGTGGTGGCCATTCCAGAAATCGCCACCTACAACATCAGCAAAGGCGGCTTGAATCAGTTGACGCGCGCCATGGCCCTGGCCCTGGCGGACGATGGCATCCGTGTCAACGCCGTCGCGCCGGGCACGATTGCCACGGAACTGGCGCGCCAAGCGGTGTTGACCAACGAAGCCTCGCGTCAAAAAATTCTCAGCCGCACGCCGCTGAAACGGCTCGGCGACCCGTCTGAAGTCGCGCAAGTGGTGGCCTTTTTGGCCAGTGACGCCTCCAGCTACATCACGGGCGAAGTCATCACGGTGGATGGCGGTCGCATGGCATTGAACTACACGGTGTCGGTGTAAGGCCTCTTAGGCCTTCAAACGTTTGCGTTGTACACAAGCTCCGCCGCAATCAAATCCAGCGAAGCGAAACCCACCGATTTGAAAACCGTGATGTCCTGTGCATCATGCCGCCAGTGTCTCTCGGGCTGCGCGGCCAGCTCGGCCAATTCAGCCAGAATGGCCGCCGGTGCGATGTGGCCCCGCTGAATCGCTTGAAACACTTCGCCACCCTTTTCTAGCACCGCGCTTCGGCTGTCGGCAAACACCTGGGCCTGGGACATCAGGGCGGGTTCGGCCTCTGCCATCTGCGCGGTGAAGGCCCCGATCAAGCCCAGGTGTGTGCCAGGTCGAACCCAGTCCGTGCGAATGAAAGCTTCGGTTGCCGTGGTGGCCGCGGCCACCACATCGGCTTGTGCCAGCGTTTGCTCAAGGTCGGTTGCCACCGACGCGGCGATGCCTTTTTGTTGCAACTGAGCGACCACCGCTTGCGCTTTGCTGGCCTGGCGGCCCCAAACCAACACGTTGTCAAAAGGCATCACATCCACATGCGCCTGGACCAGCGGTACGCTCAAAGCGCCCGTTCCTAACATCGCCAATGTTCGGCTGTTCTGACGTGCCAGCTTGCGTGCCGCAAGTGCGGCCGCAGCTGCAGTGCGGCGCAGGGTCAGCGCCGTGCCGTCCAGCACCGCCACCGGGTGTCCGTTTTCACAGGAAATCAACACGTAAACGCCTGACACCGCCGATTCGCCCTTGGCGTTGTTGCCAGGCCAAACCGAGACCAGCTTCACCCCCATCAATTGGTGCGACCGCCAGGCCGGCATGATCAGCACACAGCTGGCGTCATGGTTGGGCGTCAGGTGGCTGCGAGGTGGCGCTTCAATGGCTTGCTGCAAGCCCTGCGCCAGCGCTTCAGCCAACAAGGGGTAAGGCAAAGCCTTTTCAACTGCCTTTGAATCAAAGTGGTGCATGGCCTGGCTCTTAGAGTTTCAGGTAGTATAGATTTGCATGCAACAACGCACACTTTATGCAAACTGATGTCTTGATCGTTGGCGGGGCAGCCGTGGGCAGTGCAGCCGCGTATTTTCTGGCTTCCCAACCGAGCTTCAAGGGCCAAGTTCTTGTTGTTGAACAAGATCCCACTTACGAAAAATCAGCGACAGCCTTGTCTGCAGCGTCCATCCGGCACCAGTTTTCCACGCCTGAAAACATTCGGCTGTCCCAGTTTGGCAGCCACTTTTTGAAGACCATTGACGCGCACCTCAGCGTGGACGGCGAAGTGCCCGCCATTGGCTTCAAGGAACGCGGCTACCTTTTTCTGGCAACGCCTCAAGGCCTGGACATTCTGCAAGCCAATCACCTCACGCAACGCGCTGAAGATGTGGACGTCAGCTTGCTGACGCCAGCGCAATTGCAATCGCGTTTTCCCTGGCTGAATGTAGACGATTTGTCTGCCGGCTCTTTGGGCAACACCGGCGAAGGCTGGCTCGATGCCTATGCGCTGATGCAAGGCTTTCGGCGCAAAGCGCTGTCGCTGGGCGTGCAATACCGACAAGCCCGCGTGGAAGCACTGCATCGCGAAGGGCGACGCGTGACTTCGGCGCGGTTGTCGACTGGCGAACTGATCACGTGCGGCACCGTGATCAATGCGGCTGGCACGGGCGCCACAGCCCTGGCCCAGAGCGCGGGCATTTCACTGCCGGTGCAGGCGCGCAAGCGCAGCATTTTTTTCTTCACCAGCAGCGCACGCTTGGCGCACTGCCCCATGGTCATTGACCCCACGGGCGCTTACTTTCGTCCTGAGGGCGAGGGCTACCTCTGCGGCATTGCGCCCAGCCCTGAGCAAGACCCAGAGTGTCATGACTTTGAAGTGCAGCACAGCCTGTTTGAAGAAGTGCTGTGGCCTATTTTGGCGGCCCGCGTGCCGGGGTTTGAAGCGCTGCGACTGCAGCGCAGTTGGGCCGGCCATTACGACATGAATTTGCTGGACCACAACGCCATTTTGGGCGCACACCCTGATGTCGAAAATTTTTTGTTCGCCAACGGCTTCAGTGGCCATGGGCTGCAACAGGCTCCGGCCGTGGGTCGTGCGCTGTCAGAACTGGTGGCCTTTGGAGAGTTTCGAACGCTCAACTTGGATGCATTTGGCTGGCATCGTGTGCTGACGGCGCAACCTTTGCGGGAGGTCAATGTGGTTTGATGCCCCTGCAAAGGTCCGCCAAGTCTGTCACGCCAGACCCAGTTTCTGAGCCATCCCGATGCGTTGGAGCTTTCCGGTGGCGCCTTTCGGGATCTCATCCATCAGCAGGATTTTGCGCGGGACCTTGAAATCGGCCAGTCGCGTGGCGGTGTAGTCCCGAAGCTCTTTTTCGGTGGCAGTGATGCCCTCGCGCAACACCACCGCCGCGGCAACTTCTTCGCCCAGTTTGTCATGGGGCATGCCAAAGCACACCACTTGCGCCACGGCGGGGTGATCCATCAGCACTTCGTCGACTTCGCGGGGGCTGATTTTCTCGCCGCCCCGGTTGATGATCTCTTTCAACCGGCCGGTGATGCTCAGGTAACCCTCTGCATCCAGCGCACCCTGGTCTCCAGTTCGGAACCAGCCATGGGTAAAGGCCTCGCCGTTGGCTTTTTCGTTGTTCTCGTAACCCGGTGTGACGTTGTCACCCCGAATGACGATCTCCCCGGTGCTCCCTGTGGGCAGCAATTCCCCCTCGGGACTCATGATGGCGATCTCGGGGCCGGCGGCCAGGCCCACGGTGCCAGGTTTGCGTTGGCCCGGAGGCAAGGGATTGCAGGCCATCTGGTGGGCCGCTTCTGTCATGCCGTAAGCCTCGATGACGGGCGCCTTGAAGGTGGCCTCGAGTTCGGCCAGCACTTGCGGTGGCAAGGACGAAGAAGACGATCGAATGAAACGAAGGGGAACCCGGGCAATCACCTCCTGATTGTTGGCCGCTCGGGACAGAATCGCCTGGTGCATGGTGGGCACGGCGGTGTACCAGCTGGGTTTGACAGCATCCATCTGGCTGAAAAATTTCAAGGCATTGAAGCCGCTGGTGCAATGCACTTCACCCCCCCGGGACAAGGGCGCGAGGATCCCCGCGATCAAACCATGAATGTGAAACAGGGGCATCACATTCAGCCCGCGATCGTGATCGGTGAAGCGTGTGCTGTTTGAGATGTTGCGGGCCGAGGCCGTCACATTGCGATGCGTGAGCGGAACGATTTTGGGGCGCGAGGTGGTGCCTGAGGTGTGCAGCACCAAGGCCACGTCATCGGCTTGTGCAGAACCGGGGTGTTTTGCCGCACGGCTTGGAAAACCGGCCAAGTTCAGGGTGAAGGAGCCTGCGCCGAGCTCCGGGGTGGGCACCAGCTCAACCAAGGCAATGCCCATCTTGCGAGCCACCTCGATGGCGGGACTGGTCGAGCCCTGCTCCACGACCAGGGCTTGGGCATTGAGGTCGTTCAGATAAAACTCAAATTCATCCGCACGGTAGGCCGGGTTCAGGGGCGCCGAGGTGCAGCAGCTGGCCACGGTGATAAAGCTCGAGGCCATGTCTGCGCCGTTGGGCAACACCAAGGCCACACGGTCATTGCGGCCGATGCCAATGCGGTTGAACTCGGTCTGGACGTAGTGGGCCAGTTTTCGCAGATTGGCGTAAGAAAGTGGCGCGCTGTTGGCGGCGCTCAAACAAACGGCCGTGTCGTTGCCGGCAGACATCAGTTCATTGAGGGTATTCATGGTGTTTTCTCATTAAGTCTGTCAGGTTTTGTCGTAGACCTGGGTTTGACAAGCAAGACAAAAACTCTCAAGTATTCGTTTTTGTCCTAGACGAAACAGGTTTCATTCTATTACGATGCGAATATTATCGTATTGGTAGGAGTCCCCAAAATGTCAGTTTTCAAGCCTGAACTGTTGGGAGCAGCCTGCCTGGCGGTCGCCTTGTTGTCCAACCCATCTCCTGCGCAAGCTCAGGGAACTTGGGAGCCTACCAAAAATGTAGAGTTTGTCGTGCCGGCTGGCACGGGAGGCGGGGCCGATCAAATGGCCCGCTTTCTGCAGGGTGTGATCACCAAGCACAAACTCATGAACCAGTCGATTGTTGTGGTCAACAAATCGGGGGGCGCAGGTGGCGAAGGCTTCCTGGACGTCAAAGGCTCTCGAGCGGACGGCCACAAGATCATCATTTCGCTCTCTAACCTTTTCACCACACCGCTGGCCACGGGACTGCCTTTCAACTGGAAAGACCTCACGCCTGTCGCCATGCTGGCGTTGGATGAGTTTGTGCTGTGGGTGCATGCTGACGCACCTTACAAGCAGGTCAGCGACCTGACCAAGGCCATTCAGCGCGCCGATCCCTCCAAGTTCAAGATGGGGGGAACCGGTTCCAAGCAAGAGGACCAGATCATCACGGTCGCCATGGAAAAAGCCATGGGTCAAAAAATCACCTACATCCCTTTCAAGGGAGGCGGTGATGTGGCGGTGCAATTGGTCGGCAAGCACATTGACATGACCGTGAACAACCCCATCGAGGCACTGTCGCACTGGAAGGGGGGCAATTTGCGTCCCTTGTGTGTCTTCGACTCACAGGTCATGCCCTATCCCAACAAGATCACCAGCACCCAGTCCTGGCGCGATGTGCCCACTTGCAAGTCGCAAGGGCTGGATGTGGAGTACCTCATGCTGCGCGGCATTTTCATGGCTCCTAAGTCGACGCCGGCACAAGTGACCTACTATGCGGATCTTTTTCAAAAGGTGAGACAGCTGCCTGAGTGGAAAGAGTTCATGGAAAACGGTGCGTTCAAGGACGCATTTCTGAAGGGGCAGGAGTTCAGTGACTGGTTGCTCAAGGCCGAAGTGGAGCACTTGCGCTTGATGCGCGAAGCCGGCTTCGTGGCCAAGTAAAGCATTCCAAGGACTTCACGTGCGCTCTGATCAACCTATCCAAACACGCTGGATTGAACTGCTGGTGGCGGTCTGCTTTGCTGTTGCCGGCATTGTGGTGGTCCTGGACAGCCAGCGTGTCGGAAATGCCTGGGCTTCGGATGGGCCACAACCAGGCTACTTTCCCTTTTACATCGGCTGCCTGATGCTGGCGGGTGCGGCCTGGGTCTTTCTGCACACTTGCTTGCGCTGGCGTCTTGACGGTGGTCGTCAGGTATTTGCCCACGCCAAGGAATGGCGTTTGATGCTCATGATGCTGCTGCCTACCGTGACCTACTTGGTGTGCATCGCCTGGTTGGGGATTTATCTCTCCTCCTGCGTGTTCATTGCGGCTTTCATGGTCTGGCAGGGTCGATTCACCTACCTCAAGTCTTTGCTGGTGGGTCTGAGCATCAGCGCCGCACTGTTTTTGTTGTTTGAAATCTGGTTTTTGTTGCCCTTGCCCAAGGGGCCGCTCGAAACCTGGTTGGGGTACTGATCATGGATGAACTGTCTCACCTCATCCAGGGGTTTTCGATTGCCCTCACGCTACCCAACCTGGGCTTCATGTTGGTGGGCATCTTCCTGGGTGTGTTGATCGGCGTTCTGCCCGGACTGGGCGGGGCCAACGGTGTGGCCATTCTGCTGCCCCTGACCTTCAGCATGTCGCCAACCTCAGCGATCATCATGCTGTCGTGCATCTATTGGGGCGCCTTGTTTGGCGGCGCCATCACCTCGATCCTCTTCAATATCCCGGGCGAGCCCTGGTCGGTCGCAACCACCTTTGACGGCTACCCCATGGCGCAAAAAGGACAGGCGTCTCGGGCACTGACGGCGGCGTTCACCTCCTCCTTTGTCGGCGCCTTGGTGGCCGTGCTCATGGTCACTTTCCTGGCGCCCTTGGTCGCCAAATTTGCTTTGAACTTCGGTCCTCCCGAGTTGTTTGCCGTGCAACTGCTGACGTTTGCCAGCTTCATCGGCATGAGCAAGGAGCCCCCGGTCAAAACATTGTTGTCGATGATGCTGGGCTTTGCATTGGCTGCCGTGGGACTGGACAGTGTCACCGGCACGTTGCGAATGACCTTTGGGCAGGAAAGCCTGCTCAAGGGCTTTGATTTCCTGGTGGCGGTCATCGGACTGTTTGGCCTGGGTGAAATTCTCCTGACCATGGAGGAGGGGCTGTCCTTCAAGGGGCAACGTGGGCGCATCACCTTGAAAGATGTTCTGAACACCTGGAAAGAGTTGCCCCAATACTGGGCCACTTCTTTGCGTGCCTGTCTGATCGGCTGCTGGATGGGCATCACCCCTGGCGGAGCCACGCCGGCCTCCTTCATGAGTTACGGCGCGGCCAAGCGCATGTCTGGGCAACCTCAGAACTTCGGTCATGGCGCGATTGAAGGCGTGATTGCCCCTGAAACGGCGGCACATGCCGCCGGCACCAGTGCCTTGCTGCCGATGCTGACGCTGGGTATTCCGGGTTCACCCACCGCAGCAGTTCTGTTGGGTGGCTTGCTGATTTGGGGGCTGCAGCCTGGGCCCTTGCTGTTCACCGAACAACCGGAGTTTGTCTGGGGGCTGATTGCCTCCATGTATTTGGGCAACATCGTTGGCTTGTTGGTGGTGCTGACGACGGTTCCGTGGTGGGCAGCTATTTTGCGCTTGCCCTTCTCCATCATCGCCCCCGTCATCGTGGTGATATGCGCGGTCGGCGCTTACACGGTTCACAACAACCTCCAGGATGTTTATCTGATGGTGTTCTTCGGGCTGATGGGCTATGCCTTCAAAAAGCTGCAGTACCCGATGGCGCCTTTGGTGTTGGCCTTGGTGCTGGGCGACATGGCGGAGTCCAGTTTCAGACAGTCCATCCTCATGTCGCAAGGTAGTCTGAGCATCTTCATCGCCACGCCTTTGGCGGGCGCCATCACCACCTTGTCCCTGATCATGCTGTTCTGGCCGCTGGTGGGCCGGCTGCGGCAACTCAATCGAGACTGAGGCCCTTGCCTTTGAGCGCGATGCTGTCTTGAAGCAGACGCGTCATGGCATAAACCGTGTCAAGCGTCGGCGTTGGCACCTCGCAAATTCGACCCAACTCGATCACGCTGCCCAGCAGCGCTTCGAGCTCCAGCGGTTTGCCTTGTTCAATGTCTTGCAACATGGAGGTTTTGTGTGCGCCCACGGCCTGCGCGCCCGCAATTCTCTTGTCAATGCTGATCTTGAACTGCACGCCCAGCCGTTCGCCGATGGTCTGCGCCTCCGTCATCATGCGAGCGGCCAATTGCCGCGTCGGCTCAAAGCTGCAAATCTGCTCGAGCGTGGCATGCGTCAGCGCAGAGACGGGGTTGAAGGTCAGATTGCCCCACAACTTGACCCACAGTTCGCTTCGGATGTCGGTTGACACCGGGGTCTTGAAACCGGCGGCAATCATGGCCTGTGCCAGGGCCGTGACCCGGTCGGATTTTTCTCCGCTGGGCTCACCCAGGGTGAATCGATTGCCCTCGATCAACTGCACCACGCCAGGTGCCACGAGCTCGGCCGCCGGATACACCACGGCCCCGATGACGCGCTGCGGGCCGATGCATTGCCACTGGGTCGCATCCGGATCGATCGAGCTGAGTTGGCGGTCACGGTACGGGCTATTGAGTTGGTAAAAATACCACCACGGAACCCCGTTTTGCATGGTGACCACCGAGGTGGTGTCATGACACAAACGACTCACCTGGGCAGCGACGGGACTGACCTGATGGGATTTCATGGTCAGGAAGACGTAGTCGTACTGACGTGCTTCCTCGATGCTGCAGGCGGCCACATCACGGGCCTGCAGTCGGCTGCCATCTTCCGTGATGAGCGTCATGCCCTGCGCCTTCAGGGCTTTGAGATTCTCGCCGCGTGCAATGAAGGTGACGCGGCAACCCGATAAGGCCAATTTGACGCCCAGGTAGCCGCCAATGGCGCCTGCCCCTACGATGGCAATGTCCAGGCTCACGATGTTTCCTTCAAACGGTTGGCCAGGGTGCCGACACCCTCAATGCTGATTTCCACCACAGCGTCATTCTGCCAGGGCATGGCCCCCAGCGAGGTGCCACATGAGATGATGTCCCCGACCTCCAGCGTCATGTCGCGAGACAGTCGGCAGACCAGTTCCAGCGGCGAGAAGAACATGTCGCTCACCGGGTAGTTCTGTCGTTCACGCCCATTCACCAAGGCTTTGACCGTGGCGTTGGCCACATCGAGATCGGTTTCGATCCACGGCCCAAAGGGCGTGAAGCCATCAAAATTTTTAGCGCGTGTCCATTGCTCGAAGCTGGTGTCAGAGCGCAGCAACTCCACCGCTGTCACGTCGTTCACGCAGGTGTAACCAAAGACGTGTGCCGCGGCATCCTCGATCGAAATGTTGCGGCCCTTGCGGCCGATCACCACCCCCAGTTCCGCTTCGAAGATGACACGGCCGATGTCGCCACCCGGCCGTGAAATGGCCTGTTGATGATGGGCATAGGAGTTCGGTGACTTCAAAAAATACAAGGGTTCAGCGGGCTGCGTCCACCCGTTTTTATCAGCCGCGGCTCGGAAGTTGTTCCACAGCGCCAGGATTTTGGTGGGCTGACACGGTGAGAGGATGTCCACCTCGGCCAAAGGCAGCGAGACGCCGGTGGGGCGAGGCGCCTGAAACAGATCCCCTTCGTGGACCTGGATGACGCCGTCTACGAGACGCCCTGCACCGATTTGCCCCTGATGAGAAAAACGCAGCCACTTCATGTCGAATTCTCTGGAAGGTTGTATGTCTTGCAGACAATGTCATTGTAGGGCTTGCTTGGGCTTTCGCTTGAAAAGCCGTGCCACCCACTGCCCCAGATCATCCAGGTAAGTGAACACCACCGGGATGACCAAGAGGCTGAGCACGGTGCTGGTGATCAGGCCTCCAATGACCGCAATCGCCATGGGTGAGCGAAAACTGGTGTCGGCACTGCCCCAGCCAATGGCAATGGGCAGCATGCCCGCGCCCATGGCGATGGTGGTCATGACAATCGGCCGCGCACGCTTGTGGCATGCGTCGAGCAAGGCGTCCCAACGGCTCATGCCGGGCACAGCGGGATGGCCATCGGTGGCTGGGCGTCCACGCCGCGCTTCGATGGCGTATTCCACCAACAGAATGGAGTTTTTGGTGGCGATGCCCATCAGCATGATGAGTCCGATCAGCGAAGGCATGGAAAAGCTTTTTTGCGCCAGCAGCAAGCCTACAAATGCACCGCCCAAAGACAGGGGCAGCGCAGCCAGGATGGTGACCGGGTGCAAAAAGCCTTTGAACAACAACACCAGCACGATGTAGATGCACAACACGCCGATCAACATGGCCAGGCCAAAGCTGGCAAACAGCTCGCCCATGACTTCGGCGTCGCCCACTTCGACCACCCGCACCCCCGCTGGCAGGCTTTGCAATGAAGGCAGCTTTTGCACTGCCTCGGTGACATCGCCCAGCGGCATGCCCGAGAGTTCGATCTCGAAATTGATGTTGCGCTGGCGGTCATAGCGGTCGATCACGGCCGGGCCTCCGGTCACCTCAATGCTGGCCACTTGGCCCAGCATGACCGGGCCACGGCTGCCCGGCACCGTCAGGCGCTCGAGCAGCGACAGGTCCTTGCGGGCATCGGCATCGAGCTTGACCACGATGGGCACTTGGCGCTGCGACAAAGTGAGCTTGGGCAAGGCGGCGGCATAGTCGCCCAGCGACGCC
>JACCDX010695903.1_pt1 | contig 15260 bp, 7 predicted proteins | sample 7449681 | NCBI WGS metagenome assembly JACCDX01 (sample SAMN15323450, study PRJNA562643) | freshwater metagenome | isolation source: river surface water | place: USA:Blue River Watershed | collected 2017-08-18
AAAAGTGCCGGGCTGAACTGGACATTTATACGAAATACCTACTTCGAGTTTGACGATTTGTCTGGTAGGTTAGAAAAACTACCATTAGGAGATACAGCACAAACCCGTGGCGCACTTTTAGGATGGCAGGTGGATATGATTAGACAGCACTCATATCATGCAGTACAAGCCATGAAAAAGAATCAGATTGTTAACGACTGGCAACAAGTCAATGTAGCCATGAAAGCAATAGGGTTAGGCGGCCTTGATTCGCTTATGCAGGGAACTTTTGAGGGGCAATTCTTAGGGGATGCACAGGTGAAAATTGGTAGTGCTAACTTTGTCCCGGCTGACGTGGTGAAAAACGCGGCAGGCAATGTACGCCTAATCTTTGCAGGTACCGGATACCGTGTTGTCCTTTATGCGGATACGATGATCCGTGTACTCGGATACCCAGCGGCGGGACAAAATACCGATCTATACAAAGTGCGCGAACGCGTCTTTAGGAATGTTGAGAATACTTTTACCCTTCGTTTAAGATAAAAACCACCACCTCGTTAGCTTCAACGGGGTGGTCAAACTAACCACTATGAACAACTACTTTGAAGACTTGGAAAAGCTGATATACGGCCTCTTTGCCGGCGCTGCGGTAGTAATCGCTATACTGGTTTGGGCCGCTATAAAACTGTTTGCCTAACCGCTGTATGCGGTACGGGCGGGACGGGTTTATTATCTTTGTGCCATGGAAAAGATAAAGGCCATTATAGATTCCATTGGGTTCAACAACACCATCCTGCTTGTCTCTGGCACGCTGGGCGCGCTTTCTTATGCCTTAAAAAAAGAGATGCGGCTATGGCAAAAGGTTTCTGTTGTCATTATGGGGGGCGCGTCCTCTTTGTTCGTTACGCCTCTTTTGGTCTACTGGCTTTCACTTCCAAACACCGCGCAAATTTCCGGTGGGATCGGCTATCTTATCGGCCTTTTCTCCATAGAGGTTATGGAAACAGCGTTCAAGGTGTTCGATGAGATACAGAAAAACCCGAAGTTCTTAGTAGAGTTCGTAATGAGAAAATTTAAACAATGAAAAAGGAAAAGATGGAGCGCGGCGAAATGTCTGAGCTCAAAATGGAAGCCAAAGAATACGGCATGAAGGTGACGCCTATGAAGAAGAAGGCAAAGGCAAAGCCGAAGGCCAAAGCAAAAAAGAAAACCACAAAAACCAAATAGCCATGAAAAAGAAATGCAAAGGCAAGAAGGGCGGCATGAAGCCCAAGGCTGGTAAAAAGATGTACTAATGGCGGCCATTCAAAAACGCTTTAAGAAGGTGGTCACTTCCCCCAGCGGGCGTAAGCGTACCATCCGATACGGGCAAAAGGGGGCGACCATTGCCCCGGGAACGCCGAAAGGCGATGCGTATTGTGCGCGTTCGGCAAAGATAAAGAAGTGCAAAAACCCGCCATGCCCAAACGACTTATCGCGTAAGAAATGGAAATGCCGGGGGACGAAATCAATGCGATAACCAAAACCGTTTACCAATGTCAAAGGAAAAAAATGTAAAGGTCATCAGCGACCTTGTGGCCACGATTATGAAACTGGGCGTGGGTTTCGCCGAAGGTCAAGTCGGAAAGCGCGTGGATGATCCGCTTGTTGAAAAAGGCGTTGATCTTATCTTCCCGCTCACGCGTAAGATGATCGAGGTCTTATCCGACAACAACCCGGACAATGCCGGCCAAGTCAAAGAAGTCATGCTGGACTGGACCAACGGCCCGCTTGCAAACTACCTTGAGGAAATCTTTGCAGCCCTTATCGTCAAGCAAAAAGACGAGAACGTAAAGGCGCTGCTGGCTTTCCTTACGCTCAAGTTCGTAGAAGCCCTGCGTATCTACTCCGACGACGACGAAAAGAACAAAGAACAAATCAACGCCCTCTGGGAAGGCATCATCGTTGCCCCACAGACGCACACCCTGATTGTCAACCACATCGTCAAGCCGCTTTTGATCAAGTCCGGCGCTACTGAGCAATGGGTGGTATTCGTTACCAACCTTGTACAGACTACGCTCGAAGGACTTGTGAACGCTAAAAACGGCGGCACGGTAAGCCCGCCCGCAATCCAATGAGGCCGCTAATCTTCGCCTTGCTCGTACTGCTTTTGTCGGCACAGGCAAAGGCACAGACCTTGGACGCCTTTTGGACGTACTCCTTTACGGCGGACACCATCACCAACTCAGAGGCAGACACTTTACTACTTCCTGCGGACTTTGTTTCGCCGTGGTCGTATGCCTATCACATCGTCGTGGATTCCCTCTCGGGCACAGATACGCTGCGCTTCACGATACAGGAAAGCGTCCTACGGTCTGGAACAACCGACTGGGTGACAGTATCTACGGGCGCTGGCTCTGCCTTTGTTTCCCCTGTGCGCTTGTCCGCCGCCCTTATGTATGGCCGTCGGCAGCGTTTGATTATCACCGGAAGCGGAACACAAAGTACGCGGTATACGGTACACTTCTTATCAAAGAAAGTGTTCAAGTAATCGGTTCCTTTGTGTCCCCTATGATGGGGCGTCGTCAAAAGCGGCGCCCCTATTCTATTTTTGCTTGGGCGATCCGGCCTCCTCGTACATCTTGTACACCTTCTCCATAAGCCTTTCTTCCCCGATATTGCCTTCCGGGTCTGCCATGGCGGAATACCAGTCCAGCCACGTAATGTTTTGCCCGGGCACTTTCTGTGTAAGTTTCCCGCCAAGCGTTATCTGAGAAATCAGATCATCCAAAGACGCCTGCAACACGCGCTCGTTGACCAAGCCTTTCTCCCTTGCAAGGAATATTGCCCGCTGTGCGTACTTTACTTTTTCCTCGTTCCAGCGGCCTAACGGTTCTTTGGACATGGAAAGGTAGTTGTACAAATCGTTGCGGTCTTCCTCTGAAATATTGTCGTTATAAAACACGCGGTTGATAAAGGCTGTTTCTACTGCCAAGTCCTTTACGCGCTCCGCCGTCGGCTTGTCTTTGGCCTCAAAGAACTCGTTGACTACTTTGGCAGAGTTCTTTATGATCTGTGCGGGGCCTAAGTCAATATAGGATTCAAAGACATGCTCAAGGGACGTAGGAGATATGTCCATGTGCCCCGGTGTGTGTTTGAACACGCCCCTTGCAATATCCCTTGCAAGGTTGGAAGTGCTGCGGTTTGCCTTTAAATAGTCAAAGCTGCCGCCTTGGTCGAACAGAATCATACGCCCGTTGTGGTCAATATTGGCCATGCTCTCAACGACCGGGTGCAAAATCGGCATGGGTAGTACGGAAGTCCACTGGTTCACATAGGACGCCGTGCCTGCGATGGGGTCTATTGCGCCTTTGACCTGCGATAAAAAGTTATCCGTCACGTCCGCCCGCGTCTTTACCCCAGCAATCAAGTCTACCGCCCCTTCGCCCAGCGCAGCCGATACCCGGAAACCGCCGTATGGTTTAGGAATCAGGAACGGGTTGTTAGGGTCTAACGGGTTGGGGAACATCACCTTTGTTTCGCCCACGTATTTTGAATAGAGGTATGTCTCAAGGTTTGATTTTACCTTTTCCTCTTCCTCTTCGCCGCCAAAGAAGCCCGCCAAAGCAGGACTATTGAGCAAAAGCCCGCGTGCCGCCCCGGTGATGACCGCATAAGCCATAAGCGCCTTTCGCCCTTCCGGTGTTGCCAGTTGCTTTCCTGTCTTACGAATACCCTGTATGGATGGGTTTAGGAACAGCCAAAGCATGTTTGCCGTGCGGACGGATTTAGCAGCGCCTTTCTTTTCAAAGTTTACCGTCACGTTTTTTGCAGCAGTGGCCGCAATTACCGGGTCTATGCCAAGGTCGCGCATGGCTGAATAGGTAGCAAGGCGGGCAATGGTTTCTGTGGCGTTTGATACGTTGTGCACGGATTCTACAAAAACATTGGACAAAAACTTCTTGCCTTTTTCCAGCGTGGTACGCCCGTTTGCATAGCGCTCAGCGTAGTCAATGTTCTCTTTTACGTTATTGATCTGATCTGCAACCATTTGCATGGAATCGAACGACCAAGACATAAGCCCGCCCATGCGTTGTAGTTCCTCGTAATACCCTACCATCTTAGGGTCTTTCTTGAACATCGGAGCGGTCAGGAACTTGAGCGAGGTGCCGTAGTTTTTGACATACGAATTTCGCAGCTTATTTTTGAACTGCTTATAGTTTGTCCCGCCCGGAGCGATGCTTTGCGTGGAGTAGGTATTGCCTTCTACTCGTATGTTAACAAAGGCTTCCTGTACGTCTCGTATAAGCGAGTTGACAATAAAGGAAGGGCGAAGGAAGGTAAAAAGCCCCCGGGACATGTTGTTGACATGCCGCATTATCTGTTCAAACCCGCTGGGCGCTTCCTGTCCCGCCTTCATCTTCGCCATAATCCGGTCGTTGGGATCGGCAAAGAATAGGTACTTTTTCTTTCCGCCCTCATAGAATGTAACCGTTTGCCGCTTTACGCGCTCGCTGATCAAGTCTGTAAACGACACGTTCCCGTAGCGGTCTTTGGTAGAACTCATTCTACTGGAAAGTACACGGTACTTCGGGTCATTGGTTTCCAATAGCATGGCCGCCGTACTCTTTAGCGCATCGTTGCGGTGCTTTAAGCGTATGGCCGTTATCATCCGGTGGAACAAGACCTCGGTCGGCTTTTCTATATCCGTTGCGGTCAATTCCGGCTTTTTGTACATCTGCCTAATCAAAGGTAGCTTTTTGCCTACTCGCGTAATGCCCCGGATAAAGAAGTTCGCTTTCTTTTCGCCGTTGGTGATCGGATATCCCAGCTCGTCCCGGAAGGCAAATTCATCGTAGACCAGCGGAACATAATTTTCCCAGACAACACCGGATTCGGTTGAGGTGCCGTATACTAAATGGTCATACCTTTCTTTATTTATCTGACCAGTATCTAGTAAGATATTGAGGTACTCTTTTTGCATGGCCTTAAATTCGGCCATAAAAGTCGTGTGACCCGGTATGATTTCCCCGCTTGGCAAAACGGTATCCGAAAACTCCGGCATCGCCTTTGCTTGTGCCGGCGTAACGCTTCCCGGGTTTGCAATTCCTTTGCTCGCAAGATAGTCCGCAAAGTACATGTCCGCATTGGACTTTGCGTCGTAGGCAATCTGCAAATTGTCCACCTCTTTTTTAAAGCGGTTGAGTTTGTATTCCGCCATTTTCTTTTGCCTCCCGTCCGGTATGGCATCAACGGCGTTTTGCATTTCGACTACCATGTCATTGCTCTGAGTGGCAAAAAGCGTAGGCGCGGTTGCAAGCGGTGCAAGTTCTTTCATAATCACCTCATACATCCGCTCGATCAGCCGTTCCTGTATATCCACCCTGCGCGCCTCCCTTTCTGGCTTGTGCATAGCGACAAGGAAATGGTTGAACTCGTTCACGCTGCCCACCTTGGAGCGCGTTAGACGGGAAATAAACGAATCCTTAAACCCGGCTTGGGTCATTGTTTTCTTTTTACCCACATAGCGATCAGAAAACTTCTGCATTTCAAAAGCCGCAGCGGACATATAGAGTTGCATCTTCTGATACCCGGCTTTGCTTGCATCGAACAAAAACCCGCCCTTCTTTTCAAGGTCGCGCTGTATTTTCCGCACAGGGGCTAAGTCGTTGCCAAAGTCGTAGTCTATATCGTATGCCGTATCGCGGGCAAACTTCTTTATCGCAGGTAGTTGCATTTTGGCATCGCCAAACTTTAGGCGTGCCAAAGAACGCAGGAAAGCAAACACAGCGGCGCTTCCATCTTCCATATCGGTGTTAGTAGAACGGTACGGTCTGCCTGCCACTTCCGCAAAGAAGTCTTTGTAGTCAAAATCGTTTAGCCCGCCGGAGTACATTCCTTTTAATGCGGCCACAATGTCTTTGTCAGGTGTGCCGATTGCAAGTTCGCTATGCACGTACTTTTTGGCACTATCGTACCATGGGCGATCGGAGTATTTAGAGGACGGAAGTAGCGAGAACATTGTGCCCATTTCGGCAATGTCGCGCATATCGGTCATCATGGCCAACTGATCGTAGAACGTGGCATCTGTCAGGTCTATGGCATCTGTTACCGCATTGTCCGCCATAGGGCTATCTATGTGCTTTCCTGCAAGCTGCTTTAGCGCAAAACGGGCTAAACCTCTATCTATGCCTAATGCCATTGCCATAGCATCTGCCCGGCTATCTAAACGGTCGTTGCCCGTGCTTTGTACGCGAAGCGGCGCGCCCAACGGGAGCAAAGCCTCCATTGCTTTGGCCTCTGCTTTTGTTGCCTGACCCAGACCGAGCGCTGAGGCAAGCAAAGAATCTTTGCTTTGTAGCGTTTTTTCCGCTGCCGAAATCCCCTGTATATTGTCTTTGGCCGTACCGAAGGCTTGTTGCGCTGTGTACACGTTATCAAAGAAGGTAGCGGTATCAAGGCCGAACACCTTTAGTACGCTTTGTGCTTGTTGTTCAAAAGCAGGGCTTCGCCTTCCTTCTGCTAAATCCTGTAAGAACTGTTGCCCGGCATCGGAGTTGAGCAAGATAGCCGCTGCATCTTGTCCGCTATACATGTATGCGCCATTGTGCGAGGCATCGAACACGGGGTCCAGTACGCGTAAGGGATCCATCATCGCCTCGGCGTTTACCATTTTGCCTTGGAAGGCAGCGGCGAAAATCGCTTTTGCAGCATCCGTTTTTTCGATAACGCCGTTTTGCAAAGTGCGCACCTTTTGCATCACGTTCTCATAAAGCGAATACAGCGCTTGTGGGCTTTCCGATACAGCTACCTGTAAAGCGGCAATGTTCGGCAAAGTGTTGGTGCGCTCATGCAATACTCTTGCTTTTTCCACATCAGCAAGGCCGGCCAAGTTGTCTTGGTTTGCGGCATCCGGGACAGTAACTGTTGCAAAAAGCGGCTCGTAGGTTTTTATGGATTCGTCGTAGGCTTTTTCTAGCGCCTCAGCGGTGTTCTGCTCGGTTATGGACAGCTTGACATCTTCCCCGCTTTCCGGCGGGAAACTCTCGTTGAACTTATTGGCATCCGTCTTTTCATCCGCCGTCATGTCCACATCGGAAATATCCACGGGCTTTGCCCCTTTCTTCCCGCCGCCTATGCCTTTGAGGTATTCGTTTATGGCGACCATCATGTCGGCCATGACGTTCTTTGCGATCTTTACCTCGCGCCCGTTGAAAGTAGCGGTTGCGCTTAGCGATTCCAAGAACTTCTGTGCGTCCAACTTGGTGGCAAACTTTACAATGTATTTGCCGGGGCCGAATGTCTTTGCAAGTATGTCGTTGACAATCCCTTCTACGCCTTTTTCGGCGGCAAAGGTCTCTACATCTCCAATAGCCTCGATTAGCTGTTTCACATACTCACGGCCATTACGTATCCCTACTTTTTTCCAGTATATCGTAGGCCGTAGGTAAGTATAGGGATATGATTCGTACAATTCAAGGGCTTGTTCTAATGATTTCAAGTCCCCATCGGTAACGCCACGCGACAATGCATTAAAGAAATTGATTACATCCGTGGTTTCCGTAAAGCGCACCTCTAAAACGCCTTTGCCTAATATCTTTGCAAGGAGTTCATTTACGGCGCGCTCTATTCTAGCGATCGCGGAGTTGTCGAGGATTTTACCGCGCAGACCTTCGTCTAAAAGGGATGCAAGTTCTACGATAAATTCCTCTGGTCTGTCTTTTTCATCGCCATACCTTTCTGTAAACTTTTCAACTTGTTCTACAAGTGCTTGCAAATCTGGAACTTGCTTTAATACGCCTTTTAACGTATTTGCAAGTTTTTTCATATCATACTGAACTTGGCTTCTCTGTAATTCTATGGCCTCAATTACGGTTGCCGGGTCTGCTGTAAAATCTATATCCTCATAATACTTTCCCGCTTTTCTAATAGCCGCGTGTGCAAGTTCATGTGCAACAGTGTTTATATCCGCATCTACGGCATTAATCATAATCGTGCCAGCAAGATCATCTGTACCAAGGGGCCTATAACTGGCCGCAAATATTGTTTTTGGATTATATTCTATAATGCCAATTCGGACACCCACTCTCTCTGCAACTTTTTGCAAAGAAGCTGTTTTATCCAGTAGTTCCTCTACCCTTTTGCGAACGATAAGCTCGTTCTCTTTTTTAGTGCTTGAATATAGCGATATACCGCTTTTTAGCCAGTTTAATATATCTGACTTACTGTTTTCCGCAATTCCAACTACTTTATACGTAATATTCATAGCACTATAAGAACCGGGACTATCTACCGTGCCAATAGCTCCCTTTTTCTTAGGCTGCTTCCCTACATTCCCTGTGGCGGGCTTTGTGGGCTTTGCGGTTCTTGAGGTTGGCTTGGCTGGTTTGGCTGTTGGGGTTGTTGGCTCTTCTTTTGTCGGTTCAGCAGCCTTGCTATCGCCTCGTTTACCTGCCTCCTTTTTAGTTGCTTTTTGTTCATTGAATACTTGGTTTATAGCTTCTTGTTTGGAAATGCCTTTATATTCCGGCTCGACCAACGTGGCCGGCCTGTCGTTTACAAGGTTTGCATATTGCAGGAACACGTCGGATATTTCGCGCTGTGTCTTTGCCTCGGCGAATGTCTTTGCTATTGCAAGAACGGTAGGGTCATATATCTGCAAAGGCGTTTTGCCGCCTGCAAACATGTTGATCTGATTGAGCCAGTTGTCAAACCTCGCTATACCGCTTGTTTCAAAATCGTTATACGCCAAAATCGCATCCTGTATTTCCGTGATCAGGCTTTTGTCCAGCGGAACAGAAAAGATAGCGGGCATGGCCTTTCGTATCCCCTCCTGTGCCATATACGGCATGGATTCAAAGAACTCAGGCAGGGTCATGTCGCCGCCTTTGTACAGGAAGTGCTGTACTACGCGGCCAAGCTCTTCTGCCCCTTTAGCGGTTAGTTCGCCGTTGGCCGTGATGCTTGCCAACTGCTCTGGGCGTAGGCCAAAAATGGGGTATATCTGTTTGAATGTTTGCTGTAAGCGGTTGCCTAACGGCACGTTGCGCTCAACCACAGTCTTTGCCCCGGTCTTTTTATCAACAACAACTTCCCTTGTGGAATACCCTTCACCGAAAAGGACGGTAAGGATTTTCCCCATGTCTTTGAAAGACAGCCTGTTCGCTATGGCAATAGGGTTCAGCCTTACTTTGCCCCCGCTCTCTAAATCCTTTACGTCGTAGTTGCCAAGTTCGATTGCCGTTTTATCATCAACGTTTACCTCGCGCACTAAGACTGGGTTTTTGAAGCCGGCCAAATAGTCTTTGGTAAACCCAAACTTTTCGATGTTGTTGGTCAGGTCTTCGCGATACCTCGTCCTTCCTTCCTCGTAACCTATGATAATACCAGCGGAGGCGTTATTGCGCTGTATAACCTCATTGCGGGCGTTCACCACGGGCGCACCGGAATATGCGGACGGCTGTTCGCCCAGTTCGCCAAAGCGGGGATTCTCTGCAAAATCCCGCTCCTTCATTATACTATTCTGATCGGTACGGGCTTTGGGTTGCGCCTCCCAGATAAAGTGCAATGGATTAAGCACACCTTTTTTGTGCGAAGGCTGTAAGGTTTCGGCTTCTACAACCTTGTAATTAAAAGCTACTGAAATGTTATCAGCAAAGCGAAGTTCCCCCGCATTTCCTTTCTGGCCTTCATCCACCGGATTGCGCACGTATTCAATCCCGTCTTTTACATACCGCCCTTCGCTACGCCTTTGTTCCCCTTGACCGCGCAGGATGTTCTGCGTTTCAGCCTCATCCTCTGCAATCTTTTCAGGGGTCGGCGCGGTTGGTGTTGTCGGGGCAGTTGGCGCGGGCGTAGGCTCTACTGGCGGCGTAGGCGGTTGTATAGGTTCTACTGGAGGCTCTGCCGGCGGCGCTACTTGCCCTTCTTCTTCCGTCCCCGGCTGCATCCCGCCGCTGACAGGGCGATTGCCAGTATCTGCTTCTGTGGGCGCTTGGTTTTCGACGCCTTGAGTTCCCGGATATTCTGGCTCACCGTCTTTTGGCTGCACTTGCTCGACTTCTTGAGTGGCATCTTGGGCTTGTTTTGATTGTGATACGATTTGGTTTTCTATATCCTGACGCGCAATGGTAACTGCGTCATAAATATTTGCTTGTTCCGTTCCCGGTGTTGGTAGCGACCTTTCCCCAGTGGTCTCATCAACCGTCATCAGGGAATCAAGGTAATCGTCAACGGCCTTTGCCGCTTGTTCCGGTGTGACTTCGCCTGTGGGCAAAGTAGACGCAATCTCGTTTGCCCTTTGTTCGACAAAGGGGCTTACCGGGGCAGGGGCTTGTTCGCCTGTGGGAGGGGTAGGTGGAGCGGTAGGTGGTGTACCTAAATCGGTAGGTGGTGTAGTTGGCTCGGTAGGTGGCGCACTTACAGGCGTCCCGCCGCTACCATCGCCGCCCTTCCCGGCCACGGCGCGTAGGCCAAGGCCAGCAGCGCCAGCGGTAGCGGTAATGCCGCCGCCTGTAAGCCCGCCCGTTACGCCTGCCTCGGCTAAACCTTGCGTTAAATCCCGTTCTGGATCAATCGTAAGTTTGTCCACGATGTTTTCTGCCAACTGTGCTGAGAACTCACTAAGCCCTTCCTCTATGGAAGAACCAATTGTGCGCTTTGTGATTTGCTTTATAGCCTGTCCAATGGTTTGTTGCGCCGCCTCTTTGCCCAGCTTTGCAATTAAGCGCCCGGCGCCTTTCATGATTCCGCCGCTAACACGCTCCGTAATACCTTCCACGGCTCCGGTAATATATGCGTTAGCAATTTCCTTTGCGCCTATATCCACGCCCATGTCCTGTATCTGCCGGTATTTGTCCTGTGTTGCAACGCCCGCAACAAGTGGCGTACCTACATACGGGATCATCGCCGCAATCGCATAAGGCAAAGAACCTATGCCGTTTGTCGCGGCATATTGTACGGCGTCCGCATAGCGACCTTCTTTAACAAGGGCGTCATAACCTTTATCCGCATTGGTAATACTCTTTTGTACTTTTTCAAGGTTCTTTCTTGCGTACTCCTCGGCCTCGTCCGCGTCAAGGAAATTGTCCATGACGTATTCGACTTGCCGATAATTGGGCGGCGCATAAGGAGACCTAATAGACGAAGCTGCTTCTACCCTTTTCCGGGCATCTTGCTTTTGTCTTTCAAATTCCTCTTTGCTGATTTTGCCGTCTTTGAATTGTTGCTCCAGATCGCGTGTGGCAAAATCCACCAACAAGTCATCTATGGTGTTGGCAAAAAGCTCTGGGAGATTCATAGCCCCGGCGATTATCTTTTTGGTTTCTGCCCCGGCTTTCCTTGACGTCTCTGAAAAAAACTGTCCTACCCGTGTCCCTGCAAAAAAACCTTCCACTTTTTCCGGTGCAATTTCCTTCTCGGGCGCTTCCCCCGGTTTTTGCCTCTGCCCGGCCAAACGTTCACGCCTCGATTCCTCTAATTCCGCTATCGCTTTGTTAGCGGACTTTATAGGAAAGTCCGATTGCACCTGCCCAAACTGCTGCGGGGTTAACGGTTCGTTAGAGGGAAAACCAAATTGCGCCGCCTCCTTTTGTTGACGTGCGTATTCCTCTTTAGCTTTTGGCAAAATCGGGGTAGGCGTAGGCGCTTGTGCCTGTGCTTCCGGTGTTACAAAGGGGATAGGCGCCGGCTGTTGTTGAGGTGGCGGCATCGGGGCTTGTTCCTCCGGTGCTACTTCCATCTGTGGCCGTTCCGCTGCGGCTTCCCTTACTGCCTGAGGGACTTGCATAGTTTCCCTCTCCATAGGGAAACCGTCCATAACAAGCGGCTGATCGCTTTCAGGAGCGACCTGTAAGCCAGTGCCAGAATCGGGCGAAAACTCCTTTTTTTTTTCGGAAGCGTAGAGGGATTCAAAGGGGCGGTAGAAAGTTTCAAAGCTACTGCCCGGTGTAACGAGTTCACGCTGCTGCATGAAATCGTACATCCGCTTTGCCGATTCCTTGTCCTGCATTTCTTTGAAGAACTGCTCACGGCTTACATTGCCCATGGCTTTTTCCTCTACGAGAAAGTCATATAGGTTGGATACGTATGCCCTGCTGTCCGGCTGCTTTGCCATAGTTTATTGTTTTTTTACCGCTCCTTCTTCTGGTGAAAATTGACGCCGTTGTTGCGGCTTTTGCTTAAATACGTCCTCCGCAGTTTGTGGGATCATCTCAGGGGCTTTTGCCCTTGCTTGCACTTCCCTTCTGTATTGCTCGTGAAAGGTCACAATCTTATTGTATTCGTCCTGCATCGCAGGTGTTGACCCTAATTCAATAAAAGACGGGTCAAATTTTATGATGCGCTCTTCGCCGTATTGCGTTCCCGGAGGTATGGTTTTTTTAATAACCTGATTGTTTTCGTCCGTTTCGGTGATCGTGATGGGCTTATTCGTTTTGTTTATCTCGCGCACCTTTGTCCACATGTTCATTTCTGAATCAAGGAACAAGTCGTATGCTTTGTACTTCTTGCCGCCGTAATCCAGCGTCTCGCCTTGCAATTCTTTGGTAGATGCAACGTATGGCTTTCCTTCCGGGCTTTTAGCTGGTTCGCCTTGCTTCGTTGTGCGCTGGTATGGCTTGAAAATTGTCTGTGGGCTATTCGCTTGTACAGCCCCCATCGCCTTATACACTGCACCTACTTTGTCGGCCATAAGCTCTAACGGCTGCGGATTTACTCTGTCTTGTTCTAGTTTCAACCGTGCCCGCTGTATTGCAAGTTCCGATTCCTGTAATCGCTTCTTCCAAGCTGGATCGTCTAACATCTTAATATCCCGCTCCTTGTTCAAAGTGCCCGCCGCAAACGGTTGCATCATTTGCCGCAACTGCTCCTTCTTGTTCTCGTCGGTCAACTCTTTGCCAGCGGCTTGTAGTTGTTGAGATACCACGGCATCTACGCGGCGGTCGCCCAGCATCATGTTTGTGATCCCCAACTGATCGAGCATCTTTGCGTCCTTGACGCGCACATTTCCTTGCGCGTCAAATTCAACGGCTTGGTTGATTTTTTGCTTTATGGATTCTGTATCTTGAGCCAGATAAAATTGCCCGGACTGTCTTAGCGTATCGCTTGCTTGCTTTACCAACGTTTCCACGTCACCCAGCTTGTCCATGCGGTTTTTGATCACCGTCTCGGCATTGAGCGCGCCGGGCGTTTCGAGTAGGACTTTTTCAGCATCCACGCCGTTCATTATATTTTTTTCCAGTTCGTCAAGGCTTCCGTCTTTGACGTACTGGCTTCGCACCGCATCCAGCGCCGTGTTGTAGTCTACTTCGTTGTCGGCTTTGTAAGAGGCTGCCGCGTCGTTGATAAAACCTTTGAACTGCTCGGAATAATTGTAGAAGCGCAGGTACTTTCCCACGGCATCCGTATAGGCCGTCGGGTCAACGTCCAAAGACCCGGCTATCTCCTTTACTTGATCTTCTAAAATCTTGTTCGCATTGGCAGCGTATGCCCCGTACACCTGTTTTTCGGACAGGGTTTTGCGCACCTCTCCCAGAGCGGCCTCTTTGCGCGCCCTTTGCTCAGAGGCGTACTCGGCAAAAGGTTTAAAGAACCCTTGCTCGTTGGGGCTGAAAAAACTTTGAAGGCCGATCCGTTGCTTTGCCATTGTTAGGGGTTTTTAGATTTTGCGCCCGGCGCTTGCAATGGCCCATAGTAGTTTTTGCCCGGCATGTTTGGCGCTTGTCTTTGTTCCATTAGCTGCTTAAACAGAGTGCTAATGACGCTATTCTCTGATTCTGCCCGGTACGCTGCCATTGACATTCCTGCCAGCGACTTTAACCCGCCGTACACGTTGCCTTGCCCTACGCCCAACATCTCCGCGCCTAATTGGTATTTCCTTTGCTGCGGCTCGTACACGTTATACCCATACGCTTTTTCCCTTTCCCCCGCCATAGCGGCTTGAGCCGCCTCTAGACCGCGCACGCGTTCCTCCTGCGACATGGCCTCTTGCTGTGCCGCTTGCCGTAGGGCGCGGTTAGTTTCCGCTTGTGCCGTTCCAATAGCGCCCAATAGTGGGGCACTTCCCGGGGCGGCCTGCCTTGCATTGAACACGGTTGCCGCTTGGTTAGCGAATATATCATTTTCCAAATCCTGAAAGGCGGGCTGCCGGGCGTTGAGCATTGTCTGGCGCAAGCCAAGGCGCTGCCCTACCTCCGGTGCCATTTCGTATCCCGGCATACGATCCGCTTCGGTCATCAGCTTTCGCGCTTCGCGCTGCTGCTTGATACCGGATATGATCCCATACAAGGAACTTGCTATATCAAGGCCCATCCCTACGCCGGTAAGTCCGGCCAAAGCGCCCATAGAAGGAGGTGGCATATTGTTCTTTTTGTTTCGTTTACAAAGATACGGTTTTTATCCTTTATCAATTAGCATAGGATGACCAAGCGAACGATCATAGGATACCGTCACACCGGTAATATAAAAAGTAGGTGAGGCGTTATAGCGCACCGCGCACTGTAAGAACTGCCCGCGCAAAGGTTCTCCGTATAAAAGCGCATCATCGTAACCGCCAGCGCCCGGGGTCAAGCGGTCGCGCAAAAAAGAGGCGTAGTGTATGCCTTCTTTAGACACAAACTCCGTAGCAATCAAATCCGTGGACTGTACAAACGGCATATCATTGCGAACATGCACCCAGTCTGGGGGACGGTTTGCCTCAATAGCTAGCGCCTCTAATGTCTTTACAAATACCGCTGGGTTTCCAACCGGAAAAGACACGGTGCATTTAAAAGACGTTCCATAAAACCCGGCCTGTGGATCTGCATCGTGCATGTAAATTTGCCCGTCCTTCCAAGATACGATTGCCTCGCTCAAGGCATCCATCCATTGCGGCTCAAAGGTCATGGACGTGTTCCAGCCTTGCATCTCGGGTAAATAGCACATCACTTTGCCAGCGCTTACCTCATGCGGAGAAGGAATAGCCGGGTCGTAATCTAAAAGGAAGGTTTGTGCAACATACCCGCCCGGCAAATAAAACATGTACATCTCTGAGCGCTTGTCTATAACGCCTACCAGCGTGCGGATATTGCCGGTTATCTCAAACAAGTTGGATGTAAAAAATTTTGTCATCCCGTTGAGCGACACAGGCTCTAATCCGTTTTGACTATACATGATTACTTTGCCTTCTGTGGCATCCACAAAGAACACGCGCCCCTCGCTTCCGTACACGCCCTCTGGGTGGCCCGTGCCAAAGCTCCCCCTGCGCGGCCTCACCCTCCCGATCACCCCGCCGGAGGTTCCAAGGCCCACGCTGTCGGCGTTCC
>JACCDX010750035.1_pt1 | contig 15255 bp, 3 predicted proteins | sample 7449681 | NCBI WGS metagenome assembly JACCDX01 (sample SAMN15323450, study PRJNA562643) | freshwater metagenome | isolation source: river surface water | place: USA:Blue River Watershed | collected 2017-08-18
GTTAAATTAGATGCTGTTATTGAAGCCATAGATGCCGAAACGATTTACGAAGTTCCGCTGAAAATGTTGGAACAAAATTTAGATAAAATTTGTTTAGAAAAATTAGGTTTCATTCAATATAACGAACCCGATTTATTAAAATGGACAGAGTTTTTAAATAACTTGAAACAGCCTAAACAAACGATTAATATTGGGTTGATTGGCAAATATAATGAGTTGCAAGATGCTTATAAATCTATTTTAGAAAGTTTTATTCATGCGGGGGCATATCATCAAGTAAAAGTAAATGTAATTTCTTTACATAGCAATAAAATCAATGCCAAAACTGTTGACAATTTATTCAAAGATTTGTCTGGTATGCTTATTTGTCCTGGTTTTGGCGATAGAGATATAGAAGGAAAAATTATTGCTGCCCAATACATTCGAGAAAAAAATATTCCTTTTTTAGGCATTTGTTTAGGCATGCAAATTGCCATGGTTGAGTTTGCCCGAAATGTGTTAGGTTTAGAACAAGCCCATTCCACTGAAATGAACCCAGACACACCCTACCCTATTTTTAATTTAATGGAAGAACAGAAAAAAATATATATTAAAGGAGGCACAATGCGAAAGGGTGCTTTTCAAACAAAAATTAACAAACATAGTTTGGCTTATAAAATTTACCAAAGTGATAAAATATGGGAGCGTCATCGGCATCGTTATGAATTTAATGATACTTTTTTAGAATCATTTGAAAAACATGGGTTTGTTGCCAGTGGAAAAGATATGAAGACAAATTTAGTAGAAATTGTCGAGTTAAAAAGCCACCCATTTTATATTGGTGTTCAATATCATCCTGAATTAAAAAGTACCGTAGAAAATCCTGCTAAAATTTTTGTAGCCTTTGTGGGGGCTTGTTTACAGCAACATTAATTAACGTTCTCCCCAGTTTTCTCTATCTAAACTTCGATAATGAATAGCTTCGGCAATATGTTCGGTGAGTACGATTTTACTTTTACTCAAATCGGCAATGGTTCTACTCACTTTCAAAATTCGATTGTAAGCCCTTGCACTCAATTGTAATTTCTCCATAGCCATTTTCAACAAGCGATTACTGGTTTCATTAATTTGACAAAACTCGAAAATTAGTTGGTTATTCATGTGGGCGTTGGTATAAATATCTTGATATTCTTTAAAGCGTTCTGTTTGAATTTCACGGGCTTCTAAAATTCTTTGTAAGATAACAGATGATGGTTCTCCTTTCCTTTGCTGGTGCAATTGTTGAAAAGGTACGGGTGTTACTTCTACGTGTAAATCAATTCGGTCTAACAAGGGTCCAGAAACCTTGTTTAAATATTTTTGAACTAAGATAGGCGGACAATGACATTCTTTTTCGGGGTGGTTGAAAAAACCACAGGGACAAGGGTTCATGGCTGCAATTAACATAAAATTTGCCGGAAATTCGATGGATAGTTTTGCCCTTGAAATGGTAATTTTTCTTTCTTCCATAGGCTGCCGCATAACTTCTAATACCGTACGTTTGAATTCTGGTAACTCGTCTAAAAATAAAACTCCATGATGGGCTAAAGAAATTTCACCCGGCTGCGGGAAGCCACCACCACCCACTAAAGCAATATCGGATATGGTATGATGCGGACTTCTAAAAGGACGGTCTTCGAGAATAGCTTGTTGTGGCGGCAGTTTACCACAGATACTATGTATTTTAGTAGTTTCTAAGGCTTCTTCTAAAGTTAAAGGAGGTAAGATAGAGGTCAAACGTTTTGCTAACATAGTTTTTCCCGATCCTGGCGGTCCAATTAGAATAGCATTATGTCCACCTGCTGCAGCTATCTCTAATGAACGCTTAATATTTTCTTGTCCTTTAACATCGGCAAAATCGAAATCGGTATGGGTATTTATTTTTTTTATTTTCGGTTGTGGTATTTCTTGTTCTATGGCTGATTCGCCTACGGTAAAAAATTGGATAAGTTCATTAATATTTAAAATACCAAATACTTTGAGGTCGTTGACTAATACGGCTTCTTGGGCATTTTGTTTGGGAATTATGATACCTGCAAATTTATCTTCACGGGCTTTCAAAGCGATGGGTAGAACTCCATGAATAGGTAAAATACTCCCATCTAAACTAAGTTCGCCCATGACCAAATAATTACCAATTTTATCTCCTAAAGTTAATTGTTCAGTTGCCGCTAAAATACCAATAGCAATGGGCAAATCGAAAGCTGAACCTGTTTTACGAATATCGGCTGGTGCCAAATTAACCACGAGTTTGGTACGCGGCATAGTATAACCATTCGATTTTATGGCACTTTCAATGCGATGTAAAGATTCTTTAACCGCATTATCGGGTAATCCGACCATGCTATAACCCTGCCCCATACTAACATTTACCTCAATAGTAATTAATAAGGCATTAACGCCATAAATGGCACATCCATAAGTTTTTACTAACATAATACCACAAAGAAAACATTTTTTTTAATACAAAATTTAGGTATTTATACGCTTGAAATTTTTACCAAAATTTAGACAATTTTCTATGTGAAAATGGACAATTGTTTCTTTCAATATTTTCTTGAAGTGCAATCTTAGTTCTGACAATTTCTGATCCAAGATTTTTATGATTTAGCGGATTTCACAGATTAATAGAGTAGTTAAGTGGATATAAATTCAGTATGAAATTTAAAAAATTATAACCCAGAAAATTCAATTAATCAGCATAATCCGGTTTAGAAAAAAAACTCAAATTCTAATCCTAAAAATTTTGTACCTTTGTAAAAATTATGAGCAATGCAATTTGCTGATGTAACAAATGATGTAGCTTTTAAAAAAGTGTTTGGCGACGAACATTTTAAGGAAGTTTTATTGTCTTTTTTAAATAGCTTACTATAACTTAAAGGAGAGTTTAAAATCATAGAGATAGATTTTAAAAACCCTTACCAGTTGCCGAATAAAGACAAACATAAAGAATCTATTTTAGATATTAAAGTAAAAGACAAAAAAGGAAAAAACTATATCATTGAAATGCAAGTAGAAGAATCGGACGGTTTTGAAAACCGTGTACAATACTATACCAACAAAGATTTTGTAACTCAAATAAAGCGAGGAGAAGATTACCCTTTACTGAATGCTGTTATATTTATCGGTATCATCAATTTTAATTTTTTTAGTGGAAAAAATTATCTTTCAAAGCATTTAATTTTAAATAAAGAAACTTTAAAAAATGAACTGAAAGGTACTGAATATAATTTTATTGAGCTGAAAAAATTTAACGAAAAATCCGAGTCCATGAATAGTTTAATTGCCCAATGGGTTTATTTTATTAAATGCTCTCATGAATTAACATCTATTCCAAAACATGTAAAGGATAAGGGCTTAAAGAAAGCATACCAATTAGCCAATATGCATGTTTGGACAGACAAAGAGTTAGAAATTTATGATGTAGCAGGTATAAAAAGGCAAGATGCTAAAGGCAGAATCAGTAAAGTTGTTAATAAGTTAAAAGAAGCTAAAAATATAGCTAAAGAAGCTAAAGAAAAAGCCCAAAAAGAGCAAGTTGAAAAAGAAAAAGCCCAAAAATTAGCAAAACTCGAGCAATCCGAAAAAGAAAAAGCCCAAAAACTTATTAAAGATTTGGAAAAACAAATAGCATTACTAAAAAATAAGGGATTGTAAAATAATCCTGCATATCCCTCTTCTATTCGTAGCTTAATGAGTTATCTCAGCTCAGAAAAAATAATTAAAAATCCTAATAATCAAATTTCAACATGCTTCGGGACAAACATAAGTTTATTAACAAACTTTCAACATTTCATATTTTAAAAATAAAAAAAATTAACTTTGTCAATAAATTTTTATATTTAATTAATAATAAAGCCATGACTAAAAAGTTCTTCATTTTAACGTGCATTTCATTTTTATTTGTATTTGCCAATGCCCAACAAAACATTATAAATATCAACTATATTGATGAATTAAAACTCATCGGTAACAACGCCGATTACCCACTAAATGGTAATTATAAATTGTTACGCGACCTCGACTTTAGCGACCCTAACTCTTATTTCGACCTTTCAAAAATGCCCTATTTTACCTCAGGACAATGGAATGGTATTGGACCTGATAATAATGATGTTATCAATTATCCATTTAGTGGCATTTTTGACGGAAATAACCATATTATCAAAAACTTCTATTCAACCGGCAATGGTTCTATTGGATTGTTTCGAAGTACCTACAACGCTACCATTAAAAACATAGGAATGGTGAATATAAAAATTGAGAACGCGGCAACTTTGTATTTTGGAGGTATATCTTCAAGAGCAACTAGTTCTAATTTTAACAATTGTTTTGTTACAGGAAGTATGTTTACTAGAAAAAATGGTACGACCTTTATTATTAGTGATGGGATAATGGGCGGAATCATTGGCTACAGTATAGGAAATTCTTTAACCAATTGCTATACCAATGTTGATATGGGCTCTAATTTTTGTGTTGGGGGTTTGATTGGTAGAACTGAAAAATTCAATCAGGTAACAAGAACCATTATAAAAAACTGTTTTACGGCGGGGAAATTAGAAATTTTAAACACCTTTGCTTCTTCATTCATTATTGGCAATAAAACTTTTAATAACAATCAAGAACAATCAGACTCAATATTAAATACCTATACAGTTAGTTCAATTAAATCTAATACAACCGATGCCAATAATCGTTTAGTTTTGGGTGGTTCATATTATACCTACACAACCAACATAGATACTTTTTATGTAAAAGGGTTTTTTAGTTTAAATAGTATTGCTCAACCCTTTGCTCTTGATTTCCGTACTCAACTTGGTTATACTTCAAAATCACCAAACGACGTTCTAATTGCTGTAGATACGGTTTTTAGCCAATCTGCTTCTAAAAATTTTGCAGCAATTACCACCGCTGCTTATAACAATACTTATTTATACAGTGCTTCGAATCAACAATACCCACTTTTATATCGTTCTGATACCAATGCTTTGTTAGATGGACAAAGAGCAGTTTACCCTGCCGTTATCGAAAAAAATTTGGGGAGTTTTAGTTTTAGCGACTCGGTAAAGCCCATAGATAATTTTACCAAAAATGGTAATACCCGATACCGTATCAACAATATTAATGGTGTCAACGACAATAACCAAACGGTGTTTTCTTATTTTAGCTTAAACAACCTTAATGGAACTTTAAATTGGATAGAAAATATTCCGAATGGCGATTATTTAGTAGAAATTGGCGGAACGAATGGAAATGAATCTAGTAGGTCATGGATTCGCATATCCATCATTCGAAGTTTGAATGCTATTTCTACCCTAAGTTCTCAAAGCATACAATTTACCACCAAGGATTCTACAGCCAACAATGGCGACTATATTTATATAGATACTTTAAATTTAATTGGCAGAAACTATACCATTGAAACTTGGGCTAAGTTTGAAAATAATTATAATAGATGGAGAAGAGTGTTTGATTTTGGCACTGGTTCTAATTATGATGGGGTATTATTAGGCTTTCCTAACTCTACCCAATTGGGCTTCCATTCTAATAATGGGATAGCTGACCAAATTATATCCCTTCCTGCTGGTTTTAATCCGTTAAATTGGAACCATTATGCCCTGACCCAAAGTGATAGTTTACGCTTATATTTAAACGGAACACTGATTGCCACTACCGCAGGTAAAAAGATATCCGTTGGCTTAAATAAGAATTATATTGGCAGAAGTAATTGGGCAACCGATACTGGCACTACCGGTAGGTTTAGAGATTTTAGAATCTGGATCAAAGCCCATACCACCAACGAAATTAAATCTTACTACAACCAACAAATCCCTATCAATGCCGATAGTCTCTATGTTTATTTACCTTTAAACTCAAATATTTATGGTAAATTACCCAATCTAAATGATAATATTGGAAATTATTCTAATAATGTGTTTGGTCAAAAACCTTATGCCTATTATAGAAGAAATAAAGTTACCTCGATATATCAAATTTACGATTCAAATAAACAAGAACTTTTTGGCACCCTCAGTACTAAATTAGCCGATAATGAAATGATTCAAATTGCCCTGAATGATTCTACGAATTGGCTGAACGTGCAAAATGTAAGTAATTATAATTTCAATTATACTCTTCCTGCTAATTTTATAACAGGAAATATATTTGTTCGTTCAGTTATCAATAATGTGCCTACCACCCGTTTTGGTTCAAGCTATGCTGCCTCAAAATACTATGTTGATTGGGTAGGTACTGAAATGCGAATTAACCCTAACCTACCTTATATTATTAAGTACGGACATTTAGGTACTAGTGCTAATACTCCTTCAATTTTAATTCAAAGAAATAAAAACAAAATAGCCGATACCTTGGTTAGTCCGATAGTGGGAACTTTTACCAATGCCCCCCAAAGTACTTATATAACCCCATATAATGATGGTTATAGATATTTGTATAGAAACGGATTCAATAGATTGAATATTTTTATTAATGTTTATTATTATCAATTTCAATCTGATTATTCATTTACTGGTTCATTATTTACATATAGTAATTTACAACCCATAGATTATTTAAAGTTTATTCCAAGCACTAATACAAGTTCTGGGTTATTCATTTTTAAAAACAATACGCCAACCGGTATTTATACGCCTATATTTGGATATAATGTCTTAAATAGTTTAAATCAAGCGAGTTACTATTTTAATCCTAACAATAACAGCAATACAAACAACTTAGAATTTAATATAGTGTATTCAGATTCTTTAAAAGCGGTGATATATGATAGCACCACTTATAGATTAACAGCTTTTAAAACTAGTGCTACAACGGCACCAAAGATTGTAGGAAATGATAGTGTTGTTACCAATACGAGATTTTTTACCTTAGTACGTAGAAATGGGCAAGACGTGAGTTCTTATTATAATTTAAATGGAAATAATTTTGTTCTTACCACCGCCAACCGCCCTGTTGGAACGGATTCTGTATTCTTAACATTTGTGGGTTTATTTGAAGAAGCCGTTAAAGATACTTTGATTTTTAAATATCAATATACTAAACCTAAAATTGTTTATCCACCTAATAACCAAATTAAAGTATTCCCCACTTTAAATACAAAATTTGTTTCACCATTTCCTTTTATTCTTGATAGTGGTGGGGCTGCATTAACTTATAATCTAATCAACCCAAGCAATGGAGCTACGATAGATAGTAAATCGGGCGTCATTTCAATTCCCAACATTTCCACTTTTGTGCAAGATTCAAATTACCAGTTTTCCGTTCGGGTAACTAATGGTTCGGTAGATGATACTATTCAATTAACCTTTACAAAACCAAGTCCGAATAACTCGAATTATTATAGTAATAGTTCTTATCGGACCGTTTCTAGTGGTGGTAATCCTGATTATATCCAATTACCTACCATAGATTTAAGAAATAAGGCGTTTGGCATGGATGTTTGGTATAAACATAATGCCCAAAATGGCGTTTGGCATAGAATTTTTGATATTGGTACCGGTGCTAATAATCAAGGCGTATTAATTGCTTTCCCCGATGCTACAAAAATTATTGTTAGAACACCAGGGCAATCAGATACCTTCTTGACGATACCGGCTAATATTAATATCCGACAATGGAACCATTATGCGGTTTCGGTAAATAGCAGTGGTAAACAAAGTTTTTATTGGAATGGAAAATTGTTTTACACCCGCACTGGCGGCGGTACGACCCCTCAAAATATTTTTACTTCAAGTTTAATTGGCAAAACCAATTATGGAGGTATAGACGCCCCCTCCGAAGGACAGTTTACCGATTTTAGAATTTGGGACAATACCATTGATAGTACGATTTATAATATTCGAGGCATAAATTCTATGACGACTAATAGTGGGGCAAACCTAATCTTCTATTTACCACTTTCCTTACCTGTTTATTTTCAAAATATTCCCGTTGTTAGTGGCTATGCTTTAAAAAATCAAGCTACCATAAATTCCCCAGCGATTTTAGATTCATTTGCCTTTATTCGTGGGAATAGCAATATTTTCAACTTCGACCAAGATCGTTTATTTTTAAGTGGACTTTCGACCAATTCTATAACCGATAATACTAAGAAAATTACCGCCACTACCTATAATTATACGAGTGCTACAGATACCGCTAATAAAATAACTATCCAACAAACTGCCAGTGTACTAAATAATTATTATTACGGAATTTTATTACCAGCTCAACAAGGTTCTCCTTTAAATAATCAAAACTTTATAATTACAGATTCTTTAACTTCAAGCGGTACAGGGAATAATTATTTTTACAAAATAAATTTATTACCCGATTATTTTACTTATTTACCCGGAGATACCATTAAAATTCAATTTGGTAATGCGGGTTATACCTTACCAAGAACTTATTTATCTGTTTCTCAAACTCCTTTTAAATATACCTTAGTAAATTCGGGTACTCTGAATAATTTAATTAGTGTTGACCAAAACTCTGGCAAACTCAGTTGGACAAACACGGTACCAACAGGTATTTATCCAATCCAAGTGAATGTAACCAATATTGCTGGCGAAATTTTAATGAATGCTGTAGTCGTGGTTTCAGACTCATTAAAATCTATTCAATATAGCTTAGATAGTTTATCAGTTTTATATGGAACAGATAGTAGCAACTTACCTTTTACTACAGGAAATAATGCTTTTCCAACCTATAGCATTAGTTCTGCACCTTTTAGCTCGGGAATTTCAATTAACCCCCAAAATGGTCGTATTTATTGGAATACATTAGCCCAAGCAGGTATTTATACTTTAACTATCAAAGCCAGCAATTTATTGAACACGATTTATAAAACCATTAAATTAAATATTCGAGGAATTGCCCCCTCTGCCTTAGCTTATTCTCCCCAAATAAATAATTTTATAAATTCGGGCTATGATACCAGTTATGTCAGAATAAAAGCAAATATAAACAGCGGTGGACTACCCCTCAATTTTAGTGCGAATTTACCTGCGGGCTTTCGATTTGAACAAAGTACAGGGGATATTGTAGCCCGATTAGATTCTATCCAATCGGGAAATTTTTCAGTCATAGTTACCGCCACCAATGCAGCAACTCAAACCCCCAATTTCTCCAAAGACACCATTTCTATCAATGTTAAACAAACCTCCAAAGATACCATCATTGGTTTTAAAAATTCCTATATTTCATTTAATACAGATGCATCTGGTACTTCTGGAGATTATATTAATTTGCCAAATATAAGTTTGCCTTATAATTATACCATTGAAACTTGGGCAAAATTAACCAATATCAACCGATACTTCCAACGACTATTTGAAGCCGGAAAAGGTTCTAATAGTAATTTAATTACCATCGGACTTTACGGAACTACCGGAAAATTATTTTTTAGTATTCCAACAGATAGCGTGGGGACTTCAAAATTAGACGTAGCCGATAATCAGGTTCGTATTGCTAATAATACTTGGTTCCATATTGCCATGGTTAAAAATGGCACTAATGTTAAATTATATTTAAATGGTATAAAAATTATAGATTCTAATGTGGCTTCGAGGATTTACAAAGATACGTTAACAAATGTAGCTATTGCCCGCTCGAATTATCCAGGAGATGCTACCACCTTAGGTCAGATGGACGAAATTAGAATTTGGAACAAAGCCTTAACAGCACAAGAAATTAGCAGGTATCGGTCTTACGCTATTATTCCAACAATTGATAGCTTACTCTTATATTTACCCCTCAATTCTTCCTTATTTGTTGACTCGATAATATCAAACAATTCAACTTTAATGAATAAGGCTACGGGTAAAGATGCTTGGAATATAACTGCGATAGGAATGGGTAATGGGCTTAAATTCATGCGAGATTCAAACCGTCAAATTTTATATGGAACTTTAGATACTGCATCCATTCTTAATAATACTATAAAAGTTCGCACCCGTTTTAGTGGGCAGTTCGTAAGTGGCGATAGTGTTTATACCGCCTTAAAAAATAATTATTTGTGGGCTACTGATTATAAAACAATCACAAACAGATTTACTACCGGAAGTTTTACCGTAACTAAATCGGTTAGCAATGATACTTTAAAACCCATTATTTATTATGTTGGTTATACTCCCAAAAATATTTTTTATAATATTAACAATTCATTCAAAATAAGAAGTTCAGATACCAATTTTTATTCTAATAGCCCCACCGTTCAACAAAATTTAGACCCCAGCAATTTAGTGTATTCTATTAATCCTACCCTAAGTGCCATTAGCATCAATCCAACCACAGGCGTTATTCGAATAAATGCCGATAGTGCTTTAAAATTATACGGCAAGCAACTTAAATTTAACGTAACCGCAACTAATAGAATTGGCAGCACTTCCAGCGAAATAAATATTTATCTTGTTTCTGCTAACATTATTGGCTTCAACAACACCAGTGTTGCCCTGCCAAACCTGAACGGTTCAGATTATATCCAATTACCAACTTTAGATTTAAGAAATTCTAATTTTGCCGTAGAAACCTGGTTTAAATTAAGTGGTATTCCAACAAATTATAGAAGAATATTTGATTTTGGTATTAACCCGTATGTTATTTTATTCATTTTATATTTTAATAATAATCAATTATTGTTAGATGTTTCTTCAAGTTCTTTAAATTTGGGAAATGCCGATACCGTGTTAAAAAATGGTTTAAACGCTTGGAATAAATTCAGCATTTATTATCAAGTTTCTAATAAAACTTTTTATGTTTACATAAATGGTATTTATAAAACTTCTTTAACCGTTGCCAGCGATTATTTTAGCAATTTATTTGTCCGAAATTTTTTAGCCAAAAGCAATTTTAGTAACGACCCAAATTTAGAAGGTAGTTACCGAGAATTTAGGATTTATAAAAACCTCAGCTATGACAATTTTAAAGCGAATTTAAAATATAGTTTAGTACCTAATAGAACAGATGCTAATTTATATTATTATTATCCTTTATCAAATAATACCAATAGTTATACTTTTTTTGGCAAGAAAAATTTATTATCGAATACGATTTTCACCAACCAAGCTACTCTGTACAATAAAAATGCTCCAGAAGCTAATGCCATATTGTATTCTGACAATAATCAAACGTATTATTTTGGAGATAGTCTAAATCAATTTATTGAAGGTGAATTTTTAGATAATAAAAGTAATCTTAGGTTCAGCTTTAACCAAGGACAAGTTATAGACACTGTTTTGCCAGACTCTAATTATAATTATGTTTGGAGGTTGAATGTAAAGAATTTTTTAGGTAAATTCAAAGTATATAATGCCAATAATTCACTCTATTCCGATTCTATCAATGTCCTTTCCGCACCAGAAATTAATTACTCAATTAACAATCAATTGTTTACCTTAAACGCTGGACAATCTGTAAAACCAAATGTCTTTGGTAGCGATACTATATTTTTCAGCTTAGTAAATAATACCATCAATGGCTTTTCTATTAATATTTATAATGGCATTATTTATTGGACGAATCAAATACCGGCAGGATTGTATAATTTGAGCGTTGTTGCCATGAATAAACTTGGTACAGACACCACCATTTATACATTTAATTTACAGGATTCCTTAAAAGGATTTGCTTATGTTCCCAATATGGTTCAAGGAACCGGCTATACTACCGATAGCTTGCAATTTTTACCCAGTTTTACCCAAGGTAGCGGAGCAACTTATCGCATCCTACCTCCTTTCTATAATGGATTTGGTATTAACGCAACCAATGGTAGAATAAATTGGACCAACATTGTTCCCAATGGGGTTTATACTATACGGGTAGAAGCGAATAATGCTTTTAATGCCCCAGTTGTAGATACGATAACGATTACCTTAGTTAATCAAGCCCCCAGCAATTTACAATACTATAAAGATTCGATGGAATTTAAACAAGGTGAGTTTTTTAGCACCCCTCGACCGAATATTAATAGTGGAGGTTTAACCATTAATTATAGAATAAATAATATCGTTCCGCTTACTAATAATATTAGTATTGATAGCACCAGTGGTATTATTAAATGGACGAGTGATGTGGTGGGTTCTTATACTATAACAGTTAGAGCCAGCAATAGTCTTGGTTCCATTTTAAAAACAATTAATATAAATATTATTGCCAGTACGAATATAGTTTCTGGATATACCAACGGTTCTTTGAATATAGGAAACGGTAATTCTGCTGGAATTTCAACAGGTAATTTATATACCTATCCAAATAGGGTAGAGTTACCTAGTTTTGATTTTCGTAATTCAGACTACACAATTGAAACTTGGGCAAAGGTTTTATTTGGTATTGGCGCCACTAACTGGCGTAGAATTTTTGATTTTGGTACAGGTCCAAATTCACAAGGTGTTTTATTAGGATTTCCCTCCTATGGAAATATTGGCTTTCATTGTAATTCCTCAGATGTAATCATTCCTTATCCGTTAGGCTTCAATCCTAATAATTGGAATCATTATGCCATTACCTTATCCGATTCGGCTCGATTTTACATCAATGGTGTCTTAGTAAAAACAGCCGTAGGCAATAGGGCAAATTTAATATACGATAAAAACTATATTAATTTTAGTAATTACTCAAACGATTTACCCGGCTTGAATGCTTATAAAGAGTTTAGGGTTTGGAAAACGGTTAGAGCTGCTAATGATATCAACCAAAGTTACCAATCAAAAATTAACCCTAATATCCTCGGTTTGTATTATTATTTACCTTTAGATTTACCAAATTATTTACCAGGTGATTTAAAATCGTTACCCAATGCTGTTGCGGAACCTGGTTTAGGAAATTATAATTATAGTGGCAATATTATTGGCACTTATTATTCTTCAAAATTTGCTAATACTGCTTTGAATAGTAATGTAAGAGATAGTGCCAAAATAATTTTCGTAAAAAATAGTAACACCAATGAATATACCTCCAACTATTATTTTGATTCTACCCAACAAAGAATTTATGGTAACTATGCAGGCACGCTTAATGCAGGAGAAGTTTTACAATATAGTTTAGATACTGGACGAACTTGGAAAAATATTACTTATACTCAAAATTATACTTGGAATCAACTCATTGATAATAATTTTAAATATGGAATTATTAAGGTTCGTAGTGCTATCAATAATGTAGCTACCAGTAGAGTTTTCAACGACTTGAAAGTACAGGTTTATCCAAAATCTCCTATCATTGGTAACGCTTCCATAAATAATAATGGTACAGTAAACCTAAGCTTTACTCCTTCACCCATTCAAACAGGGGTAAGTTCTTATAAAGTTTACACTTCAACAGGTGAATTGGTTGCAACCACCACTGTCAGTCCAGTCGTTATAAGTAATTTAAATCAAGGACAAGCCTATCAATTTAAAGTTACGGCTGTTAATAGTTTTGGCGAATCTCCTGAGTCGGGTTTATCTAATGGTGTTACTCCTTTGAACGTTTTACTACAAATTATTACTTTTACCAATAACCCTGCCGGTGTGAGTTTAACACCAACCAATAACGAAGCTAATCCTTATTTAAATTATCGGGTAACTTATCAATTAAATACAGGATATAAAATTGATAGCATTGTTATTGATAATGTTAAAAGAACCGATTCGGTTTTGGGTGGATTTACATTTTTTAATGTAAATGCCTCGCATATTTTCAGAATTTATGTTAGTAAAATAACATTTTCAATTTTTGTAACAACCAATTCTGGTGGTATCGTAAATCAAGGACAGTCAACCATTTCAGTCGGTTATGGAGATACGAGTATTATTAAAATATTTCCTAACAATCGTTTTAAAATAGACAGTGTATTCATTAATGGGACTTATTTTGGAACAATAAATATTTATAGTTTCAATAATGTAACACAAAATCAATCGGTTAGAGTGGTTTTCAAAGCTATTACTTATTATACCATAAATGTAGATTTGGCTGGTAATGGAAATGTAAGCCCTTTAGGCTTAGCAGAAGTAGCTGAGGGCACAAATTATACCATAAAATACAACCCAGCGGTTGGTAGTTTGTTAGATAGTGTTCTTGTAAATGGTGTGTTGGTTAATGACTCCACAAGTAGTTACTCTATTATAAATATAAATAGAAATACAACAGTACGCATAGTTTTTAAATTAAAAACATATACTATCAGCTCCAGCGTTAAGAATGGCACTATATCTCCGTTAGGAACAAATACCTATACTTATGGTTCAAATATTAGTTTTAACTATACCTCAACGGATACTACCTATGTTTTAGATAGCTTAATTATTGATGGTAAATTACAAATAAATCCTAATCCTACTACGTATTCTTTCAACATCTTAGATAGCAATCATTCCATTCGTGTTGTATTTAACTTAAAAGCCAATATTAATTATACTATTTTTATTAGTAGTTCTGTCGGTGGAAGTTTAACTCCATCAACAGATCAACAAGTAAATTACGGTGGAACATTAAGGGTTAGTTGGGTACCGACTTTTGGCTATCTGTTTGATAGTTTATTTGTCAATGGAGTATATAATAAAGATTCGGTAAATGCTTATACCTTTACCAACATTAAAAGCGTAAGTTCTATTTATGTAAAATTCAAAATCCAAACTTTTACCATAGTGGCAAGTGCTGGAGTTGGTGGTGGTATTAGCCCGCAAGGAACTACAACAGTTAACTATGGTTCAAGTCAGATTTATACAATTACAGTTGATGCAGGATATTTATTAGATAGCTTGTTGATAAATGGCGTAAAAGTAAACAATGCCAATAATTATACTTTTAGTAATGTTACTGCCAATCAAACGATTCGAGTAACATTCAAACTCATCAATAACCTCATTAGCAGTATCCAAGTGAGTCCAATCAGTTGCTTTGGAAATGTAGATGGTAGAATAAGTATCGTGTTTAGTCAAAATTTATCCCAACGAATCCAAATTGTTGGCGGAGCCATCAATAAAGATACTACTATCAGCGGTGCCAATTATACTTTAACAAATTTGGATAGCGGACGTTATGCCATTACCATAACAACGACGAGTACTGGAAAAGTTTCTAATTTTGTAGCAAGGATTACGGCACCTGCACCTATTACAGGTTATAGTTCGTATGACCCACAACGCAAGGAACTAACTTTGAATATGAGTGGCGCTAATGATTATAAAGTTAAAGTGAACGGTAAGATTGTTGCAACATCTACAAATTCGCAGATAAATATACCTTTAAGCAGTGGGCTAA
>JACCDX010415247.1_pt1 | contig 15254 bp, 10 predicted proteins | sample 7449681 | NCBI WGS metagenome assembly JACCDX01 (sample SAMN15323450, study PRJNA562643) | freshwater metagenome | isolation source: river surface water | place: USA:Blue River Watershed | collected 2017-08-18
ATGCCACTACCATGGATGCACATCAAACCAAAGCGATCACGCTTCTGGCGCCAAAAGCCCCCCACATTTCTAGAGAATATACCACACATGATTGTGTACCATGGAGAGTATCCATCACGCACACTACGATGCGAAGTCTCCAAGCGATATGTCGAGTACTTTGAGAATGATCAGCGCAACGCATGTTAGCAAACCACGCGCTAGCAAACCACGCGCTAGCAAACCACGCGCTAGCAAACCACGCGCTAGCAAACCACGCGCTAGCAAACCACGTGGCTTGGCGGTGGTGCTTTATTTTTTGATGTATTAATGATTGTCCGAGTACTCTACTGTAGACCACAGATGAGTGTGCTCCGCTTCGGCCACCACCTTGCGTGAGATGGTTGAACCATGTGGAGGGACACTGACTGGCGGAGATGTTAGCTCAAGCCACGGCTTGACATGGAATGTGGTCTACAGTGAAGGGCTGAGATGCGAACTAGAGCATATAATCAATTCTCAGATCTAATAAATCTAGTCGGAAGTGAAAGCAAGCGGCGATGGCATACTCTAGGGGTAATCCGGGCGCAAACACTGGTGTCTCTCGTAGAGCAAGCAATGTCGACGACAAGTCGCAGTCTTAGCAAGAACACGAACTGGCAGATATTTTTTTGCCCACCATACAAGTACGGCAATGTCGCTTGCACCCACTCACTCACGCAACGCTAACATGACACTGTATGATCGCATGCATGTGAAACTGCCACAGCTCAAGTGGATAGATGTTGACGCCTTGGAAGAGTACTATGATACAGGTTCGAACTGTATTGGAACGGTTGACTCAACAAACCCGCTTGCGGTGGACGCGATGGTATTCAACTGGTTGCTATCCACCAGAGAGAACAACATTGATCGATTGAAGATGAGACTTCACTACGCCAACACGCAGTTGGAAACATTATCTAGACACACTAGACGTTGTACATATATCGCCATCGCATCAACCGCACTGTCGACCATAGCCATAGTGACATCCATTGCAACAATTTGGACATGCCGGCAAAAACAACCACCGATGTAATTCCAGAGACTACAACCACTGCTCCTGTTGGTGTGACAAAGGAGAAAGCTACTCGTAAGAAAGCGGCTAGCGAGAAGAAGCCGGCCGAAAAAAAAGTAGCGACAAAGAGAGCACCTAGAACAAAGAAGACTACCACTCCCGCTAGCAATATGGTGGACACTCCCGCGGACACTCCCGCCGGCAATGTTGTTAGCACACCCGCGGATACTCCAGTTGACACTCCTGTCGGGGATGTTGTTAGCACTCCAGCGGACAGTCTCACCGCAAGTGTGAAGGTGACAACCTATTGCGGCAATGAGTTTTACTTCAGATCAAGTGACCAACTTGTTGTAGAGGCTTATGACCCAGTGAGTGGAATGGATGCCAGCCGCAAGGTGTATGCAGATGAGCTGCAAGTAAATTGGCGAATCCCATGTGAGTGGCGGGAAGAGATTCACTTGGGTGACAGCAGTGACACACAGGCGGGGGTTGATGTTGATGACCTCATTCAGAAGACTATAGAAATTATGACGCACCCGAAGGCCGGAGCCCAGCTCATCAAAAGTGGCGATGCGTGTTGGGTCAAGTGCCGCTTGCCTTGCTTGGACAACAATGCCGCTGAATGCGACGAGCACTCGGAGGGGAATGTCAAGCTGTTTGATGAAAATCATTTGCGAGAGATTGTATGGCGCTGGCGAGCCATCGGCGGAAACGTGTGCATCGCTAAGAACAAATTGGTTCGACGAGTGTTTGTTCGATGTAATGTGCGCGGCCCGCATATGTCCGAGGCTGTGAGCGATGTGCTTGACATCATCTTCAAAGCCAACGTGATGAACTTCATCACTAGTCATCATTCTGGTGAGCACAAGAAAGCACTACCCGCGAAATGGCTATCATCTCTAGAGACTAACATTGATGAGTGGAAGGAACACTACGCTGTCAAGTCTATAGAAGAATATCACCTCGCCACTGAGGGGGGTGGTATGGGTGAAGGCGTGTACTGTGATGTCGGCAGCATTGTTGAACAGCAGCGCGCTAACGGTTGGTATTACAACATTAAGCTAGTGATGTAAACCAAGTCACTACCACAAGCAAGCAATATTTTTTGCCTGACTCTCTTGGGCTTGAACAGCTTGAACAGATGACTCCGCTTGTGCTTGGGTGTAGGGCTCGTAGAACGGACAAGCTTGGTGAGCTTGATATGGTAGAAGGTGTAGATTTTGAGCTGCTCCGTACGGAGCAGCCGGTGAAACAAGGCGGATATGTTACATCCTGACTCCAGAAAGCTTCAAGTTCTGTCTAGCACAAGCTCAGCGTAGCCCGAGACAAGCAAAAGCTGGATGCTCTTGGTATGGGCCTTGGGATGGTTGAGGGTGTGGATTTTACGCTGCTGGACGTCCAGCAGCGTAACAACGGCAGAGGCTCTAACATTGCCAAGAGCTACATCCTGACCCCTGAGAGCTTCAAGAAGTGCCTGATGCGATCACGTCGCCATGCTGGGCAGCCTGTAGATCCAGTGATCTACTCCAGATATTTTTTATCCTTGGACTCCGTCTCCCTCCCAAGGGGAGGGCCGGCGACTCCAGTCTCGAGAGCAAGTCAATACCATGGGTCTTGGTGCTTGTTCTTAGGACTTGTTTGGGATGTAGACTACCCGCTCAGACACATGTCTGAGCCGGTGAAGCAAGGCGGATATTTCCACCTTGGGGTTTAGTCTCGAGAGCAAGTCAATACCATGTCTCTTGGTGCTTGTTCTTAGGACTTGTTTGGGATGCAGACTACCTGCTGCAGGATATCCTGCAGCAGGTGAAGCAAGGCGGATATTTCCCCGCGGTCTCGAGATCAAGTCAATGTCATGGGTCTTGGTGCTTGTTAGACTACAACCTGCCGGATATCCAGCAGGTTGTACCTTCTGGTGTAATTTACTCGTCTAGTAAAGACCAAGCTCTATAGTCCTGGGATGGTTAGGATTGTGTTTGGGTGTAGATTCTGACATGCAAGACGTCTTGTAGCTCAGGAAGCAAGGCGTGCATTTTCCCCTTGGGTTGAGTCTCAAGAGCAAATCAATGCCATGGTTCTCGGGGCTTGCAGAAAAATTGATTTTTTTACAGTAGTCAAACCACAGCTAACAACACACACACACACTCTACCCCACTCACCAACCATGAACATCAACAGCTATACCCAGGCCAAGGAGTTTGCAATTGCCCGTGGCAACCAACAGCACCCTTTCACCCTCAGCCAGTTCATGGATGAAGTCCACACGCGCTTCTACAGCCACGTGGACATCTCGTTCAAAGACTACTTCATGGAGATCGTGGACCAAGAAGGGCAGTTCGTCGTGCACCACTCCAAGTTGTTGGAGTACGGCGTCGTGACTAGTAAGCGCTCATCAGACATCAAGGACAAGCTCGACGCTTTTGGCATGGTAGAAGGTGTAGATTTTGAGCTGCGGAGTACTCCGCAGCTCAGAAATCAAGGTGGAACAAACATTGTTAAGAGCTACATCTTGACTCCAGAAAGCTTCAAGAAGTGCTTGATGCGCGCCCGCCGCCATGCTGGGCAGCCTGTGGATCCAGTGATCTATGCGGACTACTTCCTCCTTTTGGAGAAGATGGTGAAATTGTTCTCTCTGTACGAGAAATCCAAAGCCGAGGCAATGATTGCGTCTCAAAACGTTCGTATTGAGTTCATGATTGCCGAGATGCAGCGTGAGCGAGACGACGCACAGCGTGAGCGAGAAGAAGCACAGCGTGAGCGAGAAGCAGCCAAGCAACGTGACGCGGAGCAGCAACGCAAGATCAACGAGCTACTCGGATATGCTGTTGAGACTAAAGAAGCACTGGTTGAGACCAAGGAGGCTCTGGCTGAGACCAACGTGAAGTTGGACGATGTCAAGACTGAGTTGGTTGAGGCAAATGTTGATCGCTACGAGTTCAAGAAGCAGTTCAGTCTTGTGATTGATCAGCTTGATGAAATGTCTGAGAAGCTTGACGAGGCCAAAGAAGAGCGCAGTGAGATCAGCGATGAGCTGGCTGAGACCAGAGAGCAAGTGATGTTGATTAGCGAAGAGCTGACTGAGACCAGAGAGCAAGTTGCGTTGATCTCTAATGAGCTTGGCATTGAGCAGAACTTGCGTCAAAATGCAGTGCTTGCAACTGAAGTCGCCCAGAACGCACTTATGGATCAGATGACTAAGTCCGGAGCGGTGAACGCCGACCCTGGTCTCCACCATGTTGGCTGCATTATGGGTCGTTGGCGCAATGGCGAGTTGGAGTTGAACTTCATTGGACGCCAACTCAACTCGGCAATTCCGCTTGCTCGCGCCATGGCTCGTGATGGTTACAGTCCCGTGATCCCGATGTTCTTCTCTGTAGATCCAATCGCTCTTCGCTGTGCTACTGCTGAGAAGAACAAAGAAGATGTCCTCAGCGTGTTCGATCGAGTGACTAAGACTCTTCGTAACGCGTTTGGTCGAACGCTTCAGAAGCTCGGATTCAAGGCGGACGCTATTGTGCCGGCGATTGGCAAGCAGAAGACATTCATTCCACTTGGCTGCTCTTTCACTCAGGAGAACTTCCTCGCTAACCTGGAATCTGTTCTTCTAGAGACTACTGGCATGAAGTTGAGCGAAGCTATCAATCTCGCTAAGCGCGATATGGAAGCAATGGGTCGCGAGTACGATGTGGACGTTGATGGCGCTTAGGCATACTAAGTGTCGATGCGTTATGTGTGTTTGCATGTGCTTACATGTTTTTTTTGCGTGTTTGTATACCACCAGTCGCCTTGTCAGCAGCCTACAGGGCCTAAGCACTTTGATTGATGTCTCCGCGTGAATTGACTCTGAGTGATTTTGATAGTGCTAACCCCACTCGTCTTAGCGGCCGCTGGTCTCGCGGTAAGATTAGCATCGTGAAGTTCTATCTACCTACGTGCGTGTGGTGTTTGCGAACCCAGCCTGATTACGATGAGCTCGCACGTGTTGCCGGCGGTGACTTTAACATCTGCCAGGTAGACTGCAGTGCGGTGGACATCGCGGATAAGATCAACTCAGCAAACATCTTTGGATTCAACATCAACGGCTACCCCACGTTTGCCATCTTTGTTGACCAGGAGTACAAGCGCCTATATGAAGGTGACCGTAGCACGTTTAGTCTTCTGAATGAGTTGGTACTTGAGCAGTCCATCAAAGCACAACGTGGTTAAAGCAAGCTCAGCGTGGGTGGTCAAAGCGCGGCGTGTTTAGTGTCAAATATGGATTTTATATGGAACAAACGCCGCATATGTATGTAAATCCATATTCGAGATTACCTTCCAAGCGTATCTTGTTAATCTGCGTCGTGCTTGAAGCCCACAATGCCATCCACGCCGTCCACGATCAAGCCTCTCGCCCAGCCTTTCCTTTCCCCCGAAGAGTACAACGCTTACCTTGCTCGTAGTGGAATTGAAATGAGTCTGTCTACGTACATGGAAGTGATTTGTATTCGCTACTATCCCAAGTGCACAAACGGAGTCCCGTTGTACATCCGCTACATGTCTAAGGATCCTATTTCGTACTGGGCAAGCGAGTGGATGCTTCGAGGTTTGATTGGCAAGTCCGTCTCATGGGGCCGAGTACTTAGATTGCTAAGCCGTGGCAAGCACTACATTGGTGGTCGCGACAGCCCGCTACCATTTAGCGCAAACACATTGGGAGTCTCTCGTATTGTGGGCGAGTTGCACGTTGTGGGTGCTAAGTGGTCTGTTCTTAAGTCAGTCCACGCTCTGTATTCGGAGTATTTGGAAGATCTATCTACGGCCGGTCCTGTTGATGGTAACTACTCTACCCAATCAATCCAATCCACATACACTCCATCCAGCGGCGAGAGTGGTGGCGGAATGATTCATTCATCATCTCGAGACTCCCTGTGCGATTACGGCGTTGACAGCTTCAGATGGAGTACTAGTCGCGAGAGTACGGATTCATCCACCTCCGCATTGGATGACGTGATGGAGTTAGACATGGCAAGCATTAGCGAGCTAGAGTGTGCCTAGTGCACTCAATGCGCGTGCAAATGGCATGTGGGCTTCTTTTTTTGGCCCGGCAAGTGAATTGTAATCCATAGTCTATAGAGTGATATACTCACGAGTGGTGAATACCGTCGCGTACATTTTGTTTGGTTTGATTAGCCATGTCTGGATTTGATCCCTACGCCCGCAAGCTTGTTGTGGTTGGCATGCTTGGCGGCGTGCTGCTGTCTCTGATCGTCTACTGCCTTTGGGGGTACTTCATATGCCGACCCGCCTGGCACCGGGGCACGTGCCGCGTGCCGATGAGCAGTGTTGTGAACGGATACTGGGATTCTACTGGCGACCATTCTGAGGTCTTGGTGATTAACTTGGAGTCCAGGGAGTTATCATCTCACGTGAGTAGTCACGACGGCGAGGTCACGCTCTCCACTGAGTACATTATATCTAAGGCCTCCATGAAGGATGACGTCGACAAGTCTGGCAATGTGTTGGCAGAGCTGCATCTTATCCCAGCTGAAACTGGCATACAATCTATAGATGATGAATCACCTGTAGCAGGTGGTGAAGGTGCACTGTGCGGCCGACTTGTGTTGTCGATCTCCCCGGCTACCGGTGAGATGCATGTAGTTTCATGGCCAAAAAAAAGTGAGCCCAGTGAGGCTAGCAGTGACTGCAGTGAGCCCTTGGACTTGGGTGTGTTCATTCGCGACAACTTCATGAGTCTAGAGATAGAGTAGGTTCGAACTGGTCCGAATTGTCCACTCTGTCATTGCTTGGTGTCTAGAGATCCACAACCATGGCATCTTCTTTTTTGCCCGTGCGTCCGCGACGTTGGAGTGTGGCGAACATGTCATCAAGGTGGTCCAAGTCATCCACTCTAGCAAAGCTCCACGCGCCAGCTCTCTCAAGCCGCGGTGGTGAAAGCGGTGGCTTGCCAAGCGGCTGCACGTTTGCCGTCGGCTGTTCGCGCAACGCCGCGCGCCTCGCTGCAATCATATTCTGTAGACGAGTGTGTTCATCATCATGCGCAGCAAAGCTGCATGCATCCACTCTAGCGAAGTCACTGTCCGGCATTTCACTGCGCGATGTGTTGTCACTGCCGTTGTTCTTCACTGGACTCGCATGGTTGTCAACAACCCGCAGCATCGCCTTACATGTGTCTGCAAGCATTTCGACATCTCCATATGTATCACAAGCTTCCATGTTGGGAAGAATGCCTGGCAGCGTGTTGGAAGACGTGTCCACTTGCATGCCCAGTGGGATGCCTACAGTTGATGTGATGCACGTCTTGCACTTTGAAGTGTGGTCCACTTTGATGTCCTTGCATATCTCCAGTGCCGCGTTGATGCTCTTAGCGAAGTCATCTAACGCTGTAGTCGGGATTGTGTACTTGCCATGTGGCGCGCTCATGCTGCAAGCGGGGGAGCACTTACAACAGGTGAAGTGGTATAATCTTCTATGGACTGATTTTTTAATCCATAATCTCACGCCAAGTGCCGAGAGCCAAGTGATGCAATCCAAGTGCCGAGAGCCAAGTGATGCAATCCAAGTGCCGCGAGCCAAGTGCCGCATGCCAAGTGATGCAAGCCGCCTCCGCAAGCCAAGTGACGCATGCCAAGTGATGTAAGCCAAGTGATGTAAGCCAAGTGATGCAATCCAAGTGATGCAATCCAAGTGCCGCGAGCCAAGTGATGTAAGCCAAGTGATGCAATCCAAGTGCCGCGAGCCAAGTGATGCAATCCAAGTGCCGCGAGCCAAGTGCCGCGAGCCAAGTGCCGCGAGCCAAGTGCCGCAAGCCAAGTGCCGCGAGCCAAGTGATGCGAGCCAAGTGCCGCAATCCAAGTGCCGCGCGCCAAGTGATGCAAGCCGAGTGCCGCGAGCCAAGTGATGCGCGCCGAGTGCCGCGAGCCAAGTGGTGCGCGTGGTGCTCAACTAGTCATTGGACTATTGGTGTTGGAATATAGTGCCATGGATTTCACTCGCGAACAATTACTGGAGAGCAGTTTGAAGCAGGCCGATGATGTGTTGGTGACTGCTCGCTCTCGTGCTATCCAGTGGAAGTACAATCGGTTCGCGCAGGTGCTTGATATTGTTTGGGGCTACTGCAATGAGAATTCATCTACGGTGCTGGTCCACAATGTGAACCGCGTGGCTGCCCATGTGCGCGGGGAGTTGTTCTATCCCATTGATCCTGTTGGTGATTTGGGTTTGGTGTTGCTAACCCAGACCCCGCAGTTGCATGCCCGCGCGATTGTGGATCGCATCTTGCGCATAACCAAGTATGTTAGCATCATGAGCTTTGCCTTTGGGAAGGAGCAAGTTATCTCTGTCGAGAATGAGCGCCTTGTGCAGGTGAACATGTTATTCGAGGAGACCTTGGAGAAATTTTCTATCGAGTCCAACCTTCGCCCAATCAAGGCCGACATCTCTTGGCCGCTGACTTCCAGTGTCGGCAAGTGCAGCCTAGCCCCTGTCGCCATATCGTGGCTTATCTCTCTGAGGTCTAAGTACAATCCTGACAACATTGTGTTAGATGACTCGCCCGTGCCAAGCGACCCAAGAGAAAGTGACTCAAGTGATCTGCGTGTAATGGCTGACCTTGCCAACCAACTGGGCAAAAAAAAGGGTAAGCTTGACAACCACGTGCCTATTGTTATTGTTCCCAAGACTAACATCATACGCAGCGAAGATGCATGTATCATACGCAGCGAAGATGCATGTATCATCGGGTCTCGGCAGCGAAGTAACTCCAGTGGGCACTCCAGTGGGCACTTGGTTGACATGCGTGAAGTGGAGCCTATAATCTATAGAGTGGTGTCTGATATGAACCCAAAGCTGGGCGCGACTGGTGGCCCGTCCTTGAATGCTAGTACTGTGTTTGCTGGCAAGGGCATCAATGGCGCGATGCATATAATCACTCCATCATCTATTGACTTGGCTAAGCTGATCATCCAGGCGCTCTCATCATTTGGTAAGGGTCGTTATCAGCTGAATCGTAACTTCATCATGGATGACTTCCGTCTGAAGCGAGTCACCATCCATCTCGAGACTGCTGGCGGGCGCAAGCACATCGCTAGTATCTTCAACTCTACCGACTACGAGGTAATTCCGTCTACCTTGGATGTTGATCCTCAGGGGTTGAGTTGTTTGCGCGCGCATCCGCTAGTAGAGCTTCGCCTCTGGTTGTACTCCTTGGTGATGCAGCGATTCTACAACCAAGGAGATATGCATTCATTGGACTGGGGCTGGGTCGAGTCTAAGCTCCGCCAGGCTATTGCTGAGTCCACAGAAGAACATGTTCTGTCTTTGGTCTGGGCCGGATCTGTTCGCGATGAGAAGATTGACAAGGTGAAGATGGGCATCAACGTTTGGCGTCCGCGTGCTTAGAAGTCTTCGTCCAGATGGTTGTCTTCCATGCAAGTTGCTGCGGAGTTAGCCTTCCGGTATTGCGTGACTCGCTCTTCGAAGAAGTTTGCCTTCGTGTCCATGCCAATGTTGTCCATGAACTGAAACGGGTTGTTCGTCTTCCAGTGCGGCTGTAGTCCAAGGAGCACCAGTAGTTTATCTGCTACGAACTGGATGTAGTCTTGCATGCTGTCGCTGTTCATGCCTACCATGCGGCACGGGAACGATGCCGTGATGAACTCTGATTCAATCTCTACAGCTGATCGTACAATCTCAAGGATGTCTTCTGGTGAGCACTTCAGTTGGTCTGCGTATGTCGGGTCTGCCTTGAGCAGGTTGAACAGCTTGACCGCGAACATGTAGTGCAGCCCTTCATCTCTGGCGATGAACTCGTTTGACTTGGTCAGCCCCTTGAGTATGTTTCGTTCTCGGATCCAGAAGATGGCACAGAAGCTGCCGCTGAAGAATATTCCTTCCATGACTGCAAACGCAATGAGTCGCTTTCCGAACGAGCATTCCTCGGAGTGGATGGAGTCAATGGTATCAATCCACTTGGTCGCCCATATGGCCTTCTTCTTAATGGCGGGCACTGTCGTGATGGCATTTTTGAGTAGGGTATGTCTAGTCTTGTCCTTGACCAAGATGTCAAGCATGGTCTCATACGTCTGGCTGTGGATGTCCTCCATGGCTAGCTGCAGGTTGTAGAAGAGTCTGACATACGTGCGCATGCTGTCTGGCAGCGTGTCAATGTCCTTGGAGAATCGTTCTCCGAGATTTGTGTTGACAATTTGATCTGACATGGCAAAGAATGCCAATATGTGTTCGATGAAGAACCGTTCACCATCATTGAGCTTGACCCAATCGTCGTAGTCCTTAGAGAAGTCGATCTCCTTCTCAATCCAGAAGCAGTCGCGCGCCTTGAGGTACATGTCGTATAGCTCTCTGGATCTAACCGGGAATATGGACTGGATGGTTTCACTTAGCCGCGTATCCACAATTGACAGATCATCAACATACTGCTGGAAGGACTCAGTCGTTCGCTGTCCGGTATACGTGCGGACAAACTTGCCTCCCTTGTAGAGCGCAAAGGCTGGCACCGTGCGCGGCATGACTCCGCTGGCCAACTTGAAGTTGTCAAGCAGTTCCGCGCCTGTGTGAAATCCCCTAGAAGAACAAGCTTCCTCCGCGCAGTCTACCGCGCACGGCTTGGACATATTCACGACATACCCTCCCTGGACTTCATCAAATGCCGGCTTGCACTCGTCACAGAATCGACATCCTTCCTTAGAGAACATGACCATGCATGGCGGGCAATCCTCCTTGAGCGGATGCGCCATTGGCGAAGTGAAGACAGGTAGGCTTGAGGTGGACATGGCGGCAAGTGGGTTGGCGCTTAGTGGGCCTGGGTGGGTATATACATCCATAGACTAAGCCATGACTATAATTCACCATGAGCAAGCCACAACGCGAGCCACCATCGCCAGCTGCCACTGTGAGCCACCACCGCCAGCCACCATCGCCAGCTGCCACTGTGAGCCAGTCCACTGTGAGCTAGACCACAATTGGTGGATGTGTGATGGTATTTGTCTTTAGAGTGATGTCAAGTGGTAAGTGATCACGTGTATGCGTTGCTATGCACAGAGCCCGTGTGTCACGCGGGATGCTGCTTTATTTTTTGCCAAATTGAATAAACGTTCGGTTCTATTGTACCAAATCCACCCCCAAAGTTGATTATCTTTGGCGTTAGTATAGCCCTACCGCTGTAGCCCCTGTTGCCTACCCTCTGCCCGACGCCTACCTGAAGCATGTCTGCCAAGACCATCCCTACGACTGTGAGTGTGAACGACCTTACTAGTGATGACTTCATCGCTGTGTTGGACGCCGCTCTGAGTGACGGTGTTGGTATGCACTCTGCCGGCAACAAGCGCTCTCTGATTGAGCACCACTTGGATAGCTTCAACAAGTTCACTCGCGAGGGAATCAGTCAGATCATGATGCACACGTTCTCCATCGAGGCCGAGGTGAACAATGATCGCGACGAGACCGCCGAGGACCGTAGCATCAAGAAGTATCACTGCGAGGCCAAGATCACTAAGGTTAACATCCGCAATCCTATGAAGGTTAGCTACGACAACCAGAAGCAGCAGGTGTTGTACCCTCTCGAGGCTCATCGCCAAGACCTGACTTACTCTGCCGCCATCCATGTGGATGTTGAGATCGTGCTAACTGCTTACAAGGAGAATGGTACTACTGCTGTGAAGACTGACCGCTTGGTCGACCACCGCATTGGTAGCATCCCTGTGATGGTTGGTAGTGATCTGTGCAACTTGAATGGGTTGAGTCGCGACGCTAAGATCCAGTTGGGTGAAGATCCCACTGATCTCGGCGGCTACTTCGTGATCCGTTCTGTCGAGTGGATCATTGACAATCTCGAGAGTATGACGTACAACCTTCCTCGTGAGTTCAAGAACGTCGGCTTCAAGAACGAGTTGGTTCGCAGCGATATCATCTCCAAGCCCGGAGACAACTTCGAGAACTCGTCTCACATCGTGTGCAAGTACCTTGCTAACGACCAGATCGTGTTTGAGATCAACAACAGTCGTTTCAAGAACATTCAGCTACCATTCTATGTGCTCTTCCGCGCCTTGGGCGTGTGTGACGACAAGTCAATCATCGAGCACATCACGTACTCTCTGAACACCGGCGATCCCATCGTGAAGCGCATGGTTGAGATCCTTCGCAAGGGTTTCATGTGCAAGTACAGCGCGATGTCTGATACGTATGGCATTCAGTCCCAGATTGAAGTCTTGGAGATGATTGGTAACCACATCAGCGATATGCAGATGGCCGACTCGATTGCTCGCGGCAACGTGAACACTCGCAAGTACACAGTCCAGACCATCCTCTCTATCTTGGACAAGGACATCTTGCCGCACGTGGGTTTGACTGCTGAAGATCGCTTCTCAAAGGTTCGCTTCCTTGGTCACCTGTTGCATCGCCTGATGTTGGTTCACATGGATATCATGCCCAGCACTGATCGCGACTCGTACAAGAACAAGCGTGTGAACCCTGCCGGCGTGTCCTATGCCAAGATCTTCAAGACGAACTTTAACTTCACCATCGTGCAGACGGTTCGCCGCCAGTTCATGAAGGAGCTACGCAGCAACGGGTTCTCATCTGTGAACCTATCGCATGCGTTTGAGTCCGCCATCTACGGCCACGAGTTTGAGCGCGCCCTTATCCAAGCGATTGTTACTGGTGACAAGACTATCTCCATCAACAAGAAGAGCATTCAGAACCAAGTGTCGTCCCAGCAGCTGCACCGTAAGAACCAGATCAACGTGTATTCTGCTCTAAGGAACATCAACACGAAGAACACCTCTTCCGCCAAGCAGTCCGAGCGCGCGAATGAGATGCGTCGAGTGCACTCCTCTACGATTGGATATGTCTGTGTGATCCAGTCCGCAGATACTGGTGAGAAGGTCGGCATGCAGAAGCAGATGGCCATCTCCGCCAAGATCGCTCTTGGAAGTGAGAGCTCTGTACTGAAGCAGATTGTCCGAGCAGATGAAGATCTCATCCCTATGTTCAACGCTGCGGGTGAGCCATTGCGCGGCGAGCTGATCTACCAGAAGAAGCTCACCAAGGTATTTGTCAACGGCGACTGGTTGGGATGTGTCCCGAACTACCATACGTTCACAGACAAGTACCGACAGATGCGCCGAGACGGCAAGATCCACTTCATGGCCACAATCGCGATGGATGTTCGCTCCAATGAGATCTACATGTGGGTAGACATCGGCCGCATCGTGCGACCCATGGTCATCGTATACAGCAACATCGAAGAGGTTCAGAAGAGCAAGTACACTATCCCGTTCAAGCAGCACATCCGCCTCACTAAGAAGCATGTGAGACAGCTCATCGCAGGACGCATCACCATGCGCGACCTGTTAGACCAGGGAATTGTGGAGTACATCTCGCCGGAGGAACAACAGAACTGCCTCATTTCTAAGGACATCGAGACATTCATGCTGCATCAGGACGACGAGTTCATGCAGTTCACTCACCTGGACATTCCGCAAGCTATCATTGGTATCCCTGGACTCACGAGTCCTTACACCAACCACAACCAGCCGGCGCGAGGCATCTTCCAGACCAACCAGGTCAAGCAGACGTGCGGCGTCCCATGCCTTAACTACCACAACAAGGCGTACAAGGAGATGTTTGTGCAGATGCATAACCAGAAGCCTCTTATCAAGACGCTCGCGAACAAATTCATTGCGCCAACCGGCATGAACGCCATCGTGGCCATCATGATCTACGGCGGGTACAACCAAGATGACTCGTTGATCATGAATCAAGGTGCTATCGATCGAGGCCTCTTCAGCAACCACCACTTCACCTTTGAGAAGACTGAGTTGGATAAGAACGAGAAGTTCATCAACCCGGACCCGGCTGTGACCACAGACATCAAGCCATTCTCGAACTACTCGAAGCTCATCAATGGCATGGTCCCAGTTGGAACGTACGTCGAGTGCGGCGATGTCATCATCGGCAAGGTCGCCAACCTGAACAAGGCTGACCAGTATCAGAACTACAAGTACTATGATAAGTCTGTGGTCTACAAGTACAAGGAGCCAGCGTATGTGTGGGACGTCATCACTGGCCGCAATGAGGACGACACCATCTTCTGCAAGGTAGTCTTCAGATCAGTCCGAAACGTGGAGATCGGGAACAAGTTCTCGTCGCGCGCTGGTCAGAAGGGCACCGTAGGCATGATCTACCGCGATTCAGACATGCCGTTCACCGAGGACGGTGTCAAGCCAGACATCATCTTCAACCCTCACTCGCTACCCAGTCGAATGACTATGGGTGTCATCTTGGAAGGCATGCAGTCCAAGATCAATGCAATGAAGGGTACCATCACAGACGCCACCATCTTCCGCAAGACAAACATTGATGACCTGTCCGGTGAACTTGAGAAGCTAGGGTTTGCAGCCAACGGTACTCAGCGATTGTACAACGGCATGACCGGTAAGTTCATCGATGCGCAGATCTTCATTGGACCTATCTACTACCAGTGCCTGCAGAAATTTACAGTAGACACCATCTACGCACACACCACGTGTCCGACCGATGCGACCACTCGTCAGCCCTTGGATGGTAAGGCATCTTCGGGTGGGCTGCGCGCGGGTGAGATGGAGAGCTGGACTATGAGTGTCAGTGCTCCTAAGCTACTGGCAGAGAAGATGCGTGACCACAGTGATGGGTTCGATATCTACGTATGCCGAGGATGCAACCGCCGCGCGGTAGTCAACGAACGCAAGCGCATCTTCAAGTGCAAGCGGTGCGGAGACAAGGCAGACATCGTTAAGATCAAGTCCACCTGGAGTTGCAAGCTGTTCATGGATGAACTCGAGGCAGCCAACGTAGGCATGAAGCTATACCCCAAGCAAACGACATTCCAGTCAAACCAGTAGACACTACACACCACACACATACACACAAGCACTTGCAAACACATGCAAGGGCATTGTTTTTTTGCCCACCCACTCCGGCCGCAAGCAACATCACTCATCACCAGCCGCAAGCAACATCACTCTCTTACTCTCTGGAACAATATCCATCGCAAGCAACATAATTGCTAACCGGCTCCAAGCAACATAATGGCTGACCAGCCGCAAGCAACAACTCGCCTCGCCAGCCGCAAGCAACAACTCGCCTCGCCAGCCGCAAGCAACAACTCGCCTCGCCAGCCGCAAGCAACAACTCGCCTCGCCAGCCGCAAGCAACAACACTC
>JACCDX010340876.1_pt1 | contig 15253 bp, 11 predicted proteins | sample 7449681 | NCBI WGS metagenome assembly JACCDX01 (sample SAMN15323450, study PRJNA562643) | freshwater metagenome | isolation source: river surface water | place: USA:Blue River Watershed | collected 2017-08-18
CACCGGCGGCGGGAGATCGGGTTCGAGGAGGAGATCGTCTTCCATGCGGCGGCCTACTAATGCAAACCCTGTGCCGCGTCGCCAGCGCCGACGTTTTCGGGCTCCGGAGCGCGGAACGCGCGATCCCCGGCCCGCCCGGCAGACAAGGTGTCAAATCGCCGCGACCAGAAGCGCGTCGCGGCGACAACCTGTCACAGCGGCGCGTCAAGGCGTGTCACGCGCACGCGACGCTCTGGCGCGCCGCCGCGCTTCGACAAAGCCCGTCGCAAGGGGTAAGAGGCTTTGGAGGCGCACGTGCTCACCCGAACCCGAACGCGCACGGTCGTGTTCACGGACATGGCCAACTACACGCGGGCCGTCGCGGCCAGCGACCGCGAAGCGCTCCGCAACCTCCTCGCCATGCACGAGCAGGTGGTCAGCCCGGTCCTGACCAACCGCGGCGGGCGGATCGTGAAGAATATCGGCGATTCCTTCATGGCGCTGTTCGACAGCGCGACGGACGCCATCCAGGCCTGCGTCGAGCTCATCGAGGCCCACCGAAGCGAGAACGGCGTCGCCTTCCGCGCGGGCATCGCCACCGGCGACGTCGAAGAGACCGAGAACGACGCCTTCGGAGAGGTCGTCAACCTGGCGGCGCGCATCATCGCACAGACCCCGACCGGCGAAGTGTGGTTCAGCAACGCGACGCGGCACTGCATGAACCAGGCCGAGATCAGCTGGGACAGCACGGGTCGCCACACGCTCAAGGGCATCCCCGGAGACATCGAGATCTTCCGGGCCATCCCGCGCCACCTCGCCTTCCTGCCCGACATGCTCGCCGCGGCCGTGCGCTCGGGGACGATCGCACGCTGGCGCAACGGGGCCGCCACGCCGTCGATCCTGCCCAGCACCCACGTACTCCTCGAGGGCTTCACGCCGGGCTCGGCGGAGCTCACCGAGGCGCTGTCGTGCCTGCCGCTCGTCGAGCCTGGGCGCATCTGGTTCGTGAGCCACCGCATCACGCCGGCCGAGCGCTACGAGTGGATGCGCAGCGGACGCGGCCTCCTCATCGCCACGAACGAGGGCCTGGACAACACCGTTCGCAAGCTGCAGGAACGTCCGACCCGCACCGCGGGCACGGACACGATCATCCTCGACGGTGGCAACGCCGCATCGGTGAACCTCGTCCTCGCGGGTCTGGCTCTTCCGGCGGTCCCGCTCGCCGAGGTCGTCGCGGGCTACAGCTACGACCAGCTGGCGGACGGGCGTTGGTTCAACCGCAGCGACCGCGCCGTCGTGCGCGTCGAGGTGACCGGCGAGGGCGCGTCCCTCACCGTGCTGGCGCCGGGTGTCCAGGTCGACGGTCAGGCGCAGGCCATCGGCGCGAACTGTCCGCTGAAGCACGGCGTCACCATCCGGACGCCCGCCGGCCCGATGCAGTACCGCTCCCTGGGGAGTGACGGCTACCTGGGCGCCCTCGTCGGTGACACGAACCTGCAGCTGGGCGTCTCGCCGGGACAGCCCGTCGAGCTCGGCCGCGAGCCACAGCACCCCGGCATGCTCCTTCCCGACCGCGGCACGCAGGACAACATCCAGTGGCTCGCGGGTCCGCGCGCCGCGCGCGCGAGAGAGAAGGGCTTCACGCTGGACAAGGTGCTCACCGGGCGGCGTCAGGCCTCCGTCAGCGCCGAAGAGGGCATCCCCGTGGTGGTTCCGCTCCACGAGACCTGCGCGACGGTGCTGCTCGACCAGAACGGCCGAGCGCACCGACTGGCCGCGCCGAGCCGCGTCCGCGTCGATGACGTCCTCCTCCTGGGCACCGCGGTGATCGCCCTCCGCGCGCCGCTCGCCTGACGTGGCCAGCCGAAACGAGCGCCGCGGCCCTCCGGGATCCACACGCCCCGTGAAACCGGGTGCGGCTCCCCAGGCGACGAGAGAGGCACGCCCGAACGCGCCCCGGGCTGCGGCGCCCCCGCGCGCAGGTGCGCTCTCCGTCAATGGCTACAGCGAGAAGTGGCTGCGCCAGGGCTTCGCGTGGGTGTACCCCAACGAGGTGACGGCGGGCTCGGCGCCGGCAGGTGCTGTCGTGCAGCTGCTCGCGCCGAACGGCGAGGGGCTCGGCACGGCTATCGCCGACGACGGCTGGATCGCCGCGCGGCGCTTCCGTGAGGACGCCGGTCCCATCGACACCGCGCTGCTGGACGCGCGCTTGCGCGCCGCGCACGAGCGTCGCGCGGGGCTCATTCCGCCCGAGACGACGGCGTGGCGCGTGGTCAACGGTGAGAACGATGACCTCCCGGGCATCCGCGTGGACGTCTGGGGCGACCACGTCGTCCTGACCCTCGACTCCCCTGCCCTCCTCGGCCTGCTCGACGGGCTGTGCGACGCCGTGACGAGGCTCCTCGCGCCCCGGAGCATCCATCTCGCGTACCGCCCCGATCCGCGTGACCGCGAGCGGACCCCGGCGCGCCCGGCCGGCGTGCTCCGTGGCGAAGACCCCGGCGAGATCGTCGTCACCGAACGCGGCGTCCGCTTTCTGGTGCGCCCTTCGGCCGGCAGCAAGGACGTCGGCCTGTTCCCTGACATGCGCGAGAACCGGGCCTGGCTGGACCGCGCATGGCGCGGACGCAGCCTGCTCAACCTGTTCGCCCACACCTGCGCCTTCAGCGTCTTCGCGGCGCGCGCCGGCGCCACGACGGTGTCCGTCGACCTCTCGCCGCACTACCTCGAGCGCGGCGCCCAGAACTTCCGCCTCAACGGAATCGAGCCGCACGAGCTGCTCGCGGAGGACTGCTTCAAGGCGCTCGACCGCTTCCGCAGGACGGGCCGCACCTTCGACGTCGTGCTCCTCGATCCGCCGGGACACAGCCACAGCAAGGACGGCAGCTGGTCGGGCGAGCAGGACTACGCCCGGCTCGTGGCGGCCTCGCTCCGGGTGCTGGCGCCGGGCGGGTGGCTGGTGGCGGCGAGCAACCTTGGCTCCGTGAGCCCACACCGCTTCCAGGGCATGCTCACCGACGGCGCGCGACGCGCGGGACGCGCGTTGCGGCTCGTCCACGACGGCGAGCAGGCGCCCGATTTTCCTGCGGCGCTCCACTTCCCCGAAGGCCGCTTCCTCAAGTTCATGGTCTGCGTCGCCGGATGAGCGTGCCAGCGGCGCGGGTGCACGCGGCCGCACGGCCAGGACCCACCGTCGCGGTCTGCGGGGCCGTTCACGGGGACGAGCTCGTCGGGACGGCGACCTGCCTCGCGCTCGACGCGCACCTGCCGGGGCGCCTCGTCGCCGGCAAGGTCGTCCTCGTGCCGACGGTGAACGCCGCGGGCCAAACCCAGGGCCTGCGGTGCGTCCCGGACGACGGCGAGGATCTCAACCGGCACTTTCCGAAGGCGAACAGCGTCCCGAGCGCCAACCCGGGCGCCAGCGAGCGCCTCGCCACGGCGACCTGGGCGCTGCTGCGCGGTCATGCTCCCGACGTCGTGCTCGACCTCCACGCGGACGCGGCGCGCGCAGTGCCCTACGTCGTCCTCGATCGCGCCCTCCGTCAGCCCGCTTCGCAGCGCGCGGCCCTGGAGGAACGGTGCCTAATCCTCGCGCGCGCCACGGGTCTTCACGTCGTCCACGACTACCTCGACGCGCGCTACGCGCGCGCGGGCCTCGAGCGTAGCCTCGCCGGCGCCGCGCTCAACGTGCTCGGCTGCGCCTCGATGACCCTGGAGGTGGGTCCGCGCCGGGTGGTCGACGCGGCGAGCGTGCAGATCGCGACCGACGCGGTGCTGCGCGTGCTCGCCATGCTTGGCTTGGTGGCGCACGCGCCGGTGGCGACGCCCCCGGCGCTGCCCGGCCGGTTTCGCCGCGAAGTGGGCCCCCGAGCCGGCGTCGAGGGCTTGCTCGTCCACCGCGCGGGCCCCGGCGAGCTGCTCCGCGCCGGCGACGTCGTCGCCGAGGTGATCCCCAGCGTCGGCGCGGCGCGGCCTGTGCGCGCCGCTACGGACGGCTTCGTGCTCAGCGCGCTCGAGCGCGGCTGGGTGGTCGCCGAAACACCACTATGTACCTTTGCTGTCCCAGAGGATGCATGAGTCGACGGCAGGGCAGCGCAGCGCCTCGCCGAGGCGGCGGGGGCAGCAGGGGCGAGGGCGGGCGGGAGACGCCTTCTGCGGGCGCGACGCTGCGGAGCTGGGGGGCACGGGTTCGCGGGCTGGCGGTCACGATGTTCGTCGTGGCGAGTCTCGTCAGCGCCGGGCAGGCCGCGCTGCTCCGTGTGGCGGACCCGCCGTTCACGCTGACCATGCTGGAGAAGGCCGGGCTGCGCTGGACCCACGTGCCGCTCGGCGAGAAGAGCCCGCAGCTGGCCGGCGAGATGGCGGTCGCCGCGGAGGACACGCGCTTCCACGACCACAGCGGCTTCGACCTGTCGAGCCTGCGCGCACGCGTGAAGGAGTGCTGGCGCCTGAACCAGCGACGCGCCGCGTCCGGACGCGCACGCTCCTTCGACGGGTGCAAGGGCGCGTCCACCCTGTCCCAACAGACGGCGCGCAACGTGTTCCTGATGCAGGCGGGCGGCCCCGTGCGTAAGCTCGCGGAGGCATGGTACACCGTGTGGCTCGAGCTCCTTGTGCCCAAGGAGCGCATCCTGCAGGTCTACGTCGACGTGGCGCAGCTCGGCCCGGATGCGTTCGGCGTCGAGGCCGGCGCCCGCCGGTGGTTCAACCAGCCCGCGAGCGCGCTCTCGCCCGCGCAGATGGCGACGCTCATGAGCCTGCTGCCCTGCCCGAACACCTGCACGCCTGAGAGCGCCCTGCCGCGGAAGCTTCAGCCGAAGATCCTCGCGAACTGGCGCGCCAGAGCGCGCTGAACCCACTCTAGCAGGCTGCTGAAAAACCATCACCGGCTGCGGCATCGCCCCGCGCTACTGCGACCGACGTACTCGCCTCCGACGCGTTCGACGTGGCTACGGCCACGCCTTCACGCGCCTCGGCTCCGTGCGCCAGCCTCGCTACGCGCGGTACTCGCCTCGCTCGGCGCTGGCTTGTCGGGCGTCAGGCGCCTTTTTCAGCAGCCTGCTAGCGCCGCCGTGGAAACAGAAGACCCCGCGGCCTTTCGGCGCGCGGGGTCTTGTTCTTCGTGCTGACGTTGTGACATCAGCGAGGTGGTGGACCTGAGGGGAATTGAACCCCTGACCCCCAGAATGCCATTCTGGTGCTCTCCCAACTGAGCTACAGGCCCTCTCAGAAGTGCTCTTCTACTAACACCTCACCTTGAACTGGCAAGGCGCGGCCGCAGCATTTCAGGCTCCGGCGTCCGTCAGGTCGGACGGGTCCGGCTCGACGACCTCGCCACCGCGGCGGATCTGCTCCTCGACTTCGGCCACGCGGGCGTCGATCTCGGCGATCCGGCCCACGGCGCGTCGCACGCCCGGGTGCTCGAGGTCGCCCGTCTCCAGGAGCTGGCGGACCTCCTTGCCGAGCTTGCGGTACAGACGGTCGCGGTCCGCGCGCAACTGCCGAAGGAGAAGGCGCTCCCTCCCCATCCGCGCCATCTTCTCGGCGCCGGTGCGGCCCGCCTTGAGCACGCGGCCCAGCAAGTCGACAACGGCGTCGGCGCGCTCGTTCCTGGACATGGTCCCCTCCCCTCAGCCGAGCGCCGCGAGCGCGGCCCCGAGCTTCTCGAGCTTGTCCTTCTCTTCCGCCAGCTCCGCGCGGCTCTGGGCGAGCAGCTCCGGCTTGGCGCGCGACACGAAGCCCTCGCTGTTCAGACGCCCTTCGAGCACCGCGATGGACTTGCCCGCCTTCTCCATGAGCTTCGTCAGGCGGTCGCGCTCCTTGCCCACATCGAGGATGCCCTCGAGCTTCACGAAGAGGTCGTGCCCGCCGACGACGGCCGCGGCGCTCATGGCGGGGCGCTCCCCGATCTCGAGCGTCACGTTGCACATGTCGCGGAGGCTGCCCGCGTGGCGCGCGAGCGCGTCGACCAGCCCCGGGGAGGCCGCGGCGACGAGCGGAACCCTCGGGCCGATCTCCTTCTCGGAGCGGATGCGGCGCACGGTGACGATGGTCTCCTGAAGGAGCGCGACCTCGGTGAGCGCGGCGTCGTCGGCCACGAAGTCGGAGGCCTTCGGGAAGGGCGCGCGGGCGCTGGTCCCCGTCGTGCCCGGCAGCTTCGTCCAGAGCTCCTCCGCGAAGAACGGGGCGAACGGGGCGAGCATCCGCGACAGCGCGTTGAACACCGTCCAGAGCGTCCAGCGCGCGGCGTCCTTGGCCGTGCCGTCCTCGCCGTAGAGGGCCGGCTTCGAGAACTCGAGGTACCAGTCGCAGAGCTCGTACCAGGTGAAGGCGTAGAGCTCGCTGGCAGCGTCATTGAAGCGGTAGGCATCCAGCGCCTCGCGGACGCGCTGCGCGCAGGCGCCCGTGCGCGCGAGGATCCACCGGTCGTAGGCGCCAAGCTCCGCAGGGCGGACCGGCGCCTCGTTGACGTGCATCCGGAGGAAGCGGAACGCGTTCCAGGCCTTGTTCTGGAAGCGGACCCACGTGTCGATGCGCTTCTCGCTCCACAGGAGGTCGCGGCCGAGGCCCGCGAGGCTGATGAGCGTCATCCGGAAGGCGTCGGCGCCGAACTTCTCGATGGCCTCGAGCGGATCGACGACGTTGCCCTTCGTCTTGGACATCTTGTCGCCGTTCTCGTCGCGCACGAGGCCGTGGATATAGACGTCCTTGAACGGCACCGCCCCCATCTGGTGGAGGCCCATGAACATCATGCGGGCGACCCAGAAGAAGATGATGTCAAAACCCGTGACGAGCACGGCCGTCGGGTAGTACTTCGCCAGGTCGGCCGTCTTGTCGGGCCAACCCATCGTCGAGAACGGCCAGAGCGCCGAGGAGAACCACGTGTCGAGCACGTCCTCGTCCTGGGTGAGGCTCGCGCCGCCGCAGGCCCCGCAGGTCTCCGGCGTCTCGCGCGCCACGGTCACGTGCCCGCAGGCGCAGTGCCACGCCGGGATGCGGTGGCCCCACCAGAGCTGACGGCTGATGCACCAGTCCTTCACGTCGCGGAGCCACGAGAAGTAGGTGTTCTCCCACTGCTTCGGGTGGAAGGTCGTGAAGCCGTGCTCCACGGCGGCCGTCGCCGGCGCGGCGAGCGGCTTCATGCGCATGAACCACTGCGTAGAGATCATCGGCTCGACGACCGCGCCGCTGCGCTGGCTCTTCGGGAGCGTCATCACGTGGGCCTTGCTGCCACGGTCGAGGCCCAGCGCCGCGATGTCCTCCTTGATCTTCTTGCGCGCCACGAAGCGGTCGAGGCCCGCATACACGCCACCCACCTCGTTCACCTTGCCGTCCGGCGTGAAGATGACGAGCATCGGGAGCACGTGACGCTTGCCGACCTCGTGGTCGTTGAAGTCGTGGGCCGGCGTGACCTTGACCGCGCCGGTGCCGAAGGCCGGATCGACCAGGATCGCGTCCCCGACGATGGGGATCTCGCGCCCAAGGAGCGGATGGCGGACCGTCTTGCCCAACAGGTGCGTGTAACGGGGATCCTCAGGGTGAACCGCGATGGCGGTGTCCCCGAGCATCGTCTCGGGCCGCGTCGTCGCGACGACGATCTCGCCGCTGCCGTCCGCGAGCGGGTACGCGAAGCTCCAGAGCTCGCCCTGGACGTTCTCTTCCGTCTCCACCTCGAGGTCGGACAGCGCCGTCAGGCCGACCGGGTCCCAGTTGATGAGGCGCGTGTCGCGGTAGATGAGGCCTTCCTCGTAGAGGCGCACGAAGTTCTCGCGCACCGCCTTCGAGAGCCCCTCGTCCATCGTGAAGCGTTCGCGCGACCAGTCGCACGACACGCCGAGGCGCTTGAGCTGCTTGACAATGGTGCCGCCGCTCTCGGCCTTCCAGGCCCACACCTTCTCGAGGAAGGCGTCGCGGCCCATGTCGCGGCGCTCGATGCCCTCCTTGCGGAGGTTGCGCTCGACGACCCACTGCGTCGCGATGCCAGCGTGGTCGGTGCCCGGCAGCCACAGGACGTTGTGGCCGTCCATGCGCTTGTAGCGCGCGAGCACGTCCTGGATCGAGTTGTTGAGCGCGTGGCCCATGTGCAGGCTGCCGGTGACGTTCGGCGGCGGGATCACGATGCTGTAGCTCTCGCCCGGCGCGGAAGGATCGGCGCGGAAGGTGCCTTCGTCCTCCCAGGCCTTCGCGAACTTCGCGAAGGCGGCGTGCGGGTCGTAGTGGGCGGGGAGCTCGTTCTCTTCAGCGGCCACGGCGTCGTCTCCGACGCGGCGGCTAACGCGCCGGACACCTCCCGGCGACGGCCCCTACGGAAGCACAGGCCCTACTGCAGCACGGCGACGTGCATCGCGCGCGTGACGACCTCGATCTTCTGGCCGTCCTCGGCCTCGGTGACGCGCACGTTCTCTACGCCGACGTAGAGGTTGTTCACGTCGGCCTCGACGGCGCCGTTGAACTGGCCCCATACCTCGTCCCCGATGGTGAACGCGTTCGCGCCGTCCGTCGCGCAGGTGACGCTCTCGAGCAGGTTGCCAGACTTCTCGCGGCGCACTTGCACCCAGGTGCGGTCCCAGCCGGACGCGTCCCAGGTCACCGTGGTCTCGGCGCCGAACGGCAAGCCGCCCCGGGCGTCGAAGTCGCTCACCGTCACATCCGTGTACACGCCGGGGGCCGGCGTCCGAGCGCCGGAGAACGGGTCCGCACCGCCAAGGATCGTCCCCTCCCCCAGGAGCTCCTCGGCCGTCATGCAGCTGTTCTGGTTCGTGAAAGCGCTGGCCTGCCAGAAGCCCTCGGCGGCGTTGGTCATGCGACCGTCGAAGTCGCCGTTGGCCCAGGTCGGGGTGCCCTCGAGGCCCGTCGCCCCCGCGCCCGCGTCGCGCGGAAACAGGTCGACGCCCTTTACGCAGCCGGTCGCCGGCACGCGACGCTCGACGAGCGCGTCGGGGGCGTACTCGAGCGAGAGGGTGTAGCTGTGGACGCCCTCCCATTCACGATCCGGCCCGCCTCCGGTGTCCTCCTGCGAGCACTCCCAGGTGGACAGGTTGGCCACGAAGCGCGCGTCCGGGGCGACGCCGAGGCCGAGATCGATCGACTTGTCCGAGCACGCGAGCGCGAGGAGGAGCAGCATGGAGGAATCCTACAACGAAAGCGCCGCCGCGGGCAGGGCCTCGCGACGGCGCAGTGGTGGGGGCGGTGGGACTTGAACCCACACTCCTTTGGGGAACTCGATTTTGAGTCGAGCGCGTCTACCGTTCCGCCACGCCCCCGTACTGGGTCAGGAGAACGCCGCGACCAGCGGCGCGATGAGCAAGCTTACCACGCTCATCACCTTGATGAGGATGGCGACGCCCGGACCGGACGTGTCCTTGAACGGATCGCCCACGGTGTCACCGATGACGGCGGCCTTGTGCGTGTCCGAGCGCTTGAGGTGGCCGGGGATGCCTCCCTTCTCGATGTACTTCTTGGCGTTGTCCCACGCGCCGCCGGCGTTCGCCATGAAGAGCGAGAGCGTCGCGCCGACCGCGAGGGCACCCGCGAGGGCGCCTGCGAGGGCCGCAGGCCCGAGCGCGAAGCCGATGACCACCGGCCCGAGGACCGCCACCATGCCGGGGAGGATCATCTCGCTGAGGGCTGCGGCCGTGGCGATGTCGACGATCGCGGCGGGCTGCGGCTCCGCCTTGCCCTCCCGGAGGCCCGGGATGGTGTCGAACTGGCGCTTGATCTCCTGGACGATGCTCTGCGCGGCCTTCGACACCGCGAGCATGGTGCTCGCGCCGACGATGAACGGCAGGATGGCGCCGATCAGGAGGCCGATCAGGATGTTCGGGTTGTCGAGCGCGAGGTTCATCACCGGCTTGCCGGCGGCCTTCAGGGCGTGGTTCACCTCGAGGCTGTACGCGGAGAACAGCGCGACGACGGTGAGCGTGGCCGAGCCGATGGCGAAGCCCTTGCCGATGGCGGCGGTGGTGTTGCCCACCGCGTCGAGCTCGTCCGTGATCTCACGGACGCGCGGCTCGAGGCCGCTCATCTCGGCGATGCCGCCGGCGTTGTCGGCGATCGGGCCGTAGGCGTCGACCGTCATGACGATGGCCGTGCCGCCGAGCATGCCGACCGCGGACATCGCGATGCCGTAGAGGCCGAGGTCGCCCATGAAGTGGTTCGCGACCATGGCGACGCCCGCGACGAGCAGGAGGCACCAGCCGACGCTCTCCATGCCGACCGCCATGCCCATGATGACGTTCGTGCCGGCGCCGCCTTCCTTCGCGGCCTGCGCGACGCGCTGGACCGGACGGAAGGTGCCCGTGTAGTACTCGGTGAGGAGGCCGATCGCCGCGCCGCCGATGGCGCCCGCCGCGAGGGCGTAGGTCACGTACTGGGTGACGCCGAGCTGACCGAGGATGACCCAGGTCACGCCGATGAGGATGATCGGGGGCGCGACCATCGCCGCGCGGAGCACCGTGCTGGGCGCGGAGTTGCGCATCGCGCGCGCCGCGAAGATGCCCACGATGCTGACGACCAGGCCGGCCGCGGCGAGGATGAGCGGGAGCGCGACCGCGAGCTGACGGCCCGCGACCACATCGCCCACGCCACCCGGGAAGATGCGCTGGACCACGGAGGCATCCGCGGTGAGCGCGATCGCCATGGCGGCGACGACGGCCGCGACGAGGCTCTCGTAGATGTCGGCGCCCATGCCCGCCACGTCGCCGACGTTGTCACCGACGTTGTCGGCGATGACGCCCGGATTGCGGGGGTCGTCCTCGGGGATGTTCTCGACGACCTTGCCGGCGATGTCGGCGCCGACGTCCGCGGCCTTCGTGTAGATGCCGCCGCCGATGCGCGCGAACAGCGCGATCGAAGAAGCGCCCACGGCGAACGCGTGGAGGTTGCCACCGAGCACCGCGTTGGCGGCCTCGTCCCCCATCGGGTGGACGAAGGACACGCCGAAGAGGCCGAGCAGCGCGAGGCCCGCGACACACAGACCCATGACGGCCCCGCCGTCGAGGGCGGTCACGAGCGCGTCGGCCTTGGAGCCGTCGGCGGCGGCCTGGGCCGTGCGGACGTTGCCGTAGGTCGCGGCCTTCATGCCGACGAAGCCCGCGGCGAGGCTCAGGAACGCACCGGCGACGAACCAGCCGCCGGTGATGGCGCCCGCCGCGAGGTCCTGCCCCTTCGCGGGCCCGAAGCCGTAGGTCATCGCGGCGAACACGACGACGGTGTACACCGCGAGCACCTTGTACTCGCGCGTGAGGAACGCCATCGCGCCCTCACGGATGTAGCCGCCGATGCGCTGCATCGTCTCGTTGCCTTCCGGCAGCGCCTTCACGCGGAAGTAGAAGAACGCCGCCACAACGAGGCCGAACACGCCGGCCACGACGGGGAGCAGGGTCCAGGTCTGGAGATCCATCAGGGTCATCCGTAGGAGAAAGGGGGTGTTGCGGCAAACGGCCGCGCCGGCGCCCTCTTGTCACGTCAGGGGGCGGATGGCAAGCCCACGCACCCGGGTTGCGCCCCCGACGACGAAGGGCCGCGGCGTCTCCGCCACGGCCCCTCTGTTCGCCGAGCGAAAGCTCAGGCGATCTTGGTGTACGCCTCGGCGTCCATCAGGCCGTCGAGGTCGACGCCGCCGGCGAGCTCGAGCTTGAACATCCAGCCCTCGCCGTGAGGATCACTGTTGATCACGCCCTCGTTGCCGTCGAGCGCGCCGTTGACCTCGATGACCTTGCCACCGATTGGCGCGTAGATGTCGGACACGGCCTTGACGCTCTCGACTTCGGCGGCCGAGTCGCCCTTCTTGAAGGACTTGCCAACCGCGGGGAGCTCGACGTGGACGATGTCCCCGAGGGCGTCCTGCGCGTGCTGCGTGATGCCGACAGTGGCGACGTTGCCCTCGACCTTGACCCACTCGTGGGAGGAGGCGTAGCGGCGATCGTTGGGGTAGCTCATGGGTTCTCCTCGGAATCAGTAGGGACGGGTGTAGAAGGGGGTCTTGGCCACGACGGCGTCCGCGATCTTGCCGCGGATGTCGACCTGGAGCGCGGTGCCGACCGCCGCGAGCGCAACGGGCACGTACGCGATGGCGACGTTCTTCTCGATGCTCGGGCCGCGGGTGCCGCTCGTCACCTCGCCGACCACCTTGCCGTCGTGCAGCACGGGACTGTGCGGCCGCGCGATGCGATCGTTCACGACGAGGCCGACAAGCCGGCGGGTCACGCCGGCCTCCTTCTGCGCAACGATCGCGTCACGGCCGATGAAGTCGCCCTTGTCGAGCTTCGTCACCCACGCGAGCCCCGCCTCGAGCGGCGAGGTGTCGTCGCTGATGTCGTTGCCGTAGAGCGCGTACTTCATCTCGAGGCGGAGCGTGTCGCGTGCGCCGAGGCCCACGTTCACGAGTCCGTACTTCTCGCCGGCGGCGTGCACCGCGCGCCACACGAGGTCGGCCGCGCCCGCGGGGAGGAACACCTCGAAGCCGTCCTCGCCGGTGTAGCCGGTGCGCGCGAGGATGCAGTCCTCGACGCCCGCGAAGGTGGCGTGCGGGACGAAGTGGTAGGTCTTGATCGCCGCGAGGTCGACCGAGGTCAGCTCCTGCAGGAGCGCCTGCGCGTGGCGACCCTGGACGGCGATCTGCGCCCAGAAGTCCGAATCGTTGCGCATCGTGGCGCCGAACGGGTTGTGGTCCACCATCCAGCGGTAGTCCTTCTCCCGGTTGGCCGCGTTCACGCAGATGAGGAAGCTCTCCTCGTTGAACCGGTAGACGATGAGGTCGTCCACGATGCCGCCGCGCTCGTTGCACATCGCGGTGTACATGGCCTGACCGTCCACGAGCTTGCTCGCGTCGTTCGTGACGAGGTGCTGCACGGCCTTCAGCGCGTTCGGACCGAGGATCTGCACCTCGCCCATGTGGGACACGTCGAAGAGGCCGACGTTGGCGCGACAGCCGTGATGCTCCTCGAGGATTCCCGCGTACTGGACGGGCATCTCCCAGCCGCCGAAGTCGATGAGGCGCGCGCCGGCCTCCTTGTGGAAGGCGTAGAACGGCGTACGACGAGGGACCATGGGTGTCTCCGGCTGGCAGCCAATCTCCCGCGCCGGAACGCCCGCGTCAAGGTGTCAGTTCCCACCCCCGGTAAGCCGACGCACCTCGCCGGACGGCCCCGCGGCGATGGGCTTGTGGAGCACGATGTCCCGTCCTGCGGCGCGTCCGTGCTCGAACGTGTCGCTCGGCGCGCTGCCGCCGAAGCGGACGGTCCGCACGCGCGGGTGTCGCTTCCGAAGGAACGTCGTCACGCCGGGGTCGCCGACCCAGACGAGCCCCTCCTCACGGCTGAGACGCGCACCGTCGGCGAGCTTGTCGGCGAAGCCTCGCACCACGCCGGCCGTGAAGCGCTCGCGCTCACGCTCGCCACGCACGCGCGCCGCCGCGCGATGGACCTTCCACAGGCGCCACGCCGTCTGGAGCACGAAGACGTGGACGTAGCCCGCCATGGCGAGGTTCTCGTCCGCGCCGCACACCTCGAGCACCTTGCCTTCGCGGCCCGTGGCGGGGTCGACGGCCGGAACCCAGATGCACGCGACGAAGAAGTGCTCGCCGAGAAGGTTCGCGAGCATGCGCTCCGACAGGGGCACCCGCGCCGCGGGCGTTCCCAGCTGACGGAAGCCATAGCCCGCGGGGACGTGCTCGAGGTTGTGCTCGAGCAGGAGCCGACGCGCGCGGCTCATGGCGGCCTCGGCCTCGTGGGCGTTGGCGCTCTCCGCGAGCGCGAGCAGCTTCGCCACACGGCGGGAGATCCGGTCCTCGGCAGCGGCGCCCTCCCCGGCAACGGGCATGCCGGCGGCGCGGACGTCGATCCCTCGCGCGGCGCACGTGTCGCGGAAGGCCGGCCCGTGGGCGGTCTCGTCGTGGATGCCCAGCACCTCGTGCACGTATTGGTGCGCCATCTCGTGCTTGAGCACCTCGAGCGTGGCGCCCCACGGCGCGGTCCGCACCAAGTTGCGCTGCAGCGCCAGGGTGCGGGTGGCGGCGCGCCAGCACCCGAGGCGGTGGTCCGCGTCGTCCAGGGTGACCTGGGGCGCGCGCATCCGGCCCGTGAAGAGGTCGCGGTTGAAGACCTGCCAGGCGCGCAGGAGACCCCGCACGAGCGTCGCCTCGAGGGCATCGTCCACGGCGACGCTCATGCCTGACGGACGCTCCGGATGGCGTCCGCCTCGCCGGTGAGCTCGGTGGCGAGGGCGACCATGCGCGCGAGCTGCGCGGCGTCCAACGGACGATCGAGCGCGGTAAGGTCGTAGGCCACGCCGAGATCGTCGAAGTCCTGGTGCGCGGTGCTCTCCGCGCTCGCGCCGGCCTCGAAGATGGCGTCCTGGATGGCCTTGCGCGTGCCGCGGGTCGTGCTGTGGACGACGGCCAGGACGCTGTGCCCGGGGGCGAGCTCCCCGAGGCCGAGGGTCAGCCGCGGGCGGTAGACACAGTCGCGCAGGCTGCCTGCGCGCGCGAAGCCACGGACCGTGCTCGCCACGCGCCGCGCGATGCGGGGCTGGGCGTCGAGCGTCGCCGCGCCGAGGTGCGGCGTCGTCGCGACGCGGGGCTCGCCGGCGTACGGGTTCGTCCACGGCCCTTTCCCGCGCGGCTCCTCCGGGTAGACGTCGACGGCAGCACGGCGGACCTCGCCCACCGCGATGGCTGCGAGGAGATCCTCCGGGGTGTGGAGGAACCCGCGCGCCAGGTTCAGGAACAGGCGCGGGCTGCTCGCGGGGCGCTCGGCCGCCAGCTGCGCGAAGTGCGCCCGCGTGAGGAGCCCCTCGTTGCGGCGGCCATGAACGTCCTCGGCGCTGACGTGCGCGGTGACCATGTCGCTCCGGCGGAACAGCTCGTCGATGCCGGGCGCTTCTTCCCAGCCCATCTCGCGGCCGACCTCACGAGCGACCTCGCGCGTGTCGTGGAAGACCACGCGGAGGCCGAAGGCCTCGGCGGCGCGGGCCGTCGCGCGGCCGATGTTGCCCAGCCCGAGGACGCCGAGGACGCGCCCGTGGACCTCGAAGCGCTCGTCCTGAGACTTGTCGAAGCCGCCGGCCCGCGTGTGGTCGTAGGTCTCGTACAGCCGCCGCGACAAGGCCACGAGGTGCCCGATGGCGAGCTCCACGACGCTGCGGCCGTTGCTCACCGGGTCGTTGAACACCATGACGCCGTGCTCGGCGCAGGCGCGCTTGTCGACGCTGTCATCGCCGATGCAGCAGAGCTGCACCGCCATGAGGGACGGGCACGCCTCGAGCACGCGGCGCG
>JACCDX011853879.1_pt1 | contig 15250 bp, 12 predicted proteins | sample 7449681 | NCBI WGS metagenome assembly JACCDX01 (sample SAMN15323450, study PRJNA562643) | freshwater metagenome | isolation source: river surface water | place: USA:Blue River Watershed | collected 2017-08-18
CACGTAATTACTGTGATAATCGCGCAAATAGTTGCGATCGTAGACATCATTTAAGACGAAATTTAAACCAGTATTTGTCGTAAAATCAAAAAGACCTAAACCTTGGATATTCCAACGATATTGGCTAGTAGATCTGCTGATGGTTGTAGCATCGTTTGCGTAAGTAATATTGTTATTAGCGATTTCGGGAATAATCGAATAAGTTCCATATGAAGTCAGGTGACGAAAATCATTCTTGATGATATAGATATTTTGTCCGGGGTTAATATAAGAGCTGATGGTTAAGTCTTTTTCTGGTGCAATATTGACATAAAAAGGAACTTGAATCCCAAAACCATATTTATTTCTGATATAAGATGGTGGCAAAAATCCAGTTTGTCTTTCTTTTGAAGGAAAAGATGTTTTTAGGTAAGGTGTGTAAAAAATTGGAAAGTTGTAAAGCCGCACGATGCCATGCTTCACTTTAAAATATTGTTGTCCGCGATCAATTGTCGTAGTTTGTGATTTAATCGAAAACATATCGCGCTTTTTGCCCGCTAAAGAATTGTCGGCGCTGATTTCGGGATTGGGACAAATTGAATAAATTGAAGATTTTAAAACTGTAACTTCTGGAGTTACTCGATCAATTTCAGGTGATTTAAGATAGGAACCGTCAGTCATCACCATTGTGCTGTTTGAGAAAACACCGCTGGAAAAATCATCCTTAATTTTGGCATCACTGGCCACAACATTTCCCAGCTCAATATTTTTGATTTTAATATTGCCAATTGCCCTCACCCAGCCGCTATTTTTGTCGTAAATCATTTCGTCGGCATTGACGATACTATTGTCGCGACGCAGTTCTACATTACCTGTAGCCTTCATCAAATTTGTAAGTTGATCGCCTTCAACATCGTCAGCTTTTAAAACTGAAGGTAGAGATTCTTTGTTTTTTGAAGTTGGTTTAGCAAACGCTGCGTAAGCGTCAAAATCTGCAAAGGCCGAGCTTAAAAAAATCGCGATGAAGGAAAGTCGGCGGCGAAAAAACAAAGTCTGCTATCCTCTAAATCAAATTTAATTTTTTAGGTCTGCGATGTTTTAACCACAAAGCAATCATCATTCTGGTTAAAAGAATTGCGGCAAACATTGAAGAAGCGATACCGATTGAAAGTGTAACTGCGAAGCCTTTCACTGATCCGTTACCAAAAACGTAAAGGAAAAATGCTACAATTAAAGTTGTGATATTGGCGTCAATAATAGTGCGGAAAGCTTGAGAAAATCCTTGTTCAACGGCAGCAAGAATAGTTTTTTTAGCGCGTAATTCTTCTTTAATTCTTTCAAAAATTAAGACGTTTGAGTCAACGGACATGCCCATTGTAAGTACGATACCAGCAATTCCAGGTAAAGTTAAAGTGGCACCGATGACAGATAAAATTGCCATGATTGCGATAATGTTGATCACCATCGCAACGTTAGCAATGAAGCCAAAAAATCCGTAAAAGAACATCATAAAAATCGCAACGAAGATAAGTCCGGCAAGAGCTGCAATACTTCCGCTTTTAATTGAATCTGAACCAAGTGAAGGCCCAACTGTTCTTTCTTCAATAATTTTTAGCGGAGCTGGAAGCGCGCCAGCACGAAGTAGAAGCGCAACTTCGTTAGCTTCAGCAACCGTGAAATTTCCAGAAATTACACCAGAACCTTGATTGATTACAGTGTTGATTCTTGGCGCGGTAATAACTTTTCCGTCCAAAACGATGGCGAAAAATTTACCGATATTTTCTTTAGTAATTTGGGCAAATTTTCTTGAGCCAAGATCGTTGAAGCGGAATGAAACCGCTGGTTGGCCTTCGTGATAAGTTGCAGAAGCGTCGATCAATAAATCTCCACTTAAAACAACTTCTTTTTTGACTAAATAAGAGCGGCCTTGATAGTCAGAAAGTCTTTCCAACTCAGGATCAACGCCACCAGTTTCGCCGGTAAAAGTTTTATCGGAAACATGGTGAAAAGTCATTTTGGCAGTTTTGCCTAAAATTGATTTAATCTCTTCAGAATTTTCAACTCCGGGAACTTGTAATAAAATACGGTTAGTGCCTTGAGCTTGGATTGTAGGCTCTTTGGTGCCGCTTTCGTCGATTCTTTTTCTAACAATTTCGATCGATTGTGAGATCAGATTTTGCTTCATCAAAGTGATTTCTTGATCGGAAAAATAAACCGAGAATTCTCCAGAATTTTCATCAATATCAACGCGATTGCTCAGTTTTTTGATGAGTTTTTTTGCCGATTTTTTTTGATCGTCATCGCTTAAAGAGAAAACAATTTTGCTACCGATTATTGATGGAACGGTGCGAATGGCTTGATCTCTGAAATTTGATTTGAGCTCTTCTTTTAAATTATTGAGCTGTTCTTTGATGTAATAATCAAAATCCACTTCCAACATCAATTGCGATCCACCACGCAAATCAAGACCAAGATTAACTTTTTGGTCTGGTAAAATTTTCGATAATTTAGAATCGGGATTCTGTGCCAAGAATGACGGAGAGGCGTAAATACAGGCTATTACGCATACTGCTAAAATTGTGATGATCTTGGTTTTGGAAAAATTAAGCATGGTTCGTTAATTGTTTTTTCTTACTTGGAGGATGTCAGTGACCCCGTCATGCGACGGGGTGACAAACTAGAGTAGGATGGAAAACCAACTCCCTAATTTGTCACCCCGTCGCATGACGGGGTCCATAATTCTTACTTCTTTTTCACGTCTTTCTTTTCTTCTTTTTTCACTAACTCAGCAACATAATTTCTTAAAACTTTAATGGTCACGCCATTAGCAATTTCAACTTCTACCAAATCTTCTTTAGTATCGATTTCTTTAACCACGCCAAGAATTCCACCGGTGGTTACAACTTTGTTACCGATTTTCAAATTCTTCACCATCTCTTGATGTTCTTTATATTTCTTGGTTTGTGGACGAATAATCAAAAAATAAAAAACCGCAAAAATTAAAATTAGCGGAACAAAACTGGTGAATGAAAAATCTTGGGTAGAACTAGCAGCTTCATTGGTTTGAGCAAGAGCGTCAGAAATTAAAAGTTGGTTTAACATTTTTGTAAAAAATTAAGGGTTGGTAAAACTAATTATCGCTTTTCAAAAGAAGTTCTTTCAGACGAGCGACACTCTCGTCTTTTTCTTCTACTGTAGGCTTTTCGGGATTATTTACATCTGGCATTTCGGCAAAATTTGGTGGAACAATTAATGGATCGTCAACCTTTTTGGCAAAGCAAGAGCAAAGTAACAAAATGAGTGCGAGTGCGAAAATTTTTTTCATCTTTTTTTAAAAATAAGATCATCGAGAACTAAAATAGTAACTCCGATAAACACGCAAGAATCCGCTAAATTAAAGGCTGGCCAATGATAGGATGCAATATGAAAATCTAAAAAATCTGCAACCGCACCGTTTCTGATTCGGTCAGTTAAGTTTCCTAAAGCGCCACCTGCAATAAGGCCAAGAGCCCAAGCAAAATGTGGCTTCTCGTTGTGATAAATCCAACAAAAAACGAAACACATGATGGAAAATTGCACTAGAGAAAGAATGATTGGTCCGCTTTCTAATTGATTAAACATGCCAAAACTAACGCCGCGATTCCACACCAAAACTAAACTGAAGAAATTAAAAACTACGATTTCAGGGTTTTTAATATCTTGTACTAAAGCAATGTTTTCTAAGATCGCGAAGATTAGTCTTTTGGTCAGCAAATCAAAAAAAGCCACGGCAAAGGCGATGGCTATTCCTAGCAAAAATAATTTTCTGACTTTCAAGGGATTTAAAATTTTGAATTTAAATATGATCTGTAGGAGAATCTAAACTATAAAACTTAAACCTTAATCTAAAATTCATGAAAATTATCTTCATGGGAACTCCTGATTTTTCTTGCCCTACTTTAGAAAAATTAATCGCTGATCCCGATTTTGAAATTGCTGCGGTTTATACCCGCGAACCACAGATTGCGGGACGCGGTCACAAACTACAAAATTCTCCGATTCATAACTTAGCACTACAACACGGCTTGAAAGTGATGACGCCGAAAAGTTTAAGAAACTTAGAAGCACAAAAAGAATTCTCTGATTTTGGTGCAGATGCCGCTGTGGTTGTGGCTTACGGACTTATTTTGCCGCAAGAAATTTTGGATGGCACAAAATTAGGCTGCCTAAATATTCACCCTTCCCTTTTGCCAAGATGGCGTGGAGCAGCACCAATTCAGCGTCCAATCATGGAAGGCGATTTGGAAACTGGAATTACTATCATCAAAATGGATAAAGGTTTGGATAGTGGCGAGATGATTTGTCAGGAAAAATTTGTGCTTGATGGTTCTGAAACTTACAAAAATTTAGCTGAAAAATTATCGTTGATGGGAGCTGAAATTTTGGTCAAAACTTTGAAGAATTTTCGTGATGGCAAAGCGGTTTTAACTAAGCAGGACGATAGTTTGATGACTTATGCTAAGAAAATTGAAAAAACCGAATGCGAAATTGATTGGCAAAAATCAGCAACAGAAATTGAAAGAAAGATCCGTGGATTAAATGGTTCTCTTGAAGCTAATTTTATGCTTAATGGTGAAAAAATTAAAATTTTTGCTGCAGAAATTTTGGATAGAGATTCAAGCGATAATTTACCTGGAAAAATTTTAGACGAAAATCTCTCAATCCAGTGTGGAAAAGGAATTATCCGACCAATAATTTTACAGCGTCCTAGCAAAAAACCGATGAATTTAGAAGAATTTTTACGCGGAATAAAGTTAGAAATTTTTAATCACTAAAACACCAATGAAAATTTTCCCAGAAATACTCAAACAGTTAAATCGTAAGGCTGATTCAAACAAAGGAGATTTCGGTCACGTCTTAATTATTGGTGGAGATTTTGGAATGGGTGGTGCAGTAATTATGTCGGCAGAAGCAGCTTATCGAGCGGGAGCTGGCAAGGTTACGGTTTTAACCAGAGAAGAAAATTGGTCGGCACTTTTGGCGCGAATTCCAAATGCGATGACACTTCCTGTTAACTCTTTAGCAACAAAAATTTTAGCAAATAAAACTGTAATCGTAATTGGTTGCGGTTTAGGAAAATCTGAATGGGCGCAGGAATTATTAGCTCTGGCAATGGCATCTGATTTGCCGAAAGTAATTGATGCTGATGCCTTAAATATTTTAAGTGAAAGTAAAAAAACCTTCGATTTATCGAATGCCATAATTACTCCTCACGTTGGCGAAGCTGCACGATTGCTTAATATTTCGACCAGTGAAATTCAAAAAGATCGCAAATCTGCCGTTAAAAAACTCTACGAAAAATTTGGTGCTGTTACAGTTTTGAAGGGTGAAGGCACTCTAATTTTAGGTGATAAAAATATAATTCATCAATGTCCTTACGGTAATGCTGGAATGGCAACCGCAGGAATGGGAGATGTCTTGTCTGGTATAATTGGTGGTCTAATCGCCCAAAAGTTGGAAAATGAAATAGCTACAATTGCTGGTGTAAATATTCACGCTATTGCTGGTGATTTGGTTGCTAAAAAACAAGGAGAGATCGGAATGATGCCAAACGATTTATTTGAATTTATTCCGCAAATTATAAACGGAATTTACGACCTTAATCGAAATTTATTGGGTTAGTTATTCTGATTTCTCTTGGGGCTTAATCATTCTAGTCAATAAGGTATTCATCTTATGCCAATCGCGAATTGGCTGAACCGTAATTCCCGCCATAACTTGCATCGGAGCAATATCACGCATCACGCCACTCATTCCGGCAATTCTGACACCATCGCCAATTGAAATGTGGCCGCTGATGCTGCAGCCGCCGCCAACTTGTACGTAACTTCCAATTTTAGTACTTCCAGCAACAGCCGAACAACCCGCCATTACTGTACCTTTGCCGATCGTAACATTGTGGGCAATTTGCACCAAATTATCGATTTTTACACCGTCAGAAATTTTAGTATTTTCAATCGCGCCGCGATCAATGCAGCTATTGGCTCCAATCTCAACATCATTGCCAATTTCAACAATTCCAAGCTGAATAATTTTGTGATTTACGCCGGCATTATGAGCAAAACCAAAACCATCTTGGCCGATTTTGGCACCATTTAAAAATCCGCAATTATTTCCAATCACGGCAAAAGAAATCACCACATTGGCATTGATGATACAATTATCGCCGATCACGCAATTATCCATCACTGAAGCGTTTGGTCCGATGAAGCAATTTTTTCCAATCTCAACATTCTTTCCAACGTAAGCATTAGGTGCAATTTTTGCGCCCTCAGAAATTTTCGCGCTTGGATGAATTAAATTTTTACCATCAAAATCGACATCTTTGATTTTGTAAAAAGCATCAACAATTTGCGAATAAGCGAAGTAAGGATTTTTGTGAATAAGTGCCACAAGTCCTTGCGGAGCTTTGGCCAAGCTTCTTTCATCAAGAAAACAAAATCCTGCTTTGGTAGTTTGAAATTGTTCAAAATATTGACCAGAAGTGAAGAATGAAACTTCAGTTTGATCAGCTTTTTGTAGGGTAGAAATATCAGAAACTTTTTGGTTCAAATCAATATTAGCAGCAACAATAGCGCCAGTAATATCAAGGATTTGCTGCAATGTTAAAAATTCAGATTTTTTGTCAAAAAAACGCGCGCGATACATAAAAACTATTATTCTTTTGGAGGAGTATTGTGAATGGCTTTGAAATAAACTTCTGAAATGTAACGCTTACCTTTGGCACCGCGTTTTAGCTGCACGATCACATCAACAACGTTTTTGATATAAGTTGTAATTTCACTTGGAGCCATTCCCAAACCCGCTTGCATTACCATCATTTTTAACTGTTCCAACGCCATTTTTGGAGTGTCGGCGTGCAAAGTTGAAATTGATCCTGGATGACCCGTGTTAATTGCACGAAGGAAAGAGAAAGCTTCCGCACCGCGCAACTCACCCACGATAATTCTTTCGGGGCGAAGACGTAAACAAGCTTCAATCAAATCTTGAGTTGTAACTTTGGCACGACCTTGTCCACCTTTTGAAGCGATTAAATGAACGCGGTTTTTGTGATAAGTTAAGTCAATTTCTCGAGCGTCTTCTACGGTAATAAGACGTTCCTCGTGAGGAATTGCTTGAATCATCGCGTTGGTAAATGTGGTTTTACCTGTTGATGTACCACCGGAAATGATAATATTTTTTTTGTAAAGAACTGCGCGCATCAAGAAATCTTTAATACGATTTAGCTGTAAAAGTTTTGCCAGAATTAAATCGTTTTTGTCTTCAACTTCACCCACGGAAGCGCTGGCGAACATTCCCATTCGGTCATAATCTTCCAAACTCCATTTTACACTGGAAGGTTTACGAATTGAGATAATTACAGATCCGGGTTCGCAGGCTGGTGGAAATACGATTTGAATACGATAGCCATTCGGCAGAGTTGCAGAAAGTAATGGCTCTTCTTCACTTAGTCTTTGTTCAGTTGATTGTGCAACCAGACGAGCCAAAGATTTTAAATGGTTGATGTCAAAAGTTGGCAACTCTTCGCGAGTCATATCGCCTTTGCATTCAATCCAAACTTCATTAGGACGGTTAATCGAAACCTCGCTGACTCCATCTCGGTCCATGATTTCTTTTAGCGGTAATAAATACGAATCGAGAGCAGCGATACTCATGTTTTTTTAAAGAAGTTTGTTAATTAAAATGACAATACAAAACCGCCCAAGGCCACGAATCCGGCGTTGCTGGCAATGTTTTGTGTAGGTGAAAATTTAAATTGAGTGATTTCAAAATAAGGCATAAAAGCTTTGCTGAGCTTATAGTCAAGACCAAGCGAGGTAGCTTGGTAATCATTTTTTTGGAAGCTACTTTTTAAGTTGGTTAAACTTACCGATAAATGTCCGATTTGGTAAGAAATTCCCAAAGTTTTGTAAGTGGCATTTTTGAAATTCTGATCGTTGCTTTGTAACGATTTTTTCCAATTGCCGTAAGAAGCGCCAAAGGTAAATCCAAAATAGGCCATGGTGGTGGCGATGTCGTAAGAAGATAAATTATTTTGTGAAGTGGTTTTCGATCTTCCTTGTTCGGTAGTTGCTGAAAATGCGTAATCAAAATTTTCAAAATTATCGGTGTAATTAGCTCCAGCACTGATTACGTCGCTGATGGCATTAGTTTGTCCTCCAAAAACTGTTGAAGAAACAATCGAGTTGGCAGTGCTTGGAGTATAGCTGGCGCCAATTTGTAAACCTGCAATTCTGGGAGTGTAATAATTTAATTTTGTCGCATCTTCGGCGCCGTTAAAACTGCCGCTACGTAAAATTTTTATAGAATCTTGGTTAAGCTGCGATCCGTTGCTGGCATAGCCACTGTGACCGATTGGCGATTGTGCAATTAAGATAAATTGTGAAGAAGTTGGCAGATTTATATATTTTAAGTAATTGCCGTTAATACCTCCCGCACCGCGTGCGAAGCTGGCTGGACCAACTTTCATTTTCTGATTTACCGCGACATTATCGCCAAGTTCAAATTTTCCAAAAGTCTCAGAATCAGCGTAAACAAAGCCTTGATCGGCATTGATTGTGCCTTTATTTTGCGCTGAGGAAGCTTCCGATTCAACTTTTAGCGTTACACCAAATTTATTTTTAGCGAAGGTTGAGGCTTTATTTTCAAGCTTCAAATAAAGTTGTGAGTTATTTTCTAGAGCTGGATTTCCCTCGTTACGATTATTTGTTCCGTCACTAAATTGTTTTTGTTCAAAAGCTGTGGATTGATTTCTGGTCGCAGCAGAAAAAGTTGATGAGCCCTGAATTTGCAATTGTGTATTTGGCGTAAGTACAATTTTATTGGTCGGAGATGCAGCATTTGCAAGGCTTGGAACCACAGGCAATAAAAATGCGATGACGAATTTCAGGATTTTCAAAATTTGGGAAATATGTTTTACAAAATTAGTGGACTATCACACGGTGGGATAGTTCAAACACCGTCATTGCGAGCGCAGCGTGGCAAACCAGTGTAATGTTCAGTTTTTCTGGTTTGCCACGCTGCGCTCGCAATGACGGTGTTGAGATATTGATGTTGAAATATGGTTAGCTGAACGTTCGTTACTATAATTAAAATCTAAAACTTAAATCTAAAATGGTTTATCTGCCTCATTGGCCTATTCCTTCAACATTGGGCAAAAAGCAAATCGATTACGAAACTGTCTTTGAAAGAATGGCAATCGTACTCGAAAAATTGGGAAACCCTCATCAAAAATTACCACCAATAATTCACGTTGCTGGCACAAATGGCAAAGGTTCAGCAACTTCATTAATCGCTGAAATTTTTACTCAAGCTGGCTATAAAACTCACATTTATACTTCACCACATTTACACAATTGCAACGAGCGTATCGTTTTAGCGGGAGAAAAAATTTCTGATAATTTTCTTTATGAGATCATGGAAGAAACCAGAATTGCCGCGCAAGAAACGCCGTTAACTTTTATGGAAAGTTTTACCATCGGTGCATTTTTAGCTTTTTCAAAAATTCCCGCAGATGTTGCCATCATTGAATGCGGAATGGGTGGAAGAATTGATGCCACAAACATTATCGAGCAAAAATTAGCGACATTAATCATGCCAATTTCTTTCGATCATGTTGAATATTTAGGAAATGCAATTGAGAGAATTGCTCTTGAGAAAGCCATGATAATGCGGCCGCAAACTCCTTTAATTGTTGCATCGCAACCACAAAAAGCCCGCGAGATTATTGAAATTTTAGCGCGTGATCAAAATGTAAAAACTTATTTTTACGACGAAGATTTTGAAGTAATGATGGATGAAGATAGCGGTGAATTTGATTTAAGATTTGAAGAGCAAATTTTTGAAAACCTGCCTTGCCCAGCACTTCGCGGCTCGCATCAATATATTAATTTTGCTACGGCAATTTCAGCGGTTTTAGCGATTAGAGAAAAATTTAAAATTGATGAAAATCACATCCGACAAGCAATTTCAAAAGTTTATTGGCCAAGTCGTTTAGAAAAAATTTTCAATAATTTGCAGAAACTTTTAAAAAATTCGGAGGATGAATTGTTAATTGATGGCGCTCACAACGAAGCCGGCGCTTTCGCCCTCGCCCGTTTTATTACCGAACAAAATGACGATAAAAAGAATTTTATAATTTGCGGATTCAGTCGCAATAAATGCAAAAAAGAATTTTTGGAGAAATTTAGGAATGTTGCGGAAGTAATCGCAGTGCGAGTTGATGGCGAGCCTTATCCAGAAAGCGCGGAAAGGATTTCGGAAATTGGTGCAGAAATTGGGATGGAGATTTTCGCCGCTGAAGATTTGTTGGAAGCAATTTATCACATTACCAAAAATAGTAATCAGCCTTGCCGCGTTATAATCTGCGGATCGCTGCATTTGGCAAGAGATGTTAAGAAGTTTTCGCGGATGAACCTCATCAATTAGAAAACCTGTCATCCTGAATGAATTGAAGGATGACAGTGTTTTAAAACTAACCAATAAACAAACTTGCTGCCTGTAAGATTTCTTGACTTGGTTTGGTCACTTTCGGATTTGCTAAATCTTCTTTGGCACGAGCCAATAATTTTTCATATAAAGCACGCGCAATGCGAGTCATATCTTCAATGGTAGCTTGATCGTAAGAATATCTTCCCGCGATCATGCGTGATAAAAAGCTGACACATAAAATTGCATTACCCTGAAAATTAGTTCCCGACCAGTGATATTGTTCAGCGCGACTTAAAGCCCAGCTTTGTGCTAGATCTTCAAAAGTCATTGGACGTTTATCTTCTCTGATTCTTTCTAATTCCAGATGATCTTCGCAATGTCTTAGAATCTTTCTAGCTATGGTGTTAGAAGTGGTTACCAGTAGTGATTCATTATATTTTAAACGATCGGCGAAAGCTTTAACAATCTCTTCTGACTCAACGCCGTTATGTTCAAAAACGATACTTTGTAATGTGGTATTACTATCCAAAAGTTTGATGAAAGTATTGCATCCAACTTCAGTCAACTCAGCATTGGCAACGTTTAAAACCCGTAATCCGAAATTTTTTTGCAAAGCATCAGCTAAAATTTTTGCACCTTCATCGCCAACGTGATTGTTGCGCAGATAGATAGTCTGTAGAGTGCAATTTCTTTCAAAAGCTTCGGCAAAAGCTTTCACGCCTTCAATGCCAATTTCATTACCGCCAAGGTAAAGATGTTCTAAACAATTATTATTTTTTAAAGCCTGTGCCAAAGCTTTCGAACCGCCATCGCCAATTTTATTTCCTCTTAAATAAAGAGTTTTTAAAGCACTGCCTTTTGTTAAAACTGAAGCTAAAGCAGCAGCACCTTCAGCACCAATATTACTATTTCCAAGTTCAAGGCTTACGAGTGAAGTGTTGCCTTCTAGAGCTTTAGCTAAAATTTTCGCACCTTCGTCGCCAACGGCGCTGCCGCTGATTCCAAGATCGGTTGTGCTTTTATCATTGGCTCTGATTTTCTCAAGAATGTGCTCTGAAATTGACATTAAAAACTAACTTTTAGTTGTTGATATAAATAGACTCTTCCTCTTGTGCTAAAAAGCTGAATTGCTCATTCTTTTTATCGAGTACAAGGTCAGAAGAAATTTTGCCCGAAGCTGCTGCCATCGTCCAACCAAGTGAACCATGACCAGCATTGATAATAAGGTTTTGGTATTTTTTTATTTGGCAAATAAGCGGAATTGAATTTGGTCGAAATGGTCGAAAACCGCACCAATCTGAGGCTTTATTCAAATTACCAAAATCGGAAAAAGTTGATCGAATCACTGTTTGTAAAAAATCCAAATGTTTTTGATTTTTTTCTGGTCTGTTACCGCAAGCTTCAACTGTTCCAGCGGCTCTAAATACATCTCCGACGCGACTATAAACAATTTTATTTTCAGTATCGGTTAAGGCCATATTTGGCGCTAAAAATTCTTCATCAGCTTTAATCGAAAGGCTATATCCTTTGAGCGGATAAATTTTTGGATCGATACCAATTCCCTTCAACAGCTTGTTTCCCCCAGCACCAAGTGCAAAAATATATTTATCAGCAACAAAAACGCCGGCGCTGGTATTGATGCCGGTAATTTTTTCGTAATTGGTAAAAAGATTTCTGATATCGGCGTTATATTCAAAATTTACGCCATATTTTTCGCGGCAGATTTTTTCTAAAGATTGAGTAAATAACATGGTATTTCCACTGGCGTCAGCTTCATAAAAAATTCCGCCGGCTAATTTATTTTCGTCAGCAAGTTTTGATAAAGTTGGTTCTTTTTTTGCGCATTCATCTTTATTTAAAATTTGAGCGCTACAACCCAAAGAAATCGCGAATTCAGCTTCTTTAATCGCAATTTCAAAAGATTTTTGAGTTCTAAAAAAATGCAAAATTCCTTCATTTTTATAATTGAATTCTAATTCAGGTTCATTGGCGATAATTTCTTCTAAAAGCTTTTTGCTGTAAGTTCCAAGCTTGTATAATTTTTTGCTGGTTTGATGACTTTTTTCGCGGCAGGAATTTTTAAAAAATTGGTAAGACCATTTTAAAAAATCACGATTGCTAAAATCAGAAATTGTTAAAAATGATGGTGAAAGAAAAGCAGCTTTAGCTAATAACTTAATCGAAGCTTTTGAAGCCCAAGGTTCAATGTGAGAATAGCTTAATTGCCCACCATTAGCGTAAGAACAGCCCAAAGCTGGAGCGGAATTTTTTTCTAATACGGTGACTTCATGTCCATTTCGGGCCAGAAAATAAGCGGTTGTAACGCCAATAACTCCAGCACCTAAAACTATTACTTTCATCGCAAAAATTATTTTTTAAGTTGGGCAAGGAAGGCGCAAAATATGAACGCATCAGCAAATTACAAGAATTTAAAATGACTAAAGTTAGTAAATCGAATATTTTCAACATCCCTGCTAACTATCATTTTTTTGAATCATTTTTTGATTGGTTGGTCAAAAATTTTCCTGATGCAATTTCCGATGTTAAAATATTCCTTCCCAATCAGCGCAGTTGTAGAGAATTGCGTGAATTATTTTTAACAAAAAATTCTCAGAATTTGGCGCTAATTTTACCAAAAATAAAAGCGATCTCAGATCTTTCTTTCGAAGATTTTTTTGATTTTTTACCCCAAGAAGATATTCAAGAAATCATCGATGAGCTTTTGCAAATCAAGCTTATTTCCGGCATCGATCATTTATTTTTCTTAACTAATGAAATTCAAAAACTCGCTCTTTTTGGCGAAAATATTGATGCGGCGCAAGCGCTTGCAATTTCAGTTCATCTTAAAAGTTTGTTTGATGAAATTGAACGCGAAGAAATTGACCTAAATAAATTCGCTGAAATTGATGATTCCGATCTCTCGAAACACCGCCAAGTCACGCTGGATTTCCTTAAGAATTTTCACATTCATCTCAAAAATTCTTTAATTAAAAATGACGTTTTTTTCGCCAGCTCTTATCAAAATTTTATCGTCAAAAAATTTAGTGAAGCATTAACAAAATATGGCTCGAAATTTCCCTTAATTATTGCCGGATCGACCGGAAGTGTTTTGGCGAGTAGAAGCTTGATTAAAGCTATCGCCGAGCAAAAAAATGGTTATGTTATTTTGCACGGACTTGATGAATCTGAACAAATTTTTATCGAAGAAAATCATCCGCAATTTTTCTTAAATTCGCTTATTAATTTTCTAGAAATTGAGAAAAAACAAATCGTAAAAATTGTCGAACCAAATTTTTGTTTAAGCTCGCAAGCTATGCAAAATCTGCTGTCAGCGGTAATGTTGCCAGCAAATCAAACTCAAAAATGGCAATCTCTTTCTGCAATTGAAGCAATAAATTTATCTTCAATAACCACAAAAGACGAGCTTGAAGAAGCTAGAATAATTTCTCTAATTTTAGCTGAAAAATTTTCAGCCGATAAAAAATCGGCCATAATCACCAATAATCAAAAACTGGCGAAACTTCTAAAATACGAACTACGAAGCCTTTCTCTTCCATTCAACGACAGTCGCGATGTTGGAATTTTTAACTCAAAATTAGTCAATTTTATTTTACTAGTTTTAGATTTAATCGAAAACGATTTCACCTCTGCAAGTTTACTTGCCGTTCTGCAAAACCCACTTTGTTCAATTCCAAACAAAAGCAAAATCTTAGAAAATTTCGAAAATGAAATCTTACGCCAAGATCGTAGCCAAGCAGGATTATCCGGCATTTTTGATAAATTAGAATCGTTAGAAAAACCTGAATTAAAAACTTTCTTCAATAATTTTTGCCAAAATTTAGCACCAGTAATTAAACAAAAAGATCGTGTCGACATATCAACTTACAGCATTGATTTGACTGACGTTATCGTAAATTTAAGCGGCAAGAAATTTACGGAAATATTAGCTGAAGAAGAAGCGCAAGAAGCGCTTTTTGAATTTTTTGAAAAGCTCAAACAAAATCATAATTTTGTAATCGATTCCAAAAATGCTTTGGGAATTTTTGAGATTCTATTTTCACAAATTAGCTTTTTTGGTAAATCCGATGCCATGGCGCCAATCCAGATTTTATCAACGATTGAGGCCCGTTTATTAAATTATGATTTGGTGATTGTCGCATCACTAAATGAAGGAGATTTTCCGGCGATTGAATCAGAAAATTGGTTGGGGAAAAAAATTAAAAAAGATTTAGGAATTGATAAAAAACTCAAAAAAATCGGTCAAAATGCTTACGATTTTTGCAATTATTTATCCAACTCTGAAGTTATTTTAACCCGCTCTTTAAGCATTAATGGCGCACCTTCAAGCCCCTCGCCTTTTCTTTTAAAATTAGAAACCTTGTGCAAGAAATTGGAAATTAATTTTGCATCTCAAGAGAAATATTTCGAACTTTTGGAAAAGTTAAACAGTGCTGAAAGCTTTAAAATTGGTCGTCCTGAACCAAAACCAGAAACTGAATTTCGTCCAAAAAAATTAGCGATCACCGATATTTCAAAATTAATTTCTGATCCTTATTCGATTTACGCCAAACGAATTTTGAGATTAAAAGAGCTACAAAAAATTGATTTTGAACCAAGCTATGCTGAGTTTGGCAGTTTTGTTCATAAGGCTTTAGAAGAGTTTGTAAAAAATCCGCAAAACTTTGAAAAATCTTTAGAAAATTCTCATAAAATTTTTGAAAAATATTTTTTATCTAACGAATCAAAATTGATTTGGTGGCCAAAATTTGAAAATATTTTTCGAGGATTTTTTGCCAGAGAA
>JACCDX011597473.1_pt1 | contig 15249 bp, 12 predicted proteins | sample 7449681 | NCBI WGS metagenome assembly JACCDX01 (sample SAMN15323450, study PRJNA562643) | freshwater metagenome | isolation source: river surface water | place: USA:Blue River Watershed | collected 2017-08-18
CCCTAGGGCTCGATCAAACCATGCCGTACGGCAATAAGCGCAAGCTCGGCCTGATTCGCCACGCCCAGCTTCTGCTTCACGTTGTACAGGTGGGTGCCGACGGTGCGCGGCGAGATGTTGAGCATGTCGGCGATCTGATTCACCGAGGAGCCCTTGGCCAGCTGGATGAAAACACCGAACTCGCGCTCGGACAGCACCTCGATCGGGCTTTTCTCGCCATTGAACTCTTCCAGCGCCATCCGCTGCGACAGGTGACTGTCGATATACATCCGGCCTTCATTCACCTGCCGGATCGCGTGGATCAGTTCATCGGGTGCGCTGCGCTTGGACAAATAGCCGAGCGCACCTGCCTTCAGCATGTAACGCACATAGCTAGGGTCTTCATGCGATGACAGGCCGAGCACGCGCGCCATCTTGTCGCGCGCGACGATACGGCGCGTAGCTTCGACGCCCATCGTGCCGCCGAGCGAGATATCCATCACGATCACATCCGGCTTGGCGGCCGGTATCTGCTGATACGCTGCTTCCGCCGATTCTGCTTCGGCGACGACACGAATGTCTTCTGTCGCTTCAAGCAGCATGCGAAAGCCGAAACGGACAACCGCATGGTCGTCAACCAGCATCACGTTAATATTTTTTTTCATGCTTTACTGCCTTCCAGCCTGCTCATATCGCTGCCACCGTGCCCTAAGGGCAGCATCACTTGTACTTCGAGACCACCGTCAGCACCCGGACCGAAACTGACCCTGCCGCCATGCGACTCCGCGCGCTCCTGCATGCCGCGCACACCGTAGTGGCCTTCGCGCACCAGTGTGTTCGCGCCGATGCCATTATCGGTGATCGTCAGCTTCAGCGTATCGTCATGCAGCGCAATGCTCACCTGTGCACGGCTGGCGCCCGCATGGCGAACCACGTTCGTCACAGCCTCCTGCACGATGCGGTACGCCGTCAATTCCAGCGCATCATCCAGCGGCGGCAGCGTGTCCGTCACTGCAAGCTCGAAGCGGATATCGGGATTTTTGGATTGGGTATCGGTCAGCAAATCGCGTACCGCGTCGACCAGGCCCATGCCTTCCAGCTGTATCGGACGCAGCCTTGGAATCATCCGGTGCATCGCATCCGAGGTCGCACCGGCAGTGTCGAACAGCATCTGCGCATGACGCTCGAGCGTGCCGCCCGCCACATCGGGATGCTGCATCATGGACTTGGCGATACTGCGGATCGCGGTCAGCGACTGGCCGAGCTCATCGTGCAGCTCGCGCGCCAGCGCAGCGCGCTCCTCCTCGATACGCGCGTGCAGCAGCTTGGTGAACTCGCGCTGCGCGCCCAGCCGCGCCTGCGCCTCCGCCCTGGCCTGGCGGGCCACGATGCTGTCCTCGACTGCCTGCGCCATCCGGTTAAAGGCTCGTCCCATTTCTCCCGCTTCCTTGCCCGGCAAAGGTGGCAAGCGAACCTCATGACTGCCCTGCTCGATCTCGCTCAGTCCACGTTCGATTTTTTCCAGTGGCGCCAGCCAGCGGCCGACCAGCCAGAAAATCGCCAGATCTGCCAGAACGAACAGGACCAATTGAGCGAAAAGGATGTCGCGCAAGTTGTCCCAGCCATCGAGGATGGCGCGCGTGGAATTGGTCGAGATGACCAGCCGCGCATCTTCCAGTTCGACGATACGCTGCACTTGCCGTGGCGCGACCAGGGCTGAATACCATTCCGGCGCATAGCGTCCGGCCTTGTAGGTGGATGGCGGTGACTGGTAGAGCAGCGTTCCCGATTTGTCGAACAGCTCGATATCATTGGCACGCACCCGACCGGTGGCCCGCAGGAAGTGCACCAGTTCGGGCAAGTCTTCGCTGTCGTAGAAGTTTCCGATTCGGCCCAACAGTTGCGCGGCAATACGGCCCGAGGCCTCCATCTCCTCGCGCACGCCGCTGCGCGTCGCCGTGATCTCGACCGCAATCAACACCGCAAAAACGATGATCGTGACCGCAGAAAAAATCAGGTTGATCTTGATGCGCAGGCTCAAACTGGTGCGGCGACGGGCGTCGGGCGCGTCGTTGGTGGCGTCGGCGGGCTTTGCTGCAGCGCTCTGGGTCATGGGCAGGGGCGGAAGAAAACTTCGCGCATCGCTGATTTGCGGGCAGCGCATCATAGCAGCAGCGCCCCACCCCGCAACGCAGCAAGCACCACCCTGACACACGCAGGGATTTGGTTCATGAATTTACGTAGCCCCAAATACGCGAACCCCCGATGCGGTCCGAAGTCGCTTGGAGGAAGATTCACTACGCCGAACGGATCAACCGGGCGGACAAAGCAAACCCTAAATACTGATTCAGGAGATCACCATGGCATGGACCACCCCGGCAGCAACTGACCTGCGCTTCGGTTTCGAAATCACGATGTACATCGCAAACCGTTAATTCGTCAGTGCTGCAGCTGGCCTGACCCCTGGGTCGGCTGCGACAGACAGAATTTGAAAAGACGACCTTCGGGTCGTCTTTTTTTATCCGAATTTTTATTAAAAAAGCAATTTATGCCATCAAAGGCCAATAGATTCTACTAATCGGTCGATGAAATTTGCTGATGAGAAGGCAATTTAATGAATTTCCTTATTCGCCGTCGATTTGCCATAACGTAACCTTGCCGCCTTTGAAACCGAGTAAGCCCCTGCATATCATGATGAAAACAAACAAGACCACCCTGGCCGTGATGATCGCCAGCTGCTTTGGCACCGGCTTGGCAATGGCAGAAGAGGCGCAAGAATCCACGAAGGTCCTGTCGCCTGTCGTTGTGACCGCGACCCGCACCGAGCAAGACAGCTTTGATCTGCCGATGGCCATCGATAAGGTTGAAAAAAGCTCCATCCAAGATGCACAGCTTCGCGTGACCTTGTCTGAGAGCCTTGCTCGTGTTCCCGGAGTCACCGCACCCAATCGCAGTTTGTTATCCAGCGATCCACAAATATCGTCTCGCGGTTTTGGCTCGCGCTCAACCTTTGGCACGCGTGGGGTCCGTGTTTACCTCGACGGAATCCCGATCTCCAATCCAGACGGTATTGGTAATCCGGGCAACGTAGATCTAGGCATCGTTGACAGTATCGAAGTCATGCGTGGCCCGTTCTCGGCTTTGTACGGAAACTCATCGGGTGGCGTTATTCAACTATTTTCCGAAAAGGCTCCCGAAACACCACAGCTGAAGGCGGATTACTACAACGGCAGCTTCAACACCCATCGTTCTGAAGTTCAGGCATCTGGAACCCAGAAAGGTGTTGAGTATCTGCTTGATTACTCGGACTTCAACACCAACGGCTTCCGTGCGCAGAGCAAGAGCAATAAGGCACAGGCAACAGCGAAACTGGGCGTCAACATCGCCGAGGACACCAAGCTGACGAGCATCATCAACTGGTTCGATCAGTTCGCCCAGGACCCAGGTGGCCTCACTGCTTCTCAAGTACAGCAAAACCCTGCGCAGGCCACCATCAACAACGTAAATAACAACGCCCGAGTCTATCGCGGCAACAAACAAGTCGGATTTAACCTTGAAAAACGGGTCAATTCTGACAATACGATCAACTTCATCACGTATGCAGGCGAGCGCTACACTTACAGCTACATCGCCACTGGCACCTCTACTTGGCGCAACAGTCGTATCGACCGCACATTCTACGGCGCCGAAGCGCGCTGGACTAACAGTGGCAAGCTGCTGGATCGTCCCTACTCCCTCACGGCTGGTTTGACCACAGGCCAAATGGACGACGAGCGTAAGGACATTTCGAACGCCAATGTCACCAGCAGGAATGAGCTTCAGAAGGCAAACAACGTAGATCAATACTTGCAAGGTATGTGGTCGGCCGCTGATCGCTGGGATTTGCATGCCGGCGTAAGGCACGTTCGCGTAACACAGAGCGTGAAAGACTACATCCCTACGCCTACTGATGGTTCGGGCAAAGTCACATACGATAAAACCACGCCGGTTGCAGGCGTCGTGTTCAAGGCTACGCCTACCCTGAACTTCTATGCAAACGTTGGCAGGGGATTCGAGACACCCGCAATGATCGAGGTGTCATTCTCGGATACGAGCGGCAACGGACCCAACTTGGGTTTGAAGCCCAGCACAAACACAAGCATCGAATTTGGCTCCAAGTGGATTGCCTCTGATTCGACTCGTGTCAATCTCGCATTGTTTGACATTTCTACCGAAAACGAACTCGTCGTTTCAACCAGTAACTCGACCTACACCGTCTACGGCAACGCTGCAAAGACCAAGCGCCAAGGGGCTGAGCTCTCGGTAGACAATCGATTCACCCGCGACCTATCTGGCTTCCTCGCATACAGCTTTATTGATGCGACATTTGACCAGACTTACACTGCAAACGGAAATACGATTTACAAAGGTAACGTCATTCCGGGTACATATCGCCAGCAAGTCTATGGGGAATTGGCCTGGAGGAACCAGCCGATCGGATTCCAGACCGCCGTCGAAGCACGCTATAACAGTAAAGTGTACGCAACCGACACCAACACTATTTCGAATGCCGGTTACACCATCATCAATTTGCGAGCTAGCCTGCAGCAAACATTCGGCAAATGGAAAGTCACGGAGTACGCTCGAATCGAGAACCTGTTTGATAAAGCTTATGTTGGCGCAGTTCGCGTCAACGACACCAACCAACGTTACTACGAACCGTCGCCAGGTCGAAACTATATGGTCGGCATCAAAGCCAACTACGCCTTCTGACCTGCCTCCCCTTGGTCAAAAGCCCGCGCAGCGCTGCGCGGGCTTTTTTATAATTAGGGCGTGATCAAATATCCTGCACACCCTTGATTTCCCACTGCCGGGCACGTGCCATGCACGCATGCGCAAATTCCATCGCATGCTCTGACGGCGCCTTTGGCTGCTGGAACACCTGATTCAGTGCAGACCTCAGAAAACTCGCGTCATCGTCATCCTGCACGAACCAGCGCAGCTCCTTCGGTATCGCCATGATCATCGCGAGGTCGTTATCGAAGATGTCCATGAAAGCCGTTTCGGACATGCCATGCTCACGAGAGATGGCGGCATTGCGGATGTAGTCAGCGCCTTCGCGGCACTCCTGCAGGCTCAGTTCGTGCGCGCTGGCTGTCGCTCCCGACAAGTTCAAGGCCAGTGCGAACAGGAGCGTTCTAGGCAGGGCCTTCATGCCGCACAGCAGTTTGGTACGGTCCATCATGAACCTCCGACGCTCTGTGAATGACGCTTCGATTCTAATCAGCGTTGGCCGGAAAACGCACGCTGCAGTGCGTTATCAGTGATCCACCGCAGCGATCGAACGCTCATGCATCGAAGCTACCAACCTGTCGCGCCGCAGCATGTACTGGGTGGCTACAATGGCGACTGTCCCGACCCCTACCTTCCCATGGCGCATATCCATCCCCAAGGCTGGCGTGAAATGGCCGTCACCGGCGCAGCCCAGCGCGAAATCGAGACCCTGGCCCTGCTCGCGACGGCATTACCGGATGCTTACACCATCTTCCACGGTGTGCACTGGACCCATGTCGAGCGCGGTTTCTCGGCCTATGGCGAAATCGATTTCATCGTGGTGGCGCCGGACGGTCGACTGCTGCTGATCGAGCAAAAGTCTGGCTTCCTTGCCGAGACCGACGAAGGCCTGGCCAAACGCTATGTCGGTCAGGAGAAACCCAAGCTGGTGAAGAATCAGATTCTGCGCACAATCACGGCGCTGCGGCAGCGCTATGGGCAGGACGCAGCCGCAGTGAATGGCGGACTGAATATCGATTATCTGCTGTACTGCCCGGACTATCAGGTCAGGCGCATCGACGCTGCCGGCATTGACCCGCAGCGGATTGTCGATGCCAGTCGTCGTGACCAACTGCCCACCATCATTCGCCAGGTGCTGCCCATACAAGAGGGGGATGAGGTGTCATCCCAGCGCGAGCGTGTGCTGCGCTTCCTGAACAACGTGCTGCAATTGGTGCCGGACCCAAGCGCCATGATCGGGCAAGCGAATGCAATCGTCACACGGCTGTCAGGTGGGCTGGCAACATGGGCCAGGCAACTGGACTTCAGCCCATTCCGGCTTCACGTCAGTGGTACGGCGGGCAGCGGCAAGACGCAACTGGCACTGGCAGAATTCCATGCGGCGCTCTCCGCCGGCAAGCAGCCACTGTATGTCTGCTTCAATCGCCCGCTGGCGGATCACATCCGCAAACTGTTGCCAGACGGCGGACGCATTTGCAGCTTTCATCAACTGTGCGATGTATTTGCACGCGAGACGGGGATCAGTCCGGATTACCGTGATGCGACTGTCTGGCAGCAGCTGGAGCGGACGCTGGCCAACGCGAACCTGCCTCCGAACTGGCAGTTCGATGTCTTGATCGTTGACGAGGGACAGGACTTCTCTGCCGGGTGGCGCGATGCGCTGCTGCGTTTGCTGAAGCCCGAAGGCCGCATGATCTGGCTCGAAGACCCGATGCAGAATCTGTATGGTCGCGAGTCCGTGCCGCTGCCCGGCTGGGTCACGCTGCACGCCGATACCAATTACCGGAGTCCGCGCCAGGTGGTTGACCTGCTGATGTCGCTCGCGCCAGCATCTGCAACGATCACGGCGGCGAGTCCGTTTGCGGGTGCCGATATTGATGTGCTGACCTGGCCTGAAGACGATGCGTCACAGATGCTGGCGCAGACCCGCAACGCGATCAAGAAATGCCTGGGTGCCGGCTTCACGCGCAATGACATGGCCATCGTCAGCTTCCGCGGCCGTGAGCATTCGGCACTGCTGCATCTCGATGCGCTGGGCCAGCACACGCTGAAGTCCTTTGACGGCAGCTACGATCTGTTTGGCAATCCGGTGTTCCGCGATGGCGAGTTACTGGCTGAATCGGTCTATCGTTTCAAGGGACAATCGGCACCTGCCGTGATCTTCACCGAGATCGACTTCGACACGCTGGACGACAAGAGCTTTCGCAAGCTCTTCGTCGGCATGACCCGGGCGCGGCTGAAACTGGTGCTGGTGATATCGGAGCGCGCCGCCCGCTTCCTGCTCGACAAGCTTCCCTGATCTGGTGCCGCCGTTCAGGCGGCCCTGCCTGGCCGCTGGCTCTCCCCCCGCCCTCCGCAAAAGCTCGCTTTCCAGCAAGAAAATTCTGCAAACACGCATTGACAACTCAAATGCGAATTATTATCATTTATACCGTTCAGTCATTCTTTCCCCATAGCCCTGTACTCACGGAGATTTGTGATGAAACTTCGCGTTGCCGCCGCCCTTCTCGCCCTGTCGCCGCTGTTTGCTCTGGCTGCCGACACTGAGATCGCGATCACGATCAAGGACCACAAGTTCACCCCGGCCGAAGTTCGCGTGCCGGCCGGTAAAAAAGTGAAGCTCATTATCGAAAACCAGGATGCGACGCCGGAAGAGTTCGAGAGCCATGAACTGAACCGCGAAAAAATCATCGCGCCGCGCTCGAAGGCATCCATCTGGATCGGCCCGCTGAAGCCCGGCAAATACCCGTTCATGGGCGAATTCAATCAGGCGACCGCGCAAGGCGTGGTCATCGCGGAGTAAACACCATGTTCGGGCCCGCTCTCATCATCTTCCGTGAAACGATCGAAGCTGCGCTGGTGATCAGCATCGTCGCCGCTGCGACGCGCTCGGTCAGCCGCCGTAGCTGGTGGATCGTGATCGGCGTTGTCGCGGGCCTCATTGGTTCCGGCGTGCTGGCCGCGCTGACAGAAACGCTGGCCGATCTCGCCGATGGCACCGGTACCGAATTGTTAAATGCCGGCGTACTCGGCGTGGCCGTGCTGATGCTGGGCTGGCACCATATCTGGATGTCGTCGCATGGTGCCGAACTCGCGCGTGATGCAAAGCGTGTCGGCACCGAAGTCAGCGATGGCACCAAGGGCATGTCGGCGATCGCCATCCTGATCACGCTGACCGTGCTGCGTGAAGGCGCAGAGAGCGTGCTCTTCCTGCACGGCATGGCCAGCGGCGGTGGCGCCAGCCTGACCGATATCGCCGGTGGCGGCGCGCTCGGTCTGCTGGGTGGCGCGGCACTCGGCCTGGTGATGTATTTCGGGCTGATGCGGATACCGCTGAAATGGTTCTTCACTGTCACTGGCTGGATGATCGTGCTGCTCGCAGCCGGTCTGGCCGGACAAATGGCACGCTTCCTGATTCAGGCTGACTGGTTGCCCTCGCTGGTGGCACCGCTGTGGGATACCTCGTCCATCCTCAGCAGTGACTCGCTGGTCGGTCGCATCCTGCATGCGCTGGTGGGTTATGAACCCAACCCGAGCGGTATGCAGATGGTGTTCTATGCGATCACGCTGGCACTGATTCTTTTCCTTGCCGAGATGGTGAAGCGCCAGCAGACGGCGCAACAGCAGGCCGTGCCGGTTGCGCAGGCCTGACACCCAAGCCTAGAGACGCGACAAAACAAGACGGCACGCGGCGCCGAGGGCGCCGCGATGACGCTGAAAAATTTTCCAATAAAACCCAAGCATCCGAGATGAAGAAGATCCTGATGGCCAGCGCGCTGGCACTGGCAAGCCTTGCCGGCACCGCCCATGCCGGCCCTGATGAATATATCTACCCCGCCCGCGTTGAAGCGGGCGAGCGCGAGATCGACATCAAGTTCGGCTCGCGCAACATGAATGACAAGTCGCAGAGCAAGTCGGCCGGCTCGATCGGCCTCGGCTATGGCGTGAATGATTTCTGGTTCACTGAGGTCTACCTGAAATATGCACACGCCAGTGGCAGCTCCACCGAGTTTGATGCGATCGAATGGGAGAACCGCTTCCAGCTGACCGAGACCGGCAAATACCCGGTCGATGTTGGCTTCCTGTTTGAAGCCGAGCGTCCGCAGGATCGCGCCGAAGGCTATGAGTTCAAGTTCGGTCCGCTGTTCCAGACCGATATCGGCAAGACGGACTGGATCGCCAACTTCCTGTTGCAGCGTAATTACAAGGCCGATACACCGAGCGGCACGCTGGCCTATTACCAGTTGCAGGGCCGTTACCGTGTGAGCCGCGAGTTCGCCGTCGGCTTCCAGGGTTTTGGTGATCTGGGCAAGCTCGATGCGATTGCACCGCGTGCCAAGCAGGGCCACCGCTTCGGTCCCGCCGTGTTCGGCAAGATCGCGCTGGACGGCAAGCAGCACCTCAAATACAACGCCGCCTACCTGATCGGCAAGACCCGCATTGATGACGACAGCTATGTCGGCAATACCTTCCGACTGCAGCTGGAATATGAGTTCTGATTTCTTGCACTGCCACTGAGCCTGATCACGCCCCGCCTGCCGGGGCGTTTTTTTTGTATAGGCGCTGCAGAGGGCAAGGTCTGGCACAGCGGTTAAAATCCGGTTCAACAACGATGCCAAAAACCTCAGGAGATCGACCCATGTCCCTGCATCCAGCCCAAGCTTCGCGCCGTACTTTCCTCAAGCAGTCCGCTGCCGTTGGCGGCGCCTTCGTGCTCGGCATACAGCCTGGTTCGGTGGCTCATGCGGCCGATGCGCCGGAAGTCACACACTGGGTCGTGATCAAGCCGGATGACACCGTCATCATCCGCATCGCGCGCTCGGAGCTCGGTCAGGGCAGCTTCACCGGTCTCGCGCAGCTGGTCGCCGAAGAGCTGGAATGTGACTGGAGCAAGGTCCGTCCGGAGTATGCGGACGTGAACGAGCACATGCGCCGCAAGAAAATCTGGAAGGATATGTCGACGGGCGGCAGCCGTGGCATCCGCGACTCGAACGAGTACGTCCGCAAGGGCGGCGCCGCCGCACGCGAGATGCTGATCGCCGCGGCCGCGCAGCTGTGGCAAGTGCCGGCATCCGAGTGCACCGCGAAGAACAGCGTGGTATCGCACCCGTCGGGCAAATCAGCGCGTTATGGCGAGTTGGCAGCCGTTGCCGGCACCATGCCCATGCCCGAGAACCCGCCGCTGAAAGATCCGAAGGACTGGAAGATCGCCGGCACCTCCCCCGCGCGCTTCGACATTCCTGCCAAGGTCAATGGATCACAAATCTACGCGGCCGACGTGCGCCTGCCCGGCATGCTGCACGCATCCATCCTGCAAAGCCCGGTGTTCGGTGGCTTCCTGAAACGCTATGACGACAGTGCCGCGAAGATGATGCCGGGCGTGAAGCATGTGATCGCCAGTGACGAATGGATCGCGGTGGTGGCGACCAACTGGTGGCAGGCGAACAAGGCGCTGAAAACCATCAAGGTCGAATGGGACAACGGCAACAAGGGCAACATCTCCAGCGCGTCCATCCAGGACTACCTGCGCGAAGGTCTCGCGATGCAGAACGCACCGATCGCGCGCAAGGATGGCGACGCCGACAAGGCGCTGGCCGGCGCGCACAAGGTGATCGAAGCCGAGTACACCACCGGCTTCATGAACCACGCAACGATGGAGCCGCAGACCGCGACCGCACTCTTCACTGCCGACAAGCTCGAGGTCTGGGTCGGCACGCAGAATGGCGAGGCATCTGCGGCCGCAGCGTCCGAAGTCTCTGGCCTGCCACTGGACAAGGTCTACATCCACAAGATGCATGCAGGCGGTGGCTTTGGCCGCCGTGGCCCGCACCAGGATTACACCAAGCAGGCGGTGAAGATTGCGCAAGCACTGCCGGGTACGCCGGTACGTCTGCAATGGTCACGCGAAGAGGATATGCGCCAGGGCCGCTATCGGCCGGTATCTCTGGTGAAGCTGCGCGGCGGACTCGACAAGGACGGCAACTGGATAGGCTGGCAGGTGAAGCAGTCGGACCAGTCGATCGCGATCACCGTGTACCCGCACTTTGTGAAGGACGGCGTTGACCAGATCAACACGCGCGTGTTCCGCGACAATCCGTACAAGGTGCCGAACTTCACCAACGAATATGTGATGCGCGAGTCACATGTCCCGCCCGGCTTCTGGCGCGCAGTCGCGCATACCAACAACCCGTTCTATCGCGAATGCTTCATCGATGAACTCGCGCAGGCCGCCGGTAAGGATCCTTATGAGTTCCGTCGTCCGCTGCTGCAGGGCACGAAAGACCTGGCCGTGCTGGATGCCGCAGCCAAGGCCATAGGCTGGGGCAAGCCGCTGCCCAAGGGCGTGCATCGCGGCATTGCGGTGGTGGACTCATATGGCAGCTTCACGGCGGCTGCAGTCGAACTGTCGGTCGGCAAGGACAAGGCAGTCAAGGTACATCGTGTGGCCGTTGCGATTGATAGTGGACACGTCGTGCATCCGGATGCGGTGAAGGCGCAAATCGAAGGCGGCGTGATCTGGGGGCTGTCGGCCATCATGTCGGAAGAGATCACGATCGAGAACGGCGCGGTCAAACAGGGGAATTTCAATGACTACCCGCTGGCCCGCATCAGCGTCGCACCCGAGGTGATACCGGTACTGGTGCCGAGTGGCGGCTTCTGGGGTGGCGTTGGTGAGCCGCCGATTGGGGGTGTGATTCCGGCGATGGTGAATGCCCTGCACAGTGCAACGGGCGAGCGGATCCGGTCGCTGCCGTTGAAGCATCATGGGTTCAGGTACAAGACTTGAATTGATTGCTGAGCGCGTTTGAGCGCCGGATGAAAAAAGCCTCGCTCCGGTGATTCGGAGCGAGGCTTTTTGTTGGGGACTTCAGCGGGTTACTTGAAGTTGTAGTTCCATTGGACGGAAACCATATCGACACTATTTCCGGTCCATTTGCCATTAACGGTTTGCGTACCAAACAAGGTTGTCGTAGGTCTGGCAGTTGTTGAGTTAGCGAAAAACACATGCGAATACGCAATATCAATTGAGCTGTTGCGATCAGTTGAATATCTGGCACCAAAAGCCAACCAAATACGATCGGAATCCGGCAAAGTCATTGTGCGATCCGCTGGGGTCTTGACGACACCTTGATCGTAGGCTGTGCCAAAGCGCAGCTTCAGGTCGTCTCGATATTGATAATTTGCTCCCAAGCCAAAGCGCATGGTGTCACGAAAATTGTAGCTAATTGAGCTTACGGATCCGTTCGCCTTGTCTACGATATCGAGATTCTTGACAACGCTCCACCCGGTCCAAGTCAAATCAGCGAGTAATTCGGTGTCGCCACCAATCTTGCGTACCATTGCTAACGATGCTTGCGACGGCGTCGTTAGCTTGGCCGTTATGTTCTTGTTTGCAGTAAATTGTGGGGAAAACGTCTGAGTACCGTCAAGGTTGAAACGAAGTTCTGATCGATACGTTAACGCCAAACGCGTATCGACATCGGGCTTGAAGATTGCTCCGACATTGAATCCGAAAGCATCATCTTTGCCCTTGGTAGTGACGATCGAATTCGAAACACCGTAGTAGCCGTTCTTGAATTCGGATTCATTGGTTGCATAGTTGAGTCCGAAGCCAAAAGAAAATTCATCACTAACTCTGTATGCGACACTCGGGTTGACGTTGATTTGTTTGATGTTGGCGTAGTAGGCCGAGTTACGTCCGACGAAATCAAAACCGTAGTCGGTTTCGTTCCCGAATGTCGGGGAGACGCCGAGCCCAAGTCGGGTTGAGGCGTCCAACGAATACGACCAATAGAAGGCCGGTATCAAAGCCGTCCCGCCCGCATCCTTGCCGTTCGAGCTTGATGGAAGAGTGCCAGTCGTACCGGTGTCAGCAAATTTGATCGAGCGATTTTGCACCGTTCCCGCCACCGAAAAGCTATGCCCCTCCGGCAGCATCGTCATCCCCGCCGGATTGAAGAAGATCGTGCCCGCATCTTCGGCCGTAGCCGCTGCGCCGGCGAAAGCATTGCCATTCCCCGAACCGGTCTGGTTCTGCAACTGGAAGCCCGCCGCCAGGGCATTACCTGCAAGCAAACTCATGACGGCCGTCGCCATCAGGCCCAGCCTGAAGTGTTTGGTCATACTCAGTCTCCTCGTATTGTTGTATTTGAAACGCCGCCTGATATTGCTTTACAGAAAGCGTCACCCTGATCCTAAAGCAAAAAAGCACGATCGTGTTATTTTCTTGCCGGAAACAGCTCCCCTGTAAAATAGGCGCGTCTCAAAAATAACAACCGGCGCGCCAAAGTCGCTTTGGCTGCCCCAAACACTCTACGGCGCCAAGCACGATGCAATCCTCGGTACAACAAGCTCCCTGGCAGATCTCCATCGAAAAGATCATTGCCCATCACACCGTCCAGGCCACGCTGGTGGCGCTGATCCTGCTCAATGCCGCCATCCTCGGCATGCAGACCAGCCACACCATCATGGAGCTGTTCGGGCATACCCTGCACATGATCGATGAGGTCATCCTCGGCATCTTCATCGTCGAGCTGGTATCGCTGATGGCCGCGCGGGGTAGCAGCTTCTTCCGCGACCCGTGGTGCGTGTTCGATTTCATCGTGATTGCGATTGCGCTCGTCCCGGCCACGGGCAGCCTGTCGGTGTTGCGGGCGCTGCGCGTGCTGCGCGTGCTGCGGCTGGTGAACAAGGTCGAAAGCATGCGCAAGGTCGTGGCCGGCCTGCTGCATTCGCTGCCGAGTCTCGGCTCGGTGTTCGGGCTGGTGATCGTGGTGTTTTATGTGTTCTCGGTAATTGCCACCGACATGTTCGGCCCCAGTTTCCCGCAGCTGTTTGGCGATCTCGGCACCACGGCCTTCACGCTGTTCCAGGTGATGACGCTGGAAAGCTGGTCCGAAGGCGTTGCGCGGCCGGTGATGGAGCACTTTCCCTACGCATGGGTGTTCTTCATCCTGTTCATCCTGATCGCGACCTTCGTCATCATCAACCTGTTCATTGCGGTGATCGTGGATTCGATCAGCACCATCAAGCCGGTTGATCACACCGAGGACCCGGTAGCCTCCGAGCTGCGCCTGCTGCGCGAAGAGCTGGCCGAACTGCGCGAGACGCTGGCCCGCAAGGGCTGAACCGGGCGAGGCACGCGGTCTTCCGGACCGCCTGCCATCCCCGACTTGCCCGCCTACCCCTGTACCAGCCCGCCTGGCTAGCAAGGAACAGTCCGAACTGCGCCCATGGGCGCAGATTCGCCTGCTTTCACCTTCATGTTGGACAAATCCCACTTTTCATATGTGAAAAGTTGCTTCACGAGAACTAAAGCTGGAGAATTCCCGTTAAATCAGAGAAGCGCTGCCCCCCCCTACAAAACCCAACAGCGTCAGGCGTCAAAAGGGCCGCACACAATGCAGCCCGCAGCGCGCCCGGCTCATGAAACATGCCAACGTCCCCGCCTCTGTTCCGCGCCGCCGTCCCCGATGAAATCGAGCTGCGCCGCCGTGCGGTTCGCCGTGCCCGCGACATCATTCATGCCGTTCCCCCGGACCAGGTCGAGCAAATGCTGCATATCGCACGCGTGCTCACCAGCGCGCCGATCGCGTCATTGCACCTGGTTGACGAGGCCGAGGTGCTGTCCGTCTGCTCGCTCGGCGGACCCAGCGCGCCGATGGCAAAGCCCGACACTTTTTGTGCGATCACGGTCGAGCAACCGGACCTGACGCTCGTCGTGCCCGATGCGCGCCTTGATCCGCGCTTCGCGAACCTGCCGGTGGTGACACGAGAGTCGCCGATTCTGTTCTATGCGGGTGTCGCTATCTCTTCCACCGATGGCTACCCGGTCGCCACGCTGTGCGTGATGGACACCATCTCTCGACCGAATTTTCCGGATCACCTGATGAAGGCTTTGAAGGTACTGGCCGATGCACTATCGCTGCGCCTGCAGCTGCGTGAAAAAATCGAAGAACTGGAAGATGAACAAAACCGCTTCCGAGCGTTCATGGACAGCGGCCCTGCGATCGCCTAAATGAAAGATGCTTCGGGTCGTTACACCTACGCGAACAAGCAGATGCTCGATGCGTATCAACTCAGCGAGCGGGACCTGATCGGCAAATCCGATGCCGATCTGTGGGATCACGAGGTCGCCGAGCAAATGGCCGACCATGATGGCTGGGTACTGGAACAGGCCGAGCCGGTCGAAGCGATCGAGCAAGGTCCGAAGAATGCGGAAGGCAAGCCTACCTGGTGGCGCAGCTACAAATTCAAGATTCCCGGCACGCGCCCCATGCTCGGTGGCTTGTCGGTCGATGTGACGGACGTGCAGGTCGAGAAGCAATTCTTCAAGAAGCTCAGCAACACCGATACCCTGACGGGCCTCCCGAACCGGCTGGCGATGGATAACGCACTGCCCGACCTGATTCGCGATCAGCGCGATGCTGGCAAGCTGGTGGCGGTGATGATCCTGAGCGTAGAAAACCTCAAGTCTCTGAATGGCCGGCTGGGTCG
>JACCDX011811967.1_pt1 | contig 15248 bp, 7 predicted proteins | sample 7449681 | NCBI WGS metagenome assembly JACCDX01 (sample SAMN15323450, study PRJNA562643) | freshwater metagenome | isolation source: river surface water | place: USA:Blue River Watershed | collected 2017-08-18
ATCAGCTCTTGTATGCTGGCGGCATGCTGGCGTAAACGACTTTGTATGGCATGAAAACCAAATATGATTCTGCTTTGACTCATTGACTATTCCCTATCTTTTGGATTTTTTGTTGGTCGACTTTTTGCCTGTTGCCTGCGCTTTCGTCGATTTCCCATTGTTTTTCGTGCTCCCTTTAGCGCTGCCGGCAGACCTGCTTGGCACACTTTTTTTGGTCGCTTGTCCTGCCTTCGCTTTGGGCTGAGATGCTGATTTGGTCGGACGGTAGTCATCAAGATATCGATCAGGCAAAATCGCCGCAATGGCATTGAATTGATTGGCCAATACAAAATCTATGCGTGAGGTTTCCAAATCTACTCGACTCACTTTCACCCGTAGCCTATCGCCCAAACGATATTTAGCACCGCTGCGTTCACCCCGCATCTCGTGCCGCATCTTGTCATATTCAAAATAGTCATTGCCCAACTCGGTGACATGCAACAAGCCCTCAATCATCAAGTCGTCTAGTGCGACAAACAAACCAAAACTGGTCACGCCCGCCACAGTGCCATCAAATTCCTCACCCAATTTATCTTGCATATAGAAACATTTGAGCCAGTTATTCACATCTCGCGTCGCGTCATCAGCACGCCGCTCGGTCATCGAGCAATGTTGCCCCAATTCATGCCAATTACCTGCTTGGTACTGCTTGCCATCCAACACCGCTTTAATGGCGCGGTGTACCAACAAATCTGGATAGCGCCGAATGGGTGAAGTAAAGTGAGTGTAGGCTTCATATGCCAAGCCAAAGTGTCCAACATTGTCTGGGCTATATACGGCTTGCTGCATAGAGCGCAGCATCACGGTTTGCAACAAACCGGCATCGGGACGATCTTTAACGCGCGATAGCAATTTTTGATAGTCCTTGGCCTGTGGGTTATCACCACCGCCGACTGTAAAGCCAACTTCGCCCATAAAGGTGCGCAACACCTCTAATTTTTCTGGGGTCGGCCCCTCATGCACACGATACAAGGCCGGCTGCTGATGAGTTTGCAAAAAGTCTGCGGCACACACATTGGCGGCCAACATACATTCCTCAATCAATCGGTGCGCATCATTACGCACGCTTGGTACGATGCGCTCAATCTTGCCTTGCTCATTAAATATCATCAGCGTTTCTTGGCTCTCAAATTCAATCGCGCCGCGCTGCTCTCTGAGCTTAAGTGAGAGTCGGAAAAAATGATTCAGATGCTGCAAATGCGGCACCAACCAAGCGTATTCTTGCGCCAGCGCACCTTCTGGCTGGGTCAATATCTCATGGACTTGGGTATAGGTCATGCGCGCTTTTGAATTCATCACCGAAGGATAAAATTCATAACGCTTCACTTGTCCCATGGGGTCAATTTGCATATCGCACACCATACACAAACGCTCGACTTGCGGATTGAGAGAGCATAATCCATTGGATAGTGCCTCCGGCAGCATGGGAATCACCCGGCGAGGAAAATACACCGAGTTACCACGCTCATACGCGTCTTTATCCAACGCATCTTGTGGTCGCACATAGAAACTCACGTCAGCAATCGCCACCACCAAGCGCCACCCCTTGCCCTGCGGCTCACAGAAAACAGCATCATCAAAATCACGAGCAGTTTCACCGTCTATGGTAATTAATGGCAAATCGCGCAAATCGCGACGGCCGCGATAATCTTGAGCCTGCACCTGTCTTGGGTAGGCTTCCGCTTGTTTGATGGCAGCTGGCGAGAACAGATGGGGCAAATTATGTTTGCGTAAAGCAATCTCGATTTCCATGCCGGGGTCAGCATAATTGCCCAAAATTTCGGTGACTTTGCCTATCGGTTTGGCATACGCGGAGGGCTGTTCAATCAACTGCACCATCACCACTTGGCCGGGCTTGGCTTGCATATCTTGCCCAGGCGCAATCAAGATATCTTGATGTATGCGTCTATCTTCTGCGGCAACAAAACTAATACCCTGCTCTCGCATCAAACGCCCTACTAAATGTTGCGTGTTATGGCTTAATATCTCTACGATTTTGCCTTCTGGGCGGCCTTTTCTATCTTGACCTGCAGGACGCACGATGACCCGGTCACCATGTAGCACCTGTGCCATTTCTTTATTGGATAGGAAAATATCATCACCACCATTTTCCGGAATCAAGAAACCAAAACCATCCGGATGACCTTGCACCGTACCAGTAATTAAATGCAGCTTTTCCGTCACACATAATGCATTGCGCCGATTGCGCATAATTTGGCCCTCACGCTCCATCGCGGCGATACGACGAGAAAATATTTCGCGCTCGGATTTATCAATTTCCAACAGACGATACAAATCTTCCATAAAAAGTGGCACCCCCTGCTGCACCATCACTTGTAGAATATATTCTCTACTTGGAATGGGGTGTGTATAATTTGCACTTTCGCGGGTAGCGTGTGGATCTTTGGATAAACGGCGAGATGGTTTGGGTGTTTTTCTAGCCAAAATAGGTTGTTCCTTTGTCGGTCTTTCGGTAAAATTCCGCGCTCACTTAAAGCCTCTGACTATTTTATCAAGCTCCGGCTGATAAAGGCTCTGGCAAGTATAGCCCAAGTGGCGGAATTGGTAGACGCGCATGGTTCAGGTCCATGTGCCTTCGGGTGTGGAGGTTCGAGTCCTCTCTTGGGCACCAGCATTATAGCTTCAGTCATGGATAATGACCCGCTAAATAAAATCGAAACTCAATATAACAATAAATCATGAGTATTCGACCTTTAAAAATAACACTTTCGGAGTCAACTATATGGGCAAAATTACCCTATTGCAGGACAACAAAGCCGCACTCGAATTAAAGAGCGGCCAACACGCAACATTTCAAGCCAAAGCAGGTAAGAAATATCAACTGATTCAAGAGGCTTTAAGCAAAGACGGCAAAAACAGCAATATCATCGTCGTCAAAAAAGGGGCTCACCTTGTGTTGCTGATGCCCGACAATACTGAACTACTCATCGAAAACTTCTATCTTGATTGCGCTGCCAATCAATGCGCCATTCAAACCAATCAAGTGGAGCTGAATACCAAAAGCGGCCCAGCCGGTCCCGCCAACGGGGAATACAGCTTGGTTTATGCCGAAGGCGATGTTGAGGCTTTAAAACAAATCAGCCGAGGCAATGCTTATTTGACTGACACACTCAGCCATTACGGCAGCGTCAATGGGCATCTCTCGGTAACCCCCGGCGAAGCAACTCCAACAGTCACTAGCGCCTTGCATGCCTTGGGCTCAGCCTCGAGTGTGGTAGGCGGTCCAGGCGCAGGAATTTTATTGGCCGGGGCAGGTGCAGCAGGCGTCGGCGCTGCCGCTGGAGGCGGTGGTGGTAGTGGTGGTGCAGGCAAAACCCCAAGCAACCCCATCCCAAGCAGCAAAGTACACATCACCAGCGCCAGTAAATTCAGTATTAAAGAAAATACCAGTAGCGTTACCACCCTGAAAGCTGACCAAAAGTCTGTCACATGGTCGCTAGACAATACCGGTGACGCCGCCAGTCACGCTGACAATAGTCTATTCAGTATCAACAGTTCCACTGGCGCACTCAGCTTTGTCGCTGCACCAAATTTCGAGAATGCAGCGCGCAGTGCTGTTTACGCCGTTAAAGTGAAAGCCAGCTATAGCTTCCTTTCAGGATTTACCCTAAAAACCGTGACTGACACACAAGCGCTCAAGGTCACCGTGTTGGATGTGGTAAATGAAATCAAACCCGAGATTAGTTTAGATAGCAATGTAGCCAACGGCGCTACATCGCTTGAGGCCAGCACTAGCTTGCTTACCTTGAATGCGATTAATCAAAACAACGGTAATAGCAGTTTGGCCATCCCCAACACCCACAAAGCCATACTCACTTTCAGCCAAGGCAAAAATGTAGTGAGCAAAGAGGTAGCTGGGACTGGGGGTGCATTGGTGATTAACCTGAGCGAGAGCGAAATCAATCAACTTGGCAATGGCACTGTAACAATCAGCGTCATCAGCAAAGACCAGCAAGGCAACACCTCAGCGACAACTACAGGCAGTTTTAAATTGGATACTGTCGCACCCAGAATGACCTCATCTACCACCCTCAGCGTAGCCGAGAATATGGCCAGCATCGCCACCCTAAGCGCTAACGAATCGGTGACTTGGGCATTGGATAACTCAGGCACAGAGAGTGCTGTGTATGCAGACAACGGTAAGTTCTCGATTAACTCCGCAACTGGGGCATTGTCATGGAGCTCAAACGCAGGCGCTGATTTTGAGACACCCGCTTCCGCTGGCAATAGCAATAGCTATCAATTGCGCGTGGCCGCCATCGATCTGGCTGGCAACAAGAGCGTCCATAATCTATTGGTCAATGTTAGCAATGTGGTGAATGAAAATGTGCCTGTGATTGCTTTGAATAACTACGTTTCTGGCAATATCTCCGCCCCCGAAGCCCTAGACGCACGAGGTCTAATCTCGATTACCAATGTATTGCAAGGATATCGCGCTTCGGTCACCTTCACTGACAGCAATGGCAACAGTGTAATTAAGACCAGCGGCGCTAGTGATGGTACTAATGCACTCACGATTAGTTTAAGCAATGAGGATTTGTCGCGGCTAACTGATGGCAATATCAAAGTTCAAGCCATCAGCGTAGATAGCCAAAACAATAAATCCAACAACAGCACCAGCTTAACTCTGAGTTTGGATAAAGTCGCCCCGGCTATATTGGGCAATGGACTCATTACGGTGGCAGAAAATCAAAATGCCATTAGCACCCTGAGTAGCAGCGAAAATGCCAATTGGGCCTTGGATAGCACAGGTACCGATAGTAGCTTATATGCCGACAATAGCCTATTTGCCATAAACCCCTCCACTGGCGCGTTAACTTGGGCGAATGGAGCCTTGGGGAATTATGAGTGGCGCGGCGCTACCCCCTACAAACTAAGGATTTCTGCGACGGATAGCGCCGGCAACTCATCCGTACAAAACATCACGCTCACTCTTCAAGACCTGCCACAAATCGAGGCCACACCACAACAAGCCTTGAGTAGTTTTGTACAAGGCGCTTTGTCTGGCGATGAGGCTACTAATGAGCAAGGAATGATACACATCAGCAATATCGCCAAAGGTCATTATGCCAAAGTCACCTTGACCAATGCGGCGGGTAATAGCATCACTAAAACGACCGCTATATTTGATGGTCACCGCTTGGGCGTCGCCCTCAGTGCAAGCGATTTAAATAGCTTGGGCAATGGCGATATCAGGGTAAATTCCATTAGCTTTGATGCAGCGGGCAACTCCTCAGCCAAAAGCACTACGCTGGTGTTTACCCTAGACAACAGCAAGCCAGTGATCAGCAGCAATGCGACGCTCAGCAATAACGAAAATAATAATATTGTGGCTACTCTCGCCGCCACGGATAACAGCAGCCTGACATGGTCTTTGGACAATAGCGGCAGCGACAGTAGCGTCTACGCCGACAATAGCCTATTTAGCATCAACGCCAATACTGGCGTTCTGACATGGGCGTCTGGCAATGGACGTGATTACGATAGCGTCAAATCAGCAGGCAACGACCATAGCTACAAGCTCAAGGTCGCTGCAGTGGACAGCGCTGGCAATAAAACCACTCAAAATCTCAGTGTCAATTTAGTCAATTTAAATGAAAATCCCAGCGTGGTCTATAACCCGAATAGCGCCACCGTGACCAGTGGTGTCGACTCTGCCCTGCCTGATATTGTGCTTAACGATGTTGATAGCGAGGATATGATTCATGTCAAATTAGTCGCTTCTAGTGGCACCATCAAAGTGCCCAGTGGCATTGTCGGACTGACCAATATTGGCGGTGCCAACGGCTCCAGCACAGTCACCCTATCCGGGACATTAGACAAAATCAATGAGGGCCTAAAACAAGCGACGATTAATACTTCCAGCACCAGCACCATCACTATTTCCTATGGCGATGCTGCATCTGGTAATGCCAACTTTCCACAATCCACTACCCTGTTAGTAACACCAATCAGCGCCAGCATGGTGACCGACTTTAATGTAAGCGATACGGTAGGCGACACTGCTGTTGGATTGGCGGCACAAGCATTAAACTTTAGCGTCAATTTCTCGCAAGCCATCACAGTGACTGGCACACCAACACTAACCTTTCAAGTCGGCAGCAATAGCAGCAATACCTTTACCGCCAGCTATCTGGCTGGCAGTGGGAGTAGCACCCTCTCTTTCAAAAGTACAACAGGTGCGCCCATCGCTAGCAATGGCACACTCAAACTCATCAGCATTAATACCGACAACACGAATAGCCTGAAAAATAATGGGGTATCAGTCAGCACCGATCAGGTTGGACAAACCAGCAGTAGTTTCAGCGTGGATACCACCGCGCCATCCATCGGCTACCTGGCCAAGCAATACCATGCGCTCAACTTGCTGTTTGCACTTAACAGTAGCAGCGAAGCGGAAGCGATCAAAGTACTAGATAACTATTTGGCAGGGGCAGCCAATAACGTATATCAACTCACCCCCGCGCAATTAAGCACTTTCTCTGCTTTGGCCGGCATCTATAACCCTGACAGCAGTCGTTATACCGGTGGTGAATACTTGGGGGCTGGCTATTGGGCACCGCCCAGCAACTACGTGGCGGAATATTCGCGCGCCATGGTGAACTTACAAGTTGGGCAAATGACCAGCGTGCCCATCAAAACCCAATTTGGTTGGCACTATATTTATTTACACTCGGTCAACGAGGTGGCCGGTTCGGATAGTGGCGCAGCCATCGATATTCTATTCAAAGAGAACAGCAGCGATAAAGTGATGACCTTTACCAGCTCGGAAACCGGCGCGACGTGGTCACTTGATGGCGTGGATGCCAGTGTATTTAATATCAATGCCACGAGCGGCGTGCTGACCTTTAAAGCTGCTCCAAATTTTGAAAGCCCAACAGATGTTGGCGCGGATAATGTTTACAACATCGCAGCCGTACTGACAGACAAAGCCGGCAATATCAGCAAACGCAGCATTACGGTGAATGTCAGCAACGATATTGCGGGTGAAACTAGCGCCAGCGTGGCTATCTCTGGTGCAAGTAATCAACAAGCCACCATTGGTGCCGTATTAAGCGCCAGTGATAGCCAAACCAGAACCGGGGGTGAAGCCGGCACATTGAGCGCTGCATGGCGTTGGCAGTCGCAAGGTCTGGATGGTATTTGGCAAGATATCAATGGTGCGACTAACGCCAGCTACACACTGGCTAATACGCAAAACGCGTCAGCAGTGCGTGCCATCGCGACTTACACCTCTGCTGATGGTCAAGTTTATCGCGCCTACTCCAGTGCCATCAATGTCGCTATCGCACCGACAGTGGCCTACGCTCTGCAAGATGTATTAGCTCAAAATGGCGCGGCCTTTAATTGGTCTTTACCCGCCAATACCTTTGCTGATAATGACCCACTCAGCTACAGCGTGAGTGGATTACCGGCGGGCTTAAGTTATAACAGCAACACCCGCAGTATCAGCGGTAGCTTGAATAGCGCAAGCAATCTCAATGTCACCATCACGGCCACAGACAGCACCAATCTGACTGCTAGCTCTAGCTTCACCATCAAGCCAGTCACAGGGCCTTTTATCAAAAGCTTTGCCTGCACCGACAACATAGATGCCTACCAAGTCGGCAAGAACGGCGAGGCTCTGACCATCAAGCTACAGTTTAATGAGGCGGTGAATATTGCGAGTGGCACCAGCCTGACCTTCCAAGTGGGCAGTAACGCGGCGCATACCATCACCGCAAGCTATAGTTCGGGCAGTGGTAGCACACTGGTCAGCTTTAGCGCCAATCAAGGCGCACCAGCATCCAGCCATGGCAATCTCAAACTGATAGGGATTAGTAACGGTAGCATTAGCGCCGCGAGTGGTGGTGCCGCGCTGGCGAGTGAATTCAATCAAGTTGATTACAGTTATCGCGTAGACACTAGTGCACCAAGCGCGAGCGTGGCGCTCACCGGCGCGCTGGGCAAAGTATCTAATTGGCTCAATGTGGGCGATACAGTCAGCGCCACGCTAAGTTTTGATGAGGATGTATTGCTATATGGCACGCCTCAATTGGGCTTGCTGATAGGCAACAGCACGGTATATGCCAGTTATGTCGCAGCAGATTCCAGCTCGCAAAAATTGAGTTTTAGCTACACCATTATTAGCGGACTGAGCGATACTGACGGGATTGCCATTAGTGGCTTAAATATGAATGGCGGCAGCATCAAAAATCTTGCCGGCATACAGTTTTCAGGCAACAGCAACGTCAGCGACAATGCGCAATTCCTAGTAGACACCAGCAATCCAACTGCAGCGACACTCACCCTTGATAACAGTCTGACCAGCAATAATGTCAATCGTAGTGAGGCGCTCACCAGCGGTTTGATAAAAATTTCTGGCGTCGCTACAGGGGAAATCGCCGAAGTTACCCTCAGCCGCACTAGCATTAATAGCAGCGTGGTGAAATATCTCAACGGCAATGGCAACGAGCAATCCCTCGCACTGAATGCACAAGATCTAGCTATATTGGGCAACGGCACTATCAATGTCAGCGTGGTGAAAAAGGATGCCGCTGGCAATACCAGTACCAGCGCCTCGAATAGCTTTACCCTAGATACCTTGGCACCCTCCTCCCCCATGCTATCGCTGGCTGCGGGGATTGCTGATGGCGCGACAAATGCAGAGGCAAAATCGGCGACTGGCGTGGTGAACTTATTGTCAGAATTTGGTAGCAATATCTCGGTGGTTTTGAGCAAGACTGGGGTTACCTCTATCAACAAATCCTTCAGCAGCACGGGCAGTAATATTGCTGTGGTATTGAGTGACAGCGAGCTCACCAGTCTAGGGACCGGCGAGGTGACTTTGAGCGCAATAGCCACCGACTCGTCGGGCAATACCAGCCTAAGCAGCTTAATTAACTTCAATGTGATTTAAAAACTGATGTCATCAAAGCGTTAAAGAAGCAAGCAAAAGGCCATAGTTGATATGGCCTTTTTTATTGTTCGCCCTTTTTATGATCTGCGCTTAAGCCCGCTCCGGCAGTTGTTGCTGTTTGTGTGCCAGCTTGCTTTCAAAGCGCTGTCGATCAATGACAAAACGTTCATGTGTGCCTTGCGCAATCACATCCAAGCCATCGTGCGCGGTGACGGCAAACAGCAAGCGACGACCATCCATTTGTATCAGCTCCACATCTGCCACCACTTCAGCTCCCACCGGCGTAGCCGCTTGGTGGCTGACATTGATATGGGTCCCAACCGACTGCTCGTTTGGCCAATCCAGATAGGGATTAATGGCTCTAATACATGCCCATTCCAAAAACCCCACCATAAAGCCAGTGGCAAATACTTGCGGCATCTGCACAAATTCTTCTGCTTCGGGATACAGGGCTGGGACAGTTTTACTGGCCGGCACAAGAAAACGATGTTGATAGCGTAATCCTACTTGCAAGCCTGTTGGCATATTGTCCTCCTAAACCGGTTTTAAACACTATGGGTCATCGCGGCGTATAAAGTCGCACTGACCACCAATAAGCCGCCCAACCACTCGCGCAAACTCATCACCTCATCGGTCAAACAATAAGAAGCGATGGCGGCCACCACCAATTCAAACATAAATAACACTGTGGCTTGTGTTGCGGGCAAGTGCGTAACACCATATTGCACCAATAAAGTGGCCAGCATCAACATCATGGTCACGATTAAAATTAAACTCCAGTCGTGCAGCGCAATCTGCTGCGGCCAAGCGAATGGCATAGATAAAAATGGCACGAACAATAGCGACACCACGACGACCCCCAACCATACCGACATCGTTTTAGCGGATAAGGACAGTTGTTTGGAATGGCGGGTAATGACATTCGATACGGCAAAGCCTATCCCTGAAGACAAGCCCAACCACTCCGCAGTATTGCGTGGCATAGGCCAATCGCCCGGTTGCCACAACATTAATGCAGCGCCGGACAGCGATACAAAAATCACCAAATAGCGTTGCCAATTTATCTGCTCGTGCAGGAAAAATTTGGCCAATATCAATGTCCATAAAGGCGATAAATAAAACAGCAACATCACCCGCATCACCTGACCATCGATGATTGCCAATACATAACTGAGATTGGTCCAGCCCACCGCAATGCCCAGCATGTAGAAATTTAAGGGCTGGCGCCACGCCGCGTGACGCTCGCGATAGAACAGTAGCAAGCCAAATAGAATACTTAAGCTATAGGTATAAATACTGGCAACGGTGCCGGAAATCCCGGCTTGTTCTAATAATCGATAGGGATACCAAACGGTCCCCCAACACATAGCACCGATTAACAAACCCGCACTGGCGATGCCGCTATGCGCGGTGTTTAATTTGGATAATGGCAATGCAAACTCCCTCAGAAAATCAGTACGTCGTGTCAATCTAGCCGGCTATTTTAGTATAATTGCGCCATGAATCCACGATTAGAACAGCTACAGCCCTACCCATTCCAACGTTTACGCGCCTTGTTTGCCGGCGTAACAGCCAACCCAGACTTCAGCCCCATTAACTTGTCGATTGGTGAACCCAAACATGCCACGCCTAGCATTATTCAGGACGCGCTCAGTCAGAATTTACAAGGGCTAGCCAGCTACCCCACCACGCAAGGCAGCGAAGCTCTGCGCACAGCGATACAACAATGGCTAGTGCGGCGTTATGGCATTCCTGCGCTGAATATCGAGCAAGAAATCCTGCCGGTGAATGGCAGTCGTGAGGCATTGTTTGCCTTTGCTCAAGCGGTCATTAATCAAGATGACAGCGACACGCCGATTGTCATCAGCCCGAATCCGTTTTACCAAATTTATGAGGGCGCTGCTCTGTTAGCCGGAGCACAGCCGTATTATCTGAATACCACCCCCAGCAGTGATCATTTAATGGATTTGGACAGCGTGCCAGAGGCGATTTGGCAACGTACGCAATTAATCTATGTTTGTACCCCAGGTAATCCAAGCGGCAAAGTCATGCCGCTCTCACAATGGCAACAACTGTTCACCTTGAGTGATCGTTATGGATTTGTGATTGCCGCAGATGAGTGCTACTCAGAAATTTACTTTAATGAACAACAGCCGCCATTAGGCGCGCTACAAGCAGCTCAGCAATTAGGCCGTGACTGGCGTAACTTAGTGATGTTTTCCTCGCTCTCCAAGCGCTCCAATGTGCCCGGCATGCGCTCAGGTTTTGTGGCAGGGGATGCGGCGGTATTACAACAATTTTTGCAATATCGCACTTATCATGGTTGCGCCATGAGCCCCAGTATTCAGGCTGCCAGCATTGCGGCTTGGAATGACGAAAGCCATGTGCAACTCAATCGCGAGTTGTACCGCACTAAATTTGCCCAAGTGACGCCCATCTTGCAACAAGTGCTGGATGTCGAGATGCCGGATGCAGCGTTCTATTTATGGGCAAAATCGGATATCACCGATACTGAGTTGGCATTGCGCCTATACCGCGATTTAAATGTGACGGTACTGCCTGGTAGTTTTTTGGCGCGCGATGCGCATGGCAGCAATCCCGGCGCAGGCTTTATTCGCATGGCCCTGGTTGCGAGTGTGGATGAGTGCCTAGAAGCGGCGCATAGAATCCAGCGATATCTCTCGCGTTAAGCCTGAATAAAACGCTGTATGCTTTGCATCACCTGCGCTGGCATATCGGGCGCCAAACAATCTATATTCACAGTATCATCCATGCCGCGCAACCAAGTCAGTTGACGCTTAGCCAATTGCCGTGTGGCGTACACGCCTCGATTGAATAACTCCGCTTGATCAAATTCACCCGCCAAGTATTGCAAAGTTTGTCGATAACCTACACAGCGCATAGAGGGTAATGCAATATTCAGTTCGGGATACATTCGCTGTAATTGCTCAACCTCTGCTATCAAACCTAGTTGCAACATCGAGCCAAAGCGAGTGGCAATACGCTCATGTAAAACACTACGCTGCGAGGGCACTAAGGCCAACTTGAACAGACGATAAGGCAAAGGCTCATTGGCCTGTTGTTGATGCAAAGCACTCATGCTTTGTCCGGTCAGAGTGTAGACCTCCAGCGCACGTTGAATACGCTGGGTATCTGTCGCTTGTAGTCGCGCTGCCGTTTCAGGATCAATTTGTGCCAATTTGGCATGCATCGCCGGCCAGCCTATTTGCGCCGCTTGCTGATCTAATTCAGCACGCACCGTGGGGTCAGCTTGCGGAAGCTGACTCAAGCCAGATTGCAAGGCATTAGAGTACAACATGGTGCCGCCAACCAAAACTGGGATACGACCTCGCTGGGTGATGGCATGCATCAAAGCCAGCGCATCTTGACGGAACTGCGCTGCTGAATAAGCCTGCAAGGGGGAGATCAAATCAATTAAAAAATGCGGTGCTAACTGCAAGGTTTGTGCGTCTGGTTTGGCGGTACCAATATTCATATCGCGATACACCAAAGCAGAATCCACGCTTATCAATTCAATGGGTAATGCTTGCGCCAAGGCGATGGTCAAGGCAGTCTTACCACTGGCGGTAGGTCCCATCAGAAATATAGCGGGAGGCAAAGCCATGTTTTATTGTCCACGCATAAACATGTGATCTAGATCGCGCATACTCAGTTGAAACCAAGTCGGTCTGCCGTGATTGCATTGGCCAGAGCGTTCAGTGCGCTCCATATCGCGCAATAGCGCATTCATCTCGGGGATGGTTAATTGTCGATTAGCCCGCACCGCGGCATGACATGCCATCGTGGCCAACATCTCATTACGACGCTCGGTTAATACTTGACTGCCACCGTACTCACGTACATCACGGATCACATCGCGCGCCAAGGCAACCGCATCAGCATCTTTCAGCAAAATGGGCACAGCCCGTACGGCCAAGGTGGTAGGTGACAAAATGGCGATATCAAATCCTAATTGTTGTAGGTGCGATTGCGATGACTTTAAGGCATCTTGCACGGTAGCCATCTCTAACTTATCTGCCTGAAAACTCACTGGCACCAATAGTTGCTGGGTAGGAATTTGTTGATGCTCCAATGCAAGCTTGAGCTGTTCATACATAATGCGCTCATGCGCGGCATGCATATCAACAATCAGCAAGCCTTGTTGGTTTTGCGCCAAGATATACACCCCATGAAGTTGCGCCAAAGCAAAGCCCAAGGGGTGCTCTTCACTGGCGTCAAAACTTGGTTGAGAAGTCGCTGGCATGGCTTGCACGAAGGCTTGTTTCATGGGGGCAAACATCTGCGCATAATCACTCAGCGCCTGCTGATTGGCGGACAAATCGAAGCGCTGTTGTTGTCCCATGCTGTAAGGCTGATTTGAATTTAGCTGAGACCCCGCCGCATCCTGAGCGCCATTGCCGAATGGAGGCCAATCAGAAGCCATCGCGTCTATCGCTGAGCTTGGATTTTGCGCCTGCAAAGGCGCTGCCAAGCTGCGATGCAGCGCATGAAAAATAAACTGATGCACGGCTTGACTTTCACGGAATCGCACTTCTGTTTTGGCAGGGTGCACATTCACATCCACCAAACTAGGATTTAACTCAAAAAATAACACATAGGCGGGATGGCGCTCATGATGCAGCACGTCTTGATAAGCTTGGCGTATGGCATGGTTGAGCACCTTATCGCGCACAAAACGTCCATTCACAAAAACATATTGGCTATCTCGGGCACTGCGTGAAAAGGTTGGTTTGGCTGACATTCCCCACAAGCGTAATCCCGCCGCTTGCTCATCCAATGCGAATGCGTGCTGGGCGAATTCGCCCCCCAATACCTCAGCAATCCGTTTTTCTGCGCTGCCTGCCGCATAACGCGCAATCACCTTGCCGTTATGTTGCAAGGTCATGGTTACATCTGGTCGTGACAACGCAATACGCCTAAACACCTCTTCACAATGGGCAAATTCGGTCGCCTCAGACTTGAGAAACTTGCGTCGTGCCGGCGTGTTGAAATACAAATCATTGACCTCGACGATGGTGCCTGCATCCAAAGCGGCGGGCTGTATTTCTGTCAGCATGGCGCCATCCGCAGCAATCTTCCATGCGTGCGCTTGCTCGGCTTGACGACTGAGCAGTTGCACACGCGAGACTGAGGCAATACTGGCGAGCGCCTCACCACGAAAACCTAAACTGGCCACTGCTTCCAAATCTTCTAAACTGGCAATTTTACTGGTGGCGTGACGCGTCAACGCCAAGGTCAAATCCTGCTCGGCAATACCGCGTCCATCATCGCTGACACGCATTTGTTTAATCCCACCTTGTAATAATTGCACTTGGATAGTGCGGCTTTGCGCGTCTAAGCTGTTTTCTAGAATTTCTTTTAAAGCCGAGGCTGGACGCTCCACCACCTCACCCGCCGCAATTTGGCTAATCAGTTGGTCAGGTAATAAATGAATATGTTGCCCCATTGCTGCTGTCCTTAACTTAGATTCACTTTTTGCAAATAATCTGGCACACAGGTTTGCCATTTTAATTGTTCTTCAATATGCAGGCGCATAGCATCTGCGGCGACGGGCTCTCCATGAGTAACAAAGGTAAGTTTGGGGGCTTGTTTAAATTGCTTTAACCACTGCAATATCTCGACATAATCGGCATGCGCAGAGAGTGATGTCATCGACGCTATTCGAGCTTTAATGGGGATATATTCGCCATGGATTTTGACCTCATTAGCACCATTCACCATGGCGGCGCCACGTGTCCCCGCGGCTTGAAATCCAACAAATAAAATGGTGTTACGCGGGTTGCCGGCAAAGGCCTTGATATGATGCACCACACGCCCGCCTGATGCCATGCCACTGGCCGCCAGCAATATCATGGGTTGGCGCATATGATTCAAGGCTTGTGACTGCTCTATGGAATTGACCATATGCACGTCGGCAAACATCTCCGCACATTGTTGTGGATTTAACCTATGCTCATTGCAATGCAACTGAAAAATTTCTGAGGCATCCACCGCCATCGGACTGTTGAGATAAATCGGAATATGCGGAATACGCCCTTGTTGTTTCAGTTGATGTAAATAAAACAACATTTCTTGCGCACGACCAACGGCAAATACCGGAATAAGCAAAATGCCTCCATGTTGCACTGTCTCGCGGATGTATTGCGCCAACGATTCCAAGGTATTAACTGGATCATGTAAGCGATCACCATAGGTGGATTCAATCACCAAATAATCGCTGGCTGGTGGAATTTCCGGCGCTCTCATCAATGGGTCATTCGAGCGTCCC
>JACCDX010012529.1_pt1 | contig 15246 bp, 16 predicted proteins | sample 7449681 | NCBI WGS metagenome assembly JACCDX01 (sample SAMN15323450, study PRJNA562643) | freshwater metagenome | isolation source: river surface water | place: USA:Blue River Watershed | collected 2017-08-18
ATAACGATAGGAACATCTGCTCCACCAACAGGCAATACAAAGAGCACGCCAAAGAGCAGCGATAAAGCAGCCAAAATCAATAGCGGATTGGTACCTAGAGCCTGAACAACCCAAACAGAAACACCCAGTACCGCAATGAGATTAGCTGCGATCACAAATCGGCCGCCAGGGAAGACGACAGGGCGTGTTGTCATCAACTCCTGTAACTTCAAGAAAGTGATGATTGATCCGCTGAAGGAGACACATCCAACAACAACGGTGAAGACGGTAAAGATAACTTCGGCAGTTGTTGCTTTAGCACCGAGGTCTAGATACTCGACGATTGCTACGAGCGCAGCAGCGCCACCACCGACGCCGTTAAAGAGAGCCACAAGCTGAGGCATATTTGTCATCTGCACTTTACGAGCTGCAGGAACACCAATCACTAATCCAACGATCAGTGAACCAATAATCCAGACCATGTTCTTGGATGATTCAAGGTGAAAGAAGACCATCACTATTGCAATAGTTGCGCCAGCGGCACCGAGGAGATTTCCACGGCGCGCAGTCTTTGGGTGAGAGAGCCCCTTAAGGGCCAAGATAAATAGAACGCCGGCGACTAGTCCGATGAGATCGTAGATAAAGTCACTCACTTCTGCTCACCGCCCTTCTTCGGCTTGAACATTTCAAGCATGCGATCGGTGACAACGAACCCTCCAACAACGTTGATGGTTGCAAGGATGATTGCTGCCACAGCAAGACCAAGTTCTAAATTTCCTTTTGCTTCATTGGCTACGATGATTGCTCCGACCAAGATAACGCCGTGGATCGCGTTGGCTCCTGACATCAGTGGCGTGTGAAGAGTTGATGAGACCTTTGACACGACTTCGAATCCGACAAAGACGGCAAGGACAAAGATCGAGATGACTGCGATTGGCTCCATTACTTTGCCGCCTTTGCTTCAGGTGTTCGTCGAGCGCCAGCATGTGTCACTGCGGCACCATTGATAATTTCATCTTCAAAGTTAAGGTTGATTGCTAATTCAACTGCCGCCTTATCCTCCTTGGCTGGGACTGCACCTTGAGTGAGTAAAGTCAGCAGATTTACGACATTTCGAGCGTACAAACTCGATGCATGGAAAGGCAGTTGGCTTGGGACATCTTTGCCACCCCAGATGCGAACACCCCCGGCTGTTTCAACGATTTCACCCGGCTTAGATCCTTCAACATTTCCGCCGGTCTCAGCAGCCAAGTCGACAATGATTGTTCCTGGCTCCATCGCATCGACCATTTCTTTCGTCATTAAACGTGGAGCAGTTCGTCCAGGAACTGCAGCTGTTGTTATAACTACATGGGATTTTGCAATGTACGGCGTTAAGAGTTCGCGTTGCTTTGCCGCGCGCTCTTCGGTCATCTCTCGCGCATATCCACCTGCGCCTTCTAGCGCATCGAGCTCAAGTTGGATAAATGTTGCACCCATAGAGCGCACCTCATCAGCAGAAGCTGGGCGCACATCGTATGCAGAGACAACTGCTCCAAGCCTGCGCGCGGTTGCAATAGCTTGTAGCCCGGCAACTCCTGCACCAAGAACAAGTACTTGTGCCGGCGTTACTGTTCCGGCAGCAGTCATGAGCAGCGGAAAGAATCGTGGAGATAGTTCAGCTCCTACAAGCGCCGCTCGATAACCTGCACAGAGCGCCTGTGAGGTAAGCGCATCCATTGATTGTGCACGAGATATACGTGGAACTAACTCAAGTGAAAATGCGGTAACGCCTGCTGCAGCGGCAGCATCGATTGAATCAACTGAGGTAGTTGGAGATAAGAAAGAGATTGTTACAGCGCCAGTTTTGAGGCTCTTCATCTGCGCTGGATTAAGGGGTTGCACTGAAAGAACGACATCGGCACCTGCAAGAACATCCCCACTAACAACAGAGGCACCTGCAGATCGGTAGTGATCGTCAGATGCCTGGGAGTAAAGCCCCGCGCCGCTTTCTATCGCGACCTCGTACCCCAACTTCGTTAACTTGCTAATGACATCGGGGACTAAAGCGACGCGCTTCTCGCCCTCTCGAACTTCCTTTGGGACGGCAACTCTCATGGATAAAGGCTACTCAGCAACCTTGGGTAAACCTAGGGTTGGCGGGAAATCGCCCTATCGTGAGGCGTTTTATGGATGAAAACTATCTCTGGCTTAGGCTTCTGCTTGAAATTCGAGCAATAATTTCCAGGATTCGGTTCTTCCGGGCCATGTACTTTTGCTGGATTTCAGCTACTGCTGCAGAGATTTCAATTAATGAGTCCACCTTTTCGGTTGGTAACTTCTTCAACTCTCGCAACACCGCTGTCCGATAGATCGATTCCGCAGGGGCTAAGCCAGCAGAAACTAGTTCAGGGTAATAGACAGTTTTACTACCTTCGATCCGGCCTGCAACTTCATACTTGAATACAATCTTCGCGATAGTACCAAGATTTTGTGAATCTTCTCCTTTGAGTTGTGAAATCTCTTCATTAACATAAGTAATGTTCTTGGCTGTGACACCAAAAATATCTGCAGCCGCAAATTGATCGACTGTCAAAGGTTTCCCTGATGAAAGCGTCGACTTGATTTCTCCAATAGCTTTCTCTACAGCTTTTGCTCGTTCTTCACGCGATTTTCGGATCTGCTCATCAGACGAGGCAGACGAGGATGAGTTATTACTAGTACTCACTGGTGCAGCTAGAGTTGCCAAATGAATCATAAAAGCGTCTCCGCTACCTGCATGCGAAAAGGTCTGAGCGCCGTTTCCAGTGTCAATAGAGACAGCTGACCCAAAGTTTCCTGAGATTGCGAATTTCCCGGCGTTTACAACATAAATATCTGTTATCTGATCTGACTGTGCGGCGCCGAATCGATCGTAACCGCTGTATGAGCCACTCGAACTTAGCTTCCAAACGATTCCGTCAGTGAGCCCATTAGAAGTCACCGTAGTGCTTGGATTCGCTGGATCGAGGTTTACTGGCCCTCCTGCACCGATATTTCCAACGACATAGATATTTGCATCGGAATCAATTCCAAGACCATAGAGAGCATCTCCTCCAGGCCCAACTAATTGTTTACCCCACTGCAAGACCCCATCAGCACTGTATTTAAAGAGTTCAAGATCGCTAGCGCCATTTACCGTGAAAGTCTCAGTGCCAGACAAGGAGGCGAAGGTAATATTTCCACGCGCCTGTACCGAAAGATAAGCATTGCTTGAAGAATCTATGGCTAAACGAGGTGCGTAATACTCTTCAGCCGAACTGCCAATCGTTGTAGTCCACTGAAAAGCGCCTGAGCTATTTAACTTAACTAAGTAGGCGTCTGCTCCACCTAAGGAGGTCTTGTTACTCGTGCCGGTACCGGGATCAAAGTCTGCAATTGAATTGAAATATCCTGCGACAAACATATCTCCAGAAGCGTTTACTTTGACGTTTTGAGCGTAGTCAATTCCAGATCCACCAAATTTTCCAGCCCAAATGTATTCACCCTGTGAGTTCAACTTCAAAACATATCCATCAAGGTTGCCACTTGAAACTAGATTGTTCGTCACGGAGCTTGAAGGATTAAAATCGGTAGTTCCGGTGAAGGCTCCGGCAGCATAGATATTGCCTCCTGCATCAACATCTAGTCCATATAGGAAATCATTATTATTGGCACTACCGAAGGTTTTGGTCCACAAATAGTTGCCACTTGCATCGTATTTTGAGATAAATGCATCTGATCCAGTTCCACCTACAACGGTTATGGTTTCGTCTACCGAGGTTGGATTAAAGTCTATTGAACTTGAAAAGTAACCTCCAACATAGATGTTATTTGAACCATCTACGACAATGTCTTTGATGTAATCGTCACCGGAGCCGTTAAACGAATAGGTCCAAACTCTGTTTCCATTTGCATCAAATTTACTGAGAGCGATGTCATAGTAATTTACGCTCACGGATGTGTTTGCTGTTCGAGTATCCGTTCCGCTTGTGGGATCAAAATCTGCCAATCCACGAAAATTGACGCCGACATACGAATTGCCGACTCCATCTATCGCAACTGCAGCACCTTCATCGTTAGAAGCTCCGCCAAATACCGCCGCCTTCACTGTTTCGTTGACCCAAGCATGTGCTGGGTGAACAATGAAAGTTCCCGTGATGATAATTGAAAGGCTTATTGCGATTCGGCGGTAGATTTTCATGATTCCTTAAGTATGTTGGAGATTAGACGCAGAGTATAGACAAAGGGAATGCCCCGGGTTTGAACCCAGGGCATTCCGAAGATGTGTGGCTGATTAGTCGTTACTACGAAGAATCGAGATGAGGCGAAGCACCTCGAGGTAGAGCCATACGAGTGTGACCATAAGGCCAAATGCCATACGCCATGACTCTTCAGCTGGAACCTTTGCGGCAACCGCCTTCTCGATTTGATCGAGATCCATCACGATAAACAATGATGCAAGAAGAACTCCACCAACTGCGATGAGAGCTCCGAGGCCACCTGATGGGCGACCGATAAAGAGTGTAAGGAATGCGAAGACGGCATAACCGATAAGAGAGCCCATCATTACACGTGTGAATTTTGGTGTAACGCGAATCTTGCCGCTCTTGTATGCAACGAGAACACCAGCGAATGCACATCCTGTTGCGACAACTGCTTGCCCAACGATGCCCTGGTACTGGCTTTCATAGAGCCAGCTGATTGTTCCGAGTGCAAGTCCCTGGCATGCCGCATATGCAACTACTAGCGCTGGGCGAACCTTCTTTGAGAAGGTGATTACTAGCGCGAGGATAAATCCAATGCCGAATCCAGCAAGTGCCAAAATGCCACTCTGTGCTCGCCATGCGAATGCTCCGACAGCGACGAGAACTGCAAAGATACCTGCGGTCTTGATGATGACATCATCGATTGACATTGGTGCAGATGATGGACGTGATTCAAGAGTATTTGCATCGTGAGTAGGTGCACCGGTGCGATCTAGTACATCTGGGTTGATACGAGCGAAACCGCGGCCGGTAAGGACTGGGTTAGAACTGCGCATTAATCTCTCCTTTTAAGTGCGGGAAACGCCTCCCCGCAGCAGATAAAACATACGGCAAGGCGGGGTTATTCCCCACTTGGGGGCAGGCGTGCTTCTTGTGAGAATGGTGAGAAGTAAGGTCGCGGTGGTGCCCCCGGTCGGACTCGAACCGACACTGGAAGGATTTTAAGTCCTCTGTCTCTGCCATTGGACTACGGGGGCCAATAGAGCCGGAAGTCTACCTCGGCTTGATTTCTCCTGAACCCATCGGCACCAAGGTCGTTGGTACTGAGACCGTTGAATATTTACTTGTGCTGCCGTTGATGCGGTCAAAGAGCATCTGAATGGAACGGAGGCCGATCTCGCCAATGTCCTGCTTCACCAATGTGACGCCGGGATTGAGCAGCTCTGCTGCAGGCAGATCATCAAATCCCACGAGTGCGATCTGATGCTCTAAGCCTTCACTTCTAAGCGCCTTCAAAACGACCATTGTTAATAGGTTCTGACTTGTAAAGAATGCCGTCGGTGCATCAGGGCTTTGCAATAGCGCCCGAATCTTTGAAATAGCTTCGCTCTCTGATTCGAAACCTCGGAAAATATATTGCTTTTCAAGAGGAATTTTTGCCGTCTTGAGCGCCTTTGCATAACCCTCATATCGCTCTCGCGCGGTGTAAATCTTTGGATCATCTCCAAGAAATGCAATCTTCTTGTGCCCAAAGCTAATGAGGTGTTGGACCGCCTCAAATGCGCCCTCATTGTTAATGGAGAGCACGGTATCTGCCTCAAAGTTGATTGGAGGGCGGTCGACAAATCCAAAGTGCACACCGTTACGCGCCTCGCGCTTGAGATAGGCATGGTCTGAACCTGATGGAGCGATCAGAATTCCATCTACACGTCGCGAAATAAAGAGGTTAACTAAATCAAGTTCTCGATCTGGATTCTCATCAAGGCTTCCGGCAAGCAATATGTATCCGTGCTCTGCGGCGAAGTCCTCGTAGATTCGATAGAGCGCAGACGAGAATGGGTTTGCGATATCTTCCAGGAGAATTCCTATGGTATTTGTCTTGCCATTGATACGACGCAGTGAACCTGCCGTCATATTTGGAATGTAATTTAACTTCTTCGCTGCCTTGAGAACTTGATCGCGTAAAATTGGATCGACGGTAGGAACAGAGTTAAAGACGCGAGATACAGTCTTTAAACTAGTACCTGAAAGCGCCGCAACTTCACGCATCGTTGGGCGCGAAACCCGTTTTGCATTCACGACCGTTACCTTACAAGCATTAGTCGATAAGGCCGGTAATCGTTCCTAAGAGGCTCTCTGCGTCAAAGGTAGATGTAGGTGCATCAGCGACAATCTTGCCTAGACGAAGAACTACGATTCGATCAGTCACTTGTAGAACATGCGGCAAGGTGTGAGAGATGAAGATAACGCCCAGCCCACGTGCCTTTGCCGCCTTGATAACTTCAAGAACTTCGCCAGCCTGACGGGCGCCAAGGTGGTTTGTTGGCTCATCAAGAATGATGACCTTGCTCGCCCACGAAACGGCGCGACCGATTGCAACCGCCTGGCGCTGTCCGCCTGAGAGCTGTGAGACCGAACGATTGGATTGTGGAACAGCGATGCCTACACGTTCAAGATTCTCGTGAGCAACCTGGTCCATCTCTTTCTTAGCTAAGAAGCCAAGCTTTCCGAGGATTCCTTTGACATATCTTTCGCGTCCGAGAAAAACATTCGCGCTGACAGATAGGTGTGGCGCAAGACCTGAATCTTGATAGAGAGTCTCGACACCTGCTTCAAGAGCTGCACGTGGTGAGCTCCATGAACGCTCTACGCCCTCAAGAAGAACTTTGCCTTCACTAGGCAGGTGAGCACCAGATAGAACCTTAACAAGCGTTGATTTTCCGGCACCGTTATCGCCTACCAGGCCAATAACTTCTCCAGCATGAATCTTGAGCGATACATCGCTGAGTGCGACCACTGATCCATATGACTTCGAAATATTCTGAACCTCATACAAGAGGGTTGCATTCTTTGATGTCGTCATTTCGAATCCTTAATTATTCTTCTTAAAGAGGGTGGATAGCAGCTTTGAATTCTTCAATTTGCCTTTGCCGCGACTTTCTTGAAGAAGAACGGCAACGGCGATAAGGATTGCGACAACGACCTGTTTCCAGTTCGCCGCAACGTTGATGATGATCAGACCGCTCGTGACGGTGGTGAGAATCAATGCGCCTAGAACTGTTCCAGAGAGTCGGCCTTCACCGCCTGTGAGGGCTGCGCCACCGATAACAACGGCAGCAATCGCCTGTAGTTCGCCACCGAGTCCTGATGTCGGAGCACCTGAACCAAGGCGCAGGTAATAGTAGAAGCCAGCGAAGCCTGCCAATACGCCCGAGAGCATATAAATCTTGCCGAGATGGCGCTTTGTATTGATTCCAGCAGCACGTGCTGCGAATTCATTTGATCCGATTGCAAAGGTATAGAGACCAAAGCGAGCCTTATGAAGCATGAGACCTAGAGCAAATACCAGCGCGACGATTGCTAGCCCTGGATAAGAGAAAGGACCAACCTTTGCAACGCTGAGTTGAATTGCCGCATCTGGTCCGCCACCGATTGGTCCGCCACCAGTGAAGACGATTGCAAGGCCTGCGCCGGCTCCCATAGTTACGAGTGTGGCGATGAAGGGAACTAAATTTGCTTTTGTAATAAGGAAGGCATTGATCGCGCCGACTAATAAGCCGACAGCTGCAGAGAAAAGAAATCCAAGGATGAGGACAGTTGTTGCACCATATCCATCTTCAGTGAGTGAACGAATCGCTAAGGCGGATACAACGCCAGATATCGCGACTGTTGAACCAACAGATAGATCGATGCCGCCAGAAATGATGACATAGGCCTGACCAACAGCGATGAGAACAATTGGTGACCAGTCGGAGATGATGTTTCCGAAGACTGCATTAGAGAAGAAGATTGGATTGCGCCATGTGAAAAATGCAATCATGGCCAGGAGTACGAAGAGAAGCATCGCCTGCTGATTTCCAGCAACTGCTTTTGTGCGATCTGCAATGGTTTTCACATGGACTCCTGAAGTGTGGTGGATCTGAGGGTATTCAATTTACTACGTATAAGTGGGCTGGCCTTGAAAGCTATCAAGACCAGCCCACCTCTAATCGATATTTACTTACTTAGCTACGTATGTGTACTTCTTGAGGTCAGCAGCTGATGTCTTTGCAGTGAGGACCTTGTTAGGAATAACAACTTCCTTCTTGATCTTTGCAATTTCAGCAGCGTTCTTATCAAGTGTTGCAACCAAGTACTGGATTGCTAGACGTGCCTCAGCAGCTGGATCTTGTGCAATAAGAGCTGTAAATACGCCCTTCTTGATAAGAGCAACGTTTGCTGGGTATGCGTCATAACCGATGAGCTTGATCTTACCTGTGAGGCCCTTAGCCTGAAGTGCAGCAGCTGCACCAGCGGCGTTGGTTCCGTCAATTGCGAAGATACCTGCTAGATCTGGGTACTTTGTGAGCCAGTTAGAAACGTTTGTGTTTGCAACTGATGGCTGTGACTGTGAGTAAGCCTTCTCAACAATCTTGATACCTGGGTACTTCTTCTTGATCTGTGCTGAGAAGCCATTGAGGCGACCTACGTTTGTTGTAGCAGTTGCTGATGTAAGACCAACAACGACCTTGTATGTCTTGCCCTTCTTGTAACCGATTGCAGCTGCAAGTGTGTCTGCAGCCTTTGCTCCACCGTCAGCGTTATCGCCTGTGATGAATGATGTTGCCTTTGAAAGATCGTTTACGCGAGTGTCAACGTTAACAACAGGAATACCTGAAGCAATCGCCTTGTCGTGTGCAGCCTGAAGTGCTGTTGGATCTGTTGGGATCAAAACAAGACCGTTTGGCTTCTGTGCAAGAACCTGATCGAGAACAGGAATCTGTGTTGCAGGTGAGTACTGTGATGGGTCTCCCTGCCAGATGAGTGTTACACCGCTCTTCTTTGCCTGCTCTTCAGCACCTAGCTTCATAGCCTGGAAGAATGGATCTGACTCTGCACCCATTACGAATGCGATTGTGTACTTGTTTGCTGCCTGTGCTGGAACTGTGAGGCCCGCTGCGGTGAATGCAAGTGCAATACCTACAGCAGCTGCCTTAACAGCCTTGTGGCGAAGTGTTGCCATTGAATGTGTCCTTTCAAGACATCTAGTTGTTCTCGGTTGAGAACGACCTTCAAAACTGTGCCCCAGTCATCTGAGACAACGTTGTCGCAAAAGATACTCGTATGCCTCCTTGCCCTGTCAATGGATTTGCTCGCCGGGAAGATAACGATTTGGTATCGAAAAATCGAGAGGGAGGTTCTTGCCTTAAGGCTGTTGATCGCTCATGAGACTCGGAGTGGACTCAGATGAGACTTGAAGAAGACTCGGGAAAAGTTGTTGCTGTTCTTTAAGCAGAGTGAAGGACTTTAATGGTCTCGCCCACCACTAAATCCTGCGAGGCGATACGCCATTTTGCGCTGTTCTCGTTCTCCATATGGGCGCTCCAACTTTCTTGGCTGCTCCATACTTCCCAGAGATGCAACTGATCGCGATTTTCGCCTTCAGTGAAGACATTAATCTCAAGACAACCCTCTTCGCGACGGATTGTTTCGACATGGGTTGTGAGCTTCTGTAGAAATTCGTCATATTTGCCAGGTCGAATATCGACCGAGACGAAGAGATGGATTCTGCTCACCGGCGCACCATATACGAAAAAATTTATTTTCGCGCCCGTGCAATGACCGAATCCAGCATCTTCTCCGTAAGTTTTCCGGTGAAGGTGTTCTGCTGAGAGGGGTGATAGCTTCCTATAACAATCCGCTTGATTTCATCAGGGCCAGTGAATGAAAATATTTCTCCATGACCAAACTTGGGCTTAGGAGATGGGATATCGCAGCCAAGTTCTTTGAGAGTAACCGCAATCGAATCCCAAGCTAATTTTCCAAGTGCCACAAATGATCTCGCGGTTGGAAGCAAGAGTGCGATTTCATTTGTAAAGAAATCGGAACACGTTGCCTTCTCTTCGGTAGTCGGCTTGTTATCAGGTGGTGCACAACGAACAGCACAAAGGATGCGCGTATCAATTAACTCTTGGCCATCACTTGACGAGGTGCTAGTAGGAATTTTTGCTAAACCCGCTTTATAGAGCGCTTTATAGAGCCAATCCCCTGAACTATCGCCAGTAAAGACCCGTCCCGTGCGGTTCGCGCCATGGGCGCCAGGGGCTAATCCAAGAATGACGATCCGAGCATCAGATGGACCGAAGCCAGGAACAGGCTTTCCCCAATATTTCTCGCTCTGATAGGCCTTGCGCTTAGTGACTGCTACTTCTTCTCGCCACTCAACCAGACGTGGACATTGGTGGCATTTAACAATCGCCTTATCAAGAAGTTCTAACTTCTTATACAAGTGACCAAGCCATCCCATCGAGAATGTCAGATTCGGATGCAACAAATTCGGTTGCCCCTGTTGCCACCATAATGCGATCAAGCACGAGAGAGCCTGCCCCGATTACATCAACGCGACCTGGATGCATATATCCATGTGCCGCACGTTCTTCGCGAGTTTCCCGAAGTAGTGATTGCGAAATTTGGTGAGCACGTTCTGAGCTGATTCGAGAGAGGTGGATTGCGTAACGATCGTATTCAGGTAGATCAAGGGCTGCAGCTGCAACTGTCGTCGCGGTTCCTGCAACCATAATGACCGTCTTTGCTTGGGTGATCGGAACAGTCTTTGCTGCTTGTCGGATATTCTCATCAATATCTTCGATGGCAGATGCAATCTGACCTGGATCAGGTTGGTCACCTGTGAAGTGGCGTTCAGACATACGGACACATCCGATATTCATGCTGCGCGCAGCCTCAACTGAATCTGTACCAAAGACAAACTCTGTGGATCCGCCACCGATATCGATTACTAGGAAGGGCCCTTGCGCTTTATCGAAATCTTTTGTCGCGCCTTGAAATGAAAGAGCAGCTTCTACTTCACCTGCAATAACTTCAGGTTCGATGCCTAACCGTTCTTTCACACCATCGATAAAGAGGGCACGGTTGGTCGCATCGCGGGTAGCGCTGGTGGCACAGAAGCGAATCTTCTCAACACCTCGTTTAGCAATCTCGGCGGCGTAAAGATCAACTGCAGCAAGGGTTCGCGCTATTGCATCCGGATGAAATGCTCCAGTTTTATCGACACCTTGACCGAGGCGAACAACCTCCATCTGACGTGTGATTTCGCGGAAGTTATTTCCTTCAATATCTGCAATCAATAGACGGATTGAATTTGTGCCGCAATCTATCGCTGCTACTCGCATGGGTTGCTCTTCCACCATTCAGGCAGCTTTGAGAGCGCCTCATCACCTAGCGGGTTGACGCCTGCGCCTGCTGAGAGTGAGTGTGCGACAAGTGAATGAAGGCACTTCACACGGTCAGGCATTCCTCCGGCAGAGATGTTCTCAACTTCAGGAACTTCGATACCAAGCGCGCTACGAGAAGCGATGTAATCATCATGAGCAGCTGCATATTCGCCAGCCAAGACAGGGTCGGTGGCGAGGCGCTCATTCATTTCGCCCATCAAACCTGTTGTTTCAAGAGTTGAAATGGCCGCAGTCAGGCGCGGACAAGTTGCATAGTAGAAAGTTGGAAATGGTTCACCGTTGCCAAGACGTGGTGGAGTTTCAACCACCGCTGGATTGCCACAAGGGCAGCGATAAGAGATCGCATGAACATCGCGAGGAGTGCGGCCGAGTTGGCGCTCGATGATATCGAGGTCGGCTTGAGTTGGAGTACGGTCGCTCACTTCTTACCTGCCTCTGTTACTGATGAAATCATTCTTGTATACCAAGGTTGACCCTCTGGAAGATTTTCGACAACGCTAATCCCGGAATTCTGAGATTCTTCCGTCTCTTCACCACCGGTAACGATGTATTGACGTTCACCTGGCATCACGAAGTGAAGCCGTTCGCGCGCTTGAGATTTTATGTAATTTGGATCCTGCCAGAGCATTAACTCTTTCCGAGCTGCTTCAAGGGCTGCGTAGTCGCTAGATAATTGAGATTCGAGTGCACTTATCTGTGCGCGCTGTGTGAAGTAATTCTTAATGGGTGGAGCAAGAAAGAGCGCCAAGGCGAAGAAAATCGCAGCGATAGCAAAGGTCCGGCCAGATCCCTGGTTGCGGTTGAAGTTCAAGTTACGCGAACGGTAACTCTTTCCTCGCGCGCGACCAGTGGATCTGCGGACCATTGCTAAATTCCTTATGCCTTAAAGCGTGGGAACGCCTGGCGACCTGCGTAGACAGCGCCGTCAGAGAGCTCCTCTTCAATGCGAAGGAGCTGGTTGTACTTCGCAACGCGCTCTGTACGTGATGGAGCACCAGTTTTGATCTGACCGCAATTTGTTGCAACTGCGAGATCAGCAATCGTGGTGTCTTCTGTTTCACCTGAACGGTGAGACATCATGCTGCGATAGTTAGCGCGGTGCGCAAGGTCTACGGCATCGAGAGTCTCTGTCAAAGTACCAATCTGGTTTACCTTCACAAGAAGTGCGTTTGCGGTATCTGTATCGATTCCCTTAGCAAGACGTGTTGGGTTGGTAACGAACAAGTCGTCTCCAACGATCTGAATCTTTGAGCCGAGTGAAGCTGTCATTGACTTCCAGCCTGCCCAATCTTCTTCATTGAGTGGGTCTTCGATTGAAACGATTGGATATGAGGCTACGAGATCTGCGTAATACGCAATCATTTCGTCAGAAGAGAGCATCTTGCCTTCAAACTTGTACTTACCTGCATCATGGAACTCTGTTGCCGCAACATCCATCGCAAGTGCGATATCTGTTCCTGGCTTAAAGCCTGCTGCAGAGATTGCCTCGATGATGAGATCGAGCGCGGCACGGTTTGAATCTAGGTTTGGAGCGAATCCGCCCTCATCACCGACAGAAGTTGCGAGCCCGCGCTTCTTAAGAACTGCCTTGAGTGCGTGGTAAATCTCTGCACCCCACTGGAGAGATTCACGGAATGTTGCTGCGCCAATAGGAGCAATCATGAACTCCTGTACATCTACGTTGGTATCTGCATGTGCACCGCCATTGAGGATGTTCATCATTGGAACTGGAAGAACATGCGCATTTGGTCCACCTACATAGCGGAAGAGAGAAAGGTCTGCTGACTCTGCAGAAGCTTTAGCAACTGCGAGTGAAACACCAAGAATTGAATTTGCGCCAAGGCGTGACTTATTTGGGGTTCCATCAAGTGCAATCATCTCTGAGTCGATGAGGCGCTGATCCTGCGCGTCATATCCTTCGATCGCAGGTGCGATTTCATCGTTGACAAATGCAACCGCCTTGAGAACGCCCTTGCCGAGGTATCGCTTCTTATCTCCATCGCGAAGCTCTGATGCTTCAAATGCACCTGTAGACGCTCCACTTGGAACAGCGGCGCGAGCTTGTGTGCCATCTTCGAGTTGAACTTCGACCTCGACTGTTGGATTTCCGCGTGAGTCGAGAATTTCACGGGCGCCGATTGCTTCGATAATTGCCACTGGGTACTCCTTCGAGAGATAACTATCTATTGAGATAGGGATTGAGTTAGTGCTGGAAGATTTTCAGCGCTCTCCATTGAGCGACCTGAGGCAATCTTACCGTGCCGATTACTGCTGACTTGAGCGCGAGAGCTGCTCGATCATCCTGCGTGCCTCGCCTCGTAAAGCCAATTCTGGGTCTATCTCATGTTGATATGCCCAGGCAATCACTGATGCCAGCGCTGCCCCCACTGACTCTTCACTTGCGGGTACCTCGCTCGTATATTCATCAATCTTGAGCTCTGCCCCATATTTATCTGCGCGATAAATCAACTTTGAAACGAGAGGTAGCGCGGGCTGAGACATTGCGACTCCATCAATCGGTGAAGTACGCCCCTTCTCTTTCGCCTTAATTGCCTCCCAATTTTCAATAATCTCGTCGGTGCCACTGACTTCAAGACCGGCGAAAACATGGGGGTGACGGCCAATTAACTTATCTGCAATCGCGCCCGCAACATCATCGATAGTAAATGGGTCGCTCGGGTGATCTTGGGCAATTCGAGAGTGGAAGTAGACCTGAAGAAGAACATCGCCGAGCTCTTCGCGCATGCCAACTCGATCATCTGTCTCGATTGCATCGATGAATTCGTAAGACTCTTCTAGTAAATATTTGATGAGTGATTCGTGTGTCTGCTCGGCATCCCATGCGCATCCACCAGGAGAGCGAAGCTTATCCATGACCTCTACAAGTCGTAGAAGTTCCGAACCAAAGATGCGATCACTCACTGGTATCGAGTAAGTGATTATTCAGTTACAGGAGAGGTAACTGCACCATTTGCGGAATCAGTAGCAATGATGTCACCGGATTCGTGATCCCATGTGCCGTAACGAGGATTCACAGTGATTCCGAGTTCTTTACCCTTAGCTGTGACAAGTTCAGAGATTCGCGCATCCACCTCTGCTTCAGAAATACCTGAGGCCTGAAGTGCAGCGGTGAGCTTGTCAGAGATGATGATTGCTCGGACATATCGATCAAAGTTAGTCGATGCGATCTGTGCAGCCACAAGATTTGTTGCAAGAGCTTCTTCGCCACCGCTCTGAGTAATTAGCTCCTGAGCAGTAGTTGTTACCTCTGTCTTTGTCACATCGAGCTTAAGTTCTTTTGCAATCTCGTCAAAGACTGTTGTGATAATCATGAAGCGGAGCTGGCTGCGATTGAGGTCTCCGCCGCTCTGTAGCTGCATCTGAGAAATATCAACGCCTTCGCGCTCTGAAAGAAGTGTGTCGATGCTCTTCTGGAACTCGGTCTGAGAGATATTGATATCTCCAAGAGTCACAGCGCTATTTGCCTGCCCGCATGCGGTCAAGGTGGCAAGAGAGAGAACTGCAATCAGGGAGAGAATCTTCTTCACAACATGCTCCAATATCTTTGATAAGCGCTATGCGCCGGTTAGCTCGGTCAGCGCCTGACGGGCAAACGCTAGAAGAGAAGTATCCCCCATATTTACCTCGGTTTGTGCGGGCGGGGTCCACGCCGCAGCGCGTGGAATGGTCACCATCACAGTAGAAGTCTGTGACTTATAGAGGGAGGAGGGGAATAAACGGTTGAGTTTGAGCTGCTTCGATTCTGGCAGGGTCAAAGGTGAGATTCTCACATATTTGCCCGCAAGGACCACCTCTCGAATACCGAGAGA
>JACCDX011789035.1_pt1 | contig 15245 bp, 13 predicted proteins | sample 7449681 | NCBI WGS metagenome assembly JACCDX01 (sample SAMN15323450, study PRJNA562643) | freshwater metagenome | isolation source: river surface water | place: USA:Blue River Watershed | collected 2017-08-18
GCTGCTCGTCACTTGATCAAGGTAGAGGAGGTCGAATAAAAATGACTCTCAAACTTCATCATCTTCGTCCAGCTCCAGGTGCTAAGAAGGCTAAGACTCGTAAGGGTCGCGGTGAGGCATCAAAGGGAAAGACTGCAGGTCGTGGCGGTAAGGGAACTCACGCTCGTAACACGGTTCGTCCGGGCTTCGAGGGTGGTCAGCTTCCACTCGTAATGCGTCTGCCAAAGCTTCGTGGCTTCAAGAACCCAGCGCGCGTTGAGTACCAGGCGGTTAACGTCTCAACAATCAATGCACTCTTCCCAAAGGGTGGCGATGTAACAGTTGCTGATCTCATTGCCAAGGGCGCAGTTCGCGACTCTTTGCCAGTCAAGGTCCTCGGAAACGGCGACATTGCGGTTAAGGTTTCTGTCACGGCTCACGCGTTCTCAGCTTCAGCGATCGAGAAGATTGCAGCAGCTGGCGGATCAACTGCAACACTGTAATAACTAGCAATTTAGGGATTGAAGAGAGTGGAGAAGATTGATGCTTAGCGCATTTGGAATGGCATTTAAGACGCCTGAACTTCGAAAGAAAATCTTCTTCACCCTCTCAATCATGGCGCTCTTCCGCTTTGGTTCGGTAGTTCCAACGCCAGGTGTTTCATACACAAACGTTAAAGAGTGTCTTGCAAATGCAGATAACTCAGGCCTATTTGGTCTAATCAATCTCTTCTCTGGTGGAGCGCTTCTTCAGCTCTCAGTCTTTGCGCTCGGCATCATGCCTTACATCACCAGCTCAATCATTATTCAGTTGCTCACCGTTGTTATTCCTCGCTTTGAGACTCTTAAGGCTGAGGGACAGTCAGGTCAGGCAACACTTACCCAGTACACCCGTTACCTCACCATCGGCCTTGCAGTCTTGCAGTCGACAGGTTTGGTTGCAGTTGCTCGCACACCAGGTCGTTTGATCTCTGGCTGTAACTTGCCGATCATCCCTGATGCTTCATGGCAGCGCATCGTCACCATGATCATCGTCATGACTGCAGGTACATCTGTAATCATGTGGCTCGGTGAGCTCATTACAGATCGCGGTGTCGGTAACGGTATGTCTATCTTGATCTTCACCTCAATTGCAGCAGGTTTCCCTGGCCAGTTGTGGGCAATCAAGGTCTCTAAGGGCCTTCCAGTATTCCTCTTCGTACTTCTTATGGGTATCGCAGTTGTTGCAGCGGTTGTCTTCGTTGAGCAGGCTCAGCGTCGTATCCCAGTGCAGTATGCAAAGCGCATGGTTGGCCGTCAGGCTTACGGTGGAACATCTACCTATATTCCAATCAAGGTAAACCAGGCTGGCGTTATCCCAGTTATCTTCGCATCTTCACTTCTCTATATTCCATCTCTGATCGTTAACTTCACCAATAGCCAAGCTGCTTGGGCGGTATGGATCTCACGTAACTTGGTCAATGGCGATAACTGGATCTACATCACCGCATATTCAGCGCTTATTATCTTCTTTACCTACTTCTATGTTGCAATCACATTTAACCCAGATGAGGTTGCAGACAACATGAAGAAGTACGGTGGATTTATCCCAGGTATTCGCGCAGGTCGTCCAACCTCTGAATACCTCACCTATGTACTTTCACGTATCACCGCACCAGGTTCGCTCTACCTTGCGCTCGTTGCGATTATTCCGATTATCGCCCTAGTTGCATTCGGAGCTTCACAGAACTTCCCATTCGGTGGAACTGCGATTCTTATCGTCGTGGGCGTTGGTCTCGATACTGCAAAGCAGATTGAGTCACAGCTCCAGCAGCGTTCATACGAAGGCTTCCTGAAGTAATGCGCCTCGTCCTGGTAGGTCCGCCAGGTGCAGGCAAGGGAACACAAGCTCAATTCCTCGCTGCACATTACTCAATTCCACATATCTCAACCGGAGATATCTTCCGCGCCAACCTTAAGGAGAACACTCCACTAGGTCAGGAAGCAAAGACTTATATGGATGCCGGCCAGTTGGTTCCAGATTCTGTCACCAATGCGATGGTGAAAGATCGCCTTAACTGGGATGACCTTGCCAACGGCTTCTTACTCGATGGCTTTCCACGTAATGTTGTTCAAGCTGAAGTTCTCCGTGCAATCTTGGCCGAGAAGCGCACACCGCTAGATGCCGTGCTCGAACTCTCAATTCCAAATGAGTTAATCATCGGTCGCCTCTCATCGCGTATGACTTGCCGTGCATGCGGCGCACCAGTCGCACCAGGTGCTGCAAAGTGCGGTGCATGTGGGGGAGAAGAGCTCTATCAGCGTGAGGACGATAAGGCAGAGGTCATTGCAAAGCGCCTCGATGTCTATGAAGAGCAGACTGCGCCGATTATTCACTTCTATCGCACCGAGGGCTTACTCATCACAATCGACGCTGATGGCGAAATCTCAGAGATCACAGAGCGCGCAACAACTGCGCTCTCGCGCGTAAAAGCGTAATCCACTTAAGTAATCACCATGGCAATTCAAATCAAAAACCTTGATCAACTCAAGGTAATGCGTCGCGCGGGATTGCTGGTTGGTCAGACGCTCCAAGTTCTACGCGAGAATATTAAAGTCGGTATGACTACCGATGCACTCGATGCTATCGCTGCGGCAAATATCAAACGCGGCGGCGGAACTTCAAATTTCCTCGGCTATCACGGATACCCAAAGACAATTTGCGTCTCAATCAATGATGAGATAGTTCATGGAATTCCTGGGCCACGTGTTATCAATGACGGCGATGTTGTCTCAATCGATTGTGGTGCAATCATTGAAGGTTGGCATGGCGATGCAGCGTTCTCAATTGGTTTAGGGACAGTCGATCCAGAGGATCAGAAGATGATGGATGTCTGTGAAGAATCTATGTGGCGCGGAATAGCAGCTGGCTCTGAGAACGCACGACTTTCAGATATCGGCCATGCAATTGAGCAGTATGTAAATTCGCAAGGAAAGTACGGAATCTTGCGCGAATACGGCGGCCACGGAATCGGTACCGAGATGCACCAAGAACCACACGTCCTCAACTTTGGCCGCAAAGGTTTTGGTCCAAAGATTGTGCAGGGTATGGCGCTAGCTATCGAACCGATGATCACCCGTGGTTCAGAGAAGACCAAGGTCTTAGCTGACGACTGGACGGTGGTCTCGACCGATTCTTCCCGTGGCGCCCACTTCGAAAATTCATATGTCATTTGCCCCGATGGAAAGCCCTTTGTCCTCACCGCAATCGATGGTGGGCGAGAGCGCCTTGGCAGTCTCGGCGTTGAGATCTCAAGCTTGCTCGACTAGGGGTATCACCACCCCATAAACTCACTTCATGAGGGAGAGAGCATGAGCCACCAGGATCAGGTGGAGTTCACCCTCTGGCTCCGCGAAAACCAACGCGCCTTTCTCAAAGCGGCAAAGGTCATCTGCTTCGATACGCAAAACGCTGAGGATGTTCTCCAAGAGGCGTTAGCTGATGTCTACAAGCGTTGGTCCAAGATTCGCGAACATGACAACCCTGAGGCCTATCTAATGCGCGTGATGGTCAGCAAGCATGCCGATATGCGCCGTAAGTGGTTACGTAAGCAGCAGGAGAATGAGACTTCGTGGGATCTTGCCGAAAATATTCGTGACATTGCAGATCAAACCGACGATGTAACTCAGCGCTTATTGGTTCAAGCAGCCCTTAAGTCACTCTCTGCGATGCAACGCGCAGTCCTGGTACTCATCTATGAACACGGAATGGTTCTTCGCGAAGTTGCTGAGGTATTGCAACTTCCGCTCGGAACGGCAGCCTCACATTTAGCTCGTGGCAAAGCGGCGGTTGCGGCTTATGTAGAGTTGGTGCCAGAGCTTGAGAAGTCAGCAAAGAAAGAGATCTCCGCGCCGGAGAATACGGTTCGAGAGATACTAAATGCGGAGGTGGTGGATTCCAATGAGTGATATTGATCCGCTGATCAAGAGAGAGATGCAATGGATGGCTGTTGGAGTCAACGATAATCGTGACCTTGCGCCAATAATCATCGCCAAAGTTCGCCGCCAAAGGATTCGTAATGTGATTACAGCTGTAATTGGCGTACTTGTGATTAGCGCTGGCAGCATCGGAATCTATGAACTTGTAAAGAGCCCTGCAGTTCAGGTTGTTGGGGGAGTAACTGGAGATAATGCGGCTACACAGCCTGAGATCACCGGACTTATCTCGGATTATCCAGTCACCTGGGAACAGAGCGTCGGCGATCTATCTGCAATTTCAAGTGCGGGTGGGCTGGGAGATACGTTGGGTGGCCTCACCGCCGTTGGCCTTAAGATCTCCTGGGAGCGTTGCGGCAAAGAGCAATGTCCTACGACCTGGATTCTCTCGGTTCAGAACAACACTGCCGATCTAGTTTCAACCTCTCCATCCCTCGGAATCTTCAATAACCACACCCCACTTATTAGCGACTCGCGTCCGACCACCGTTCTTCCTGGCGGTAAGTCACTTCTGGTCTTTACCTTTCCAGAGTTCAAGGATTCGCTTATTCCGCCTTCAGGTGTCTCCTGGCAGTGGAACTGGTACCTAGCTCAGCTTCGCTAGCCTCAATTCTGGCCATACTGACCATAATTGACCGCTAAAACCCCTATCTACCGAACCGCTCGCTGCATAAATTGGCCCAATACTTGCGGTTAAGCATGTAGAGCCAGAGATGGCGTATCTCAACAATTGGGGGAATAGTGAAGAAAATTACGGCAGGGCTAGCAGCCCTTGCGCTCATGGCGGGTACTTTCGTCACTGGAGCAACCTCTGCTTCAGCCGAGACCATCCGTCTGCCAAAGACAGCGATGCCTGCGTGCGTTGCTCAAAATGGCGTGTATTGCATTGAGTCAGTAACACTGACTACAACATCAGGACAGAAGATTCCATTGGTATGGGTCGCATCTGGCGCTGAAGTTCCAGCAAAGAAGACACCATCGGACTTCTTCGCTCCAGTAGCTCGCGTGGATAAGGCAAACAAAGTTGTAGATAACAACTGGTGGATGTCTCAGTATCAGCGCGATGTATTGACCTCAGGCAAGATGGTCATTCAAGACCTATCTACCTTGCTCAACACTCCAAACCACCCAGAGCAGGGTGCAAAGTACGATCCAGCAACTAAGAAGTACGACATCAATAAGCCGCTAGATTCATACGGCTACGAAATTGATTGCTGGGATCAGAACTCAAAGTCATCAACAAAGAAGAAATTTAGCGACTGCTTCAAGGGCTCTGTAGCTTTCTTGCAGGATAACGAAGTTAAGTTCTTCTTCTTCTTCCCAAGCGCAGCTGAAGCTGCATCACAGGTGAAGGAGCTCTCTTCAACAACATTCGTCGATCTTGCAGAGCTCTCTGCTTCTCAGCAGCGTCCAGTTTGGGGTACTAAGTACGACCCAGCTACTAAGACATTTGCTGAGACTGAAGGAATCATCATCCCTATCTGGGTAACTCAGAATGCGCTCGTTAATGGTTGGGCAGTTGCAGGCACACCTGCAGCAGCGCCATCAGGAACAGCGGCAACTGCGACTACAACTGCACCAACGACTGAATCAGCGACAGCAGAAGCGACTGAGCTTGCAAATACAGCTCCGCTTGCTCCAGAACCAGGTGTAGCAGTGGGTACTCCAACAGAAGCTGGCCGCGCACTTCCGGGACGTTGGACTCACGCTGATTGGCAGGGTCTCAACCTCGGCGCACTTGGCTATGACGGTCTTTACGTTGATGCCAAGGCTGCAAATGAGTACGTCTCAAGCATCTTGATGACCGATGTTGTTCCAGTACTTACCGGCGCAGATAAGAAGACCAATCTCGCAGGCCAGGTCGGCAATAAGAACTACGCAGCTTCACTCGATGCAGATCTCACTATTTCAGTGAAGGTCCGTATTGGAAATATGAAGACCGGCGTAACTGTTGCTGTTGGTACCGCAATTACTGTCGATCAGACATCAACAGGTGAGTACAACGCAATCACAATCACTGGTTCTCCAGTGACAGTTCCATTGGCAGCAAACGCCAAGGACTGCGTCGGTGAGGCCGGAGTATCTAAGGCAAACATCCGCCAGTTCCAGATGGTCGCTCTTGCACAGAACGATGACCAGACCGGCTTCGGAGTCGATGGAACATCAGGAGATATGTACGTTGGCTCCAACGGTGTCTGTAATCTCTCAACTCCAGTATGGAATAACGAGACTAAGGAATTCACATGGCAGGCAGCTGCTCCTCACTTTGCTCCTGACGGAGTCACAGTGAACCGTGGCTTCTACAAGGCTGTTATTCCTACAAACGATGCGAAGTTGCTCTGGGGATTGGAAAATCCAAATGATGCAGCGACTGCGCTCGAAATCTCCATCACAACTGAGGCTGGCGGCTCTGCTGCAGCGCTCAAGAACGTCTCAGTTAAGAATGGCAAAATCATCATCGATGTGTCTGGCTTTGAGTATTCACGACCAAAGCTCAAGATCGCGTTGAAGAAGGGTTGGAAGCCATCTACCGCAATGCTTAACAAGACCACCATTACCTGCGTAATGGGCAAGACTGTTAAGAAGATTACTGCGGTAAAGCCAACCTGCCCTAAGGGTTACAGGAAGAAGTAACCCAACTCCTCCAAGAGATACATGCGATAGCTGCCCACCTGCGAACTGTGGGCAGCTATCGCAACTCTTAATTTTTCTAAATCATTCAATCGAGATTGGTAATCGTGAAGAAGACACTCATCGCAATTCTGGGAGCGATCCTTGCGCTTAGCATCACTGCACCTGTGCGAGCTGCCGATGTACCTGATGAGCAGTGGTCGGTAATGAAAGATCTCTTCTCGCTAAGTGCTCCGAGGACCGGAATCTCACTCCTGGGCCTCTCAATTCAGGACAACACAAACCTCTCTGAACGAGTCTCTGTCATGATCGGACAGTCGCCTACTGTTTCAGGCGAACGCGGAAAGAGAATTTGCAAGAGTATCGACAACGAATTCTGTAAGCCTGGACTAGGTCAGTTCTTCACAGCCTTTCTACCAGTCTGCAAGGTGGCAACGGATATGAACTGCCTTGTAGGGGTAAGCGCCGTCCTCGATGGTAGAGAGATTGTTGGCGAGTACTCTCGAAATTTTCCCGATAAGGGCTATACAGATTTTCCAGCCGATCTCTCAAAAAATATTCCAGAAGGATCGACGCCTAGCCTCTGGAAATTTGCCGGCCTGTCTCACGGCGGTGGCACAGATGAATATCTCGTTAGTTTTATGGTTGAGGGCTCATTCGAGCAAGATGGAAAAGGGCGCTTCAACTCATACTTCGCCACGATTAATCCAGTCACTATCCAAGCAGGCGCCTGGGGCAGGAATGAATATAAGGATGGATCCCTGAAGCCAGATAGCTGCGTTAGCAACTGCGGTTTAGAGCTTCTTGGACATTCTGGAAACGATAAGTTTGTTTGTGCGGCTCTTGCCGACGGTTACTGTGCTCTTCGCCAGAGTTTTCCAAATGGAACACGATTTAAAGTCACGGCACGTTTATCGCAATCACCAACTGGTTGGTTCCACGGTCGAATGAAGGCACCAGATATCGTCTTGGGTAAAGTCGACGGAGGAGTTTCAATTAGCGTTGAAGCCGAACCCGTATCTGTTCCCGTTGTTGGCGTACTGGAGCCGTATAGTAAGTTGCCTGAGGTAATTCGTAACGTTGATGAGCGGCGAGGCGGTTTTAACTGGGGCGGTATTGGTCCCGAGGGCCGTGCAAATGTCCTTCTGATGCCATCTCCAGATTCGCAAGAAGCTTTCGATGCGGTAATCGAATGGAAGGATTACATCAAAGATAAGGCGAATGCCTCTCCTACTCAGTGGGCAGTTCGAACTTTAAAGGTGGATCAGGGAGCTGCTTCTTGCTTTAAGAACACCTCCGAATTAGTCGGCGTAGTCACTACAAATTCCATGGTTTATCTAGGTACCCCGCCAACATTTGATCGCGAGAATCAGAGCTTGGATTACAAAGTTTCGTCACCACACTTCAATTCGAAGGGTGAAGTTTTCAAGGGTACCTACGATCTTCAGCTGCAGTCAGAGACTGCTCGATGCCTTTATGGATTCTCTAAAGCGCCAATCTCTGCGAAGATTTCAATCATCTCAGACTCTGGCGAATCCAATATCGCGACGACTGTGGTGAATGAGCGTGACGGCTGGCTACGTATGGCTGCATATGGATTTACATTCTCTTCACCGACCTTGAAGGTCAAACTCTCCCAAGAGGCTGAAGTAGTTGCACCTGCAGAAAAAGAGGAGACTGTGACTGCACAAGTTGTAACTCCATCAAAGGTAGTCAAGAAGACCACGATTACCTGCATTAAGGGAAAGACCAAGAAGAAGGTAACCGCTGTAAAACCGAAGTGCCCATCCGGCTACAAGAAGGCAGCGTGACCATATGAAGAAGTTCTTGATTTCCTTAATAATTGCGGGACTTCTTGCACCAGGTGCTGCTCTAGCAGACCAGCGACCTGCTGAGCAATTTGTGATTTCTTATGACATGACTGGTGGCTCTACCTTAGGTGTAGTTATCGAAGATTCGCAGAAGTTGAAGAACACATACTCTGTTCTCCAAGCTTTTACTGCTGACGGAACGGAAATGCAGAAGAGCCGATACACTTCGGTCGAGATTTGCAAGTCGGTGGGTTCGGAAAATTGTGGCCCAGAGAAGTACTTCAACTACTTTGCTAATTTAGGAAAGTGCGACAGCGCTTTGACCACTGATTGCGTAGAGAGCGTTCAAGCAACCAACTCTGCCGGTAAAGATCTCGCTATCTCGTACCTAGGTTCGTTTCCAAAGGTGATGGACTATGCCTTTACCGGAAACCCAGCGCTTAATCTGCCAAGTGGTGGATCCAATTTTCTCGTTGATATCCCGGAAGCGCCTCACTCTACTGGAACCCAATACCTTGTAGTTGCGCAGATGAAGGGGCAGAAGTTATTTGGCGAGGAGAAGTTCACTCTTCAAGACCTCAGCCTCGGTTTCTTCGCGGTCTCTAAAATCTCTGGCAATTACCTTCCAACAGGCCCTGCTCTGAAAATTAGCGAATTCTCAACCCCACTTGGTGGCATCTCTGGTGGCCCGCAAGCTCTTGATTTAGCTTCGGGCGAGAGAGCACCGTGTGCTCAAATGACAGCTACCGAGTGCTATGTCGCGTGGCCGATGCCTACCGATATTCAATTTGGGCTAACACTCAAACTACATACTCAGGTAAAGGGGTGGCTCCATAGCCGAACCACAGACACCTCAGCGGAAATCACTACCGCATCTGATGGAGATCAAATGGTCAAGGTCTCTGGAAAGGCGATAGTTGTTCCAACGGTCTTCGCAAATTTCCAGCGCACTCAGCTTCCTAAAGTTATTTCCGATTATTACGACGCTCGCCCAGATACTGCATATATGGGTTATGGAGCGGGGGAGCGCGATCCAGTCACGCAAATCAACAAGTACCTGATTAAGGCACCGACTAATTACACCGAGGATGAGTTAGCTGAAGTCCTCACTTGGTACGCCGCAATCCAAGATAAGGCTCCATATGCCCCAACTGAATGGAGTATGCGTAGTACCAATGCAGGCAGAGATGACAAGGGTTGCATGAAGAATGAGACCCGACTCAATGGCATCGTCTCTACCAATTCCAACTTCTTCCTCGCCGGTCCTCCGGTATTCAACCAAGCCGAGATGTCCCTCGATTACAAGGTTGCATCACCGCACTTCCTGCCTAACGGTGATGTTTTTAAGGGAACCTATAACTTGGTGATGCGAAGCGAAGTTGCTCGCTGTCTCTATGGTTTTAGCACCGCACCTATCTCAGCAAAGATCTCAGTCGTATCTGCAGATGGCAATTCACAAGTGGCCACCAATGTCATGGGTGAGCGGAATGGGTGGCTCTACCTCACAGCTGCTGGATTTACCTTCTCTTCTCCCACAGTGCGAGTGAAATTTGAGCAAGAAGTAGTTGCTCCAACCCCTGAACCAACCCCGACCGCATCAGTGGTAAAAAAGCCGCAGCTCAAAAAGACAATTTCGTGTTCTAAGGGAAAAACTCTTAAGAAGGTAACCGGCGCTAATCCAAAGTGCCCAAGTGGATATAAGAAGAAGGTTTCATAATGAGAAGAGTTGTGGCGATTGCAATAGCCGTAGGATGTCTATTTTCGGCACTGACAGCGGAGGCATCAACAAAAATACTTCTCAATGGCCCTGATATCGGGGTCCGAATGACTCAAAATCAGGAATTACTGACTGATCCCCCATCTTTACTTGCTCGGACGGAGACTGAAAATGGCGAACGTTTCTATCTTTGCAAAACTTTAAGCGATGCAATCTGCTCGGCGGGTAATGCGATTAGAGCGACCTCTTTTCTACCACCATGTACAGCTGAAAATGCAATTAATTGCATATCATCCGTCTATGCGGTGAGCCCTTCTGGCCAAAGGATAGAAGGGGAATTTCAAAATTATGTGGCCCAGGGTTCGATGAATGAGTACCCAGCTAACCCGAGGTTTAATCTTCCGCAAGGAATTGGTCAGGGCGGTATTTGGAGATTAGCAGGCCTGAAGAATGGTGCGGGTAATGAGAATTACTACGTAGGAGCTCGATTTGATTCCTGGGCACAAAGCCAAGGCGGCGAGATCTATAAGAACTTCTCCCCAGGAAGAATGATTACCGGCATTTCTCCCGTTTCCACCAAAAGTGGCAGCTTTGGTCTTAGTTTTGCCGTCGACTCAAACAACCAGAGCGCGGATGGTTCGCCGAATGGCGGAGTTGGCAGCGGTAATTTATCGACTGATTCGAGTTGGAAAAATTGTGTGGTCACCGAAACCGGAAAATGCTATGTGGCTGAGAATTTTCCTGACGAATATCGATTTGGCCTAACCCTAAGGATGGGCGCAATTATCAAAGGCTGGTTTCATGGGCGAATCTATAAGCCGATCATTGAAACTAAAATGCTAGGTAGCGATGGTGTTGAAGAGATTACTATTGAGGCTCTACCGGTCATAGTTCCTACAATTGAAGAGAAAATTCAGACTTCACTGATTCCTGATGATTTACGAACATTCTTAGAGAATACCTCTGTCTCAAACGGATTTGGGTATGTGATGCCAGAAGCATCTGAGCCTACTTCTTACGAACACATGAAATTATGGATTCCGGTTATTAAAGACAAGGCAAGTAAATCCATGACTTATTGGTCTGTAAGAACACTAGATAACATCACAGATCCAGTTATCTCAAGCTGCACAAAGAGCGATGGCGCTCTTTCGGGGATTGTGACGACCAATGCGCTTGTCTATAACGCCGGTCCGCCTGATTTTGATAAGGAGAACCAGAATCTCAACTATAAGGTCCTCTCAACCCACTTTGCAGCAGACGGAACAGTTGCAAAGGGCACATATGACCTTATTCTCTCTTCAACCGTAGCTCGTTGCATTTACAAGTTCAGCAATGCACCGATAAAAGCTGATCTCACTATCCTCTCTGAAGATGGTTCCCCTCAAGTCGCAACTCAGGTGATTAATGAGAGGAATGGTTGGCTGACACTTTCGGCTGCTGGATTTAGCTACTCATCGCCAACTATTCGAGTAAAACTTACCCAAGATATCCAAGCTCCTGCTGTCGAACCAACTCCAACTCCAACACCATCTGCCACGTCGGTAGCTAAGGCGAAGAAGACGATAACCTGCGTGAAAGGCAAGACCACTAAGAAAGTTTCCGGTACTAATCCAAAGTGTCCTACCGGATTTAAGAAAAAGGGATAACGATGCACATCTTAAGAAGTAAGTTCGCGCAAACATTTCTTGCAATATCAGTCGCGTACTTGGGAATCGTTCTCCTTATCTCACAGAATCCAGCAGGTGATCGAGAGGCTATCGATAAGAAGCTCGTCGAGATGAGCTCCGATAACCGTCTCGAACTTTTGGTGCAGATCACTGGAGTTAATCCGCTTGAGGGAACTGCAAATGCACGAGTTCTTCCATGGCCAAATACACCTGATGTTGGATATCGCCTTAAGAGCGGTTGGGTTCCAGGTCAGAGCGTAGATATCGTGGTTGATTCTGTTATCGGTGCCAGCAATGGTGGAAGTAATATCTATAGCTTTGAAAAGGATCAGCCAACAGGTGGCTTCGATGTTCAGATTGATGAACAACCAGGTGCCGGACCACAGAGCAACATCAGTTGGTATCCGTTAGATAAGTACAACTTTGAGATCCCAATAAGCGCAGTATCAACACTAGAAAATGGCGATCAAGTAACGCTCAATATCTTGCCACTTGATTACACCAAGAACATCGACACCTTCGATATCAAGATGACCCACGGGCTTTGGAATGACTCATTCCGCACAGTCACAATGGAGGATGAAGAATCCTTCAATTTGGCGATCGATGAGTTCAACAATGGCGAATCGTCATCCGTCTTCGAAGCGGTGCGCTCAAACTCCACCAAATTATTGGTAGGCATCATCTTGCTCTTGATGGTTACCGCAATGGCATCGGTGACGATCATGACCTACATGGTGGTCTCGGGGCAGCGCCCGCCGACTCTGAGCTCGCTCACCTGGTCTGCGGCCCTGACTTATTCGCTGATCTCGCTTCGCGGTCTGATGCCTGGCTCACCTCCCATCGGAATCTTCGTGGACAAGCTCTTCTACTTCCCGGCCCTGATCGTCACCCTCGTCTGCTCGCTCTGGGTCCTAGTGACCTGGGTCCGCCGCGAGGATTTCCAGAGCTAAACTAATTCGCATTATGGAAGGTTTCTGATTCTAGATATGAAAAAGGCTTTTATCTCATTCCTTACTTTGATTTTTCTTTCCGGTTCTGTTCTTGCGATTCAACCGTCAGCATTCGCGGCCGGTTCAATTGTTGATGAGGGTTACATACCACCCGATTTACCAATTCAAGGAACTGTTAGTGTTAATTTCAAAGATGGGCGATTCTCTACTTTTGACGTCGGTTCGCCTTACCTCTACTGGAGCAATGGGAAGTACACCTCAAGAGGAGTTGAACAAGCGCTGCTCTGTAATTCACTGAGCGACACAAAATGCAAGAACATTGAGGGTTACTATGAATTTTTCACTCGCCTAATTTCATGTGCCACACCCGACTCGCTTGATTGCATTGAGTCAGTATCAGCAGAGACACCACAAGGAACAGTTCAAGGTGAATTTATTGAGATATTTCCGAAAAAAGTTGTGACTACCTATAAATCGAATCTTGAAGCTCGACTTCCGGCTGCGAGCAGTGCGGGGCTTTGGAGTTTTAAGGAACTCTCTCACCCTGGGGGTAATCAGTTTTTTATTGATGCGAGTTTGCGTGGCCGTATGAAGGTGGGCGAAAATGTTTTCAGCAACTCTTCGCTTGGCATAAGTATTTTCGCTTCATCAAAGAGGCCACTTGGTCTTCATACTACTTCTCCGGAAATGGGATCAGTTATTGATGATGGTTCCAGTTATATCGTTCAGAGAAATGGCAGCAATCCTGATGAAGCTTATTTTGGAGCCGTAGGTATTTATGGTGGCTATGAAAACGAGACTCTGGATTGTGTCATGTCGGGCGATGGGTTGTGCATCAATCGTCATGCAATCCCAGAAGGTGTCAAGTTTTCAGTAAAGCTTCGTCTTTCAAGCTCTCCATCGGGTTGGCTCCATGGAAGATTGGATCAACCCAAAGTTGAAATTGTCACCATCGCTCCATCCCCTGCAATTGAGCTAAGTATCTCTGGTACAACTACGCGAGTTCCTGCAGTGGGATACATGAGTCCATGGTTGGATCTACCACAATCTTTGCGCGAAGTTTATTCCAAGGGAGGATTTCCGGGTTCTAAGTATGGTTGTCGGTGGTGCTCTGATGATCCTCTTATAAATACGCTCACAGCTAATCCTCCCTCATCGGGCGTAGGGGCAATCCAAGAATTAAAAGCATGGTTGCCGATTGTTAAAGAGAAATCCTCGGCAGATATCAATACCTGGTCAATTCGATCACTCAGCACTAATGAAATGCTAGGTGCCGATCGTTGCTTTATTAAGAGAAATCAGATTAATGGATTAGTGATGACTAACTCAACAGTGTATTCGGCTGGTCCGCCTCTCTTTGAATCGGGAACTCTTAATTACCAAGTTGCAGCCCCTCATTACATGTCGAATGGTGATGTCTTTAAAGGACAGTACAACTTAGTAATGCGATCAGATGTTGCTCGATGCGTTTATAACTTTTCAAAGGCTCCGATTCAGGCTTCGATCTCCGTCATTAATTCAGATGGGGCAGCTCAAGTTGCAACCATGGTGATGGGCGAACGGGATGGGTGGCTATATCTCGGTGCCAATAACTTTGAGTTCTCATCACCCGTCGTGAAGGTGAAACTCCGCCAGGAGGCAGCTCCAGCGCCAAAGGCGGAAGCCACCCCTGCGCCAACGAAAGCCCCTGCCCCCAAGAAGGTCTCGATAACCTGCCAAAAAGGGAAGGCGAAGAAGAAGGTTGTGGGTATCAAGCCATCCTGTCCGGCTGGATTCAAGAAGATCGCCTCCTGAGCCAGCCCGAACCACCTCCGGCGTGTCGTCGCTCACAGGTGGCGGGGATTTAGGCGGATTTCCCTTATAAGGGGGGTCTCCCATAGAATCACCCTTCTGTTCAGCTCAAAATCCACAGGTTTTAGGCTGGGCTGAACCGTGTTCGTTTAATACTGATACAGAAATTAGGTGTGCTACTTGGCTAGTAAAGATGGTGCGATCGAGATCGAAGGCACTGTTGCTGAAGCGCTTCCTAACGCAATGTTCCGCGTTGAACTAACAAATGGACATAAAGTCTTGGCTCACATCTCAGGAAAGATGCGTAAGAACTACATCCGTATCTTGCCTGCAGACCGTGTGATTGTAGAACTAAGTCCATATGACCTAACAAAGGGTCGAATTATTTACCGTTACAAGTAAATAGTTTCGCTAACAAGGAGAATCACGTGAAGGTTAATCCAAGCGTGAAGAAGATTTGCGACAAGTGCAAAGTCATTCGTCGTAAGGGTCGCGTAATGGTGATCTGCGAGAATCTTCGTCACAAGCAGCGTCAAGGCTAATTCGTTAGCTAAGGCAAAGAACTAAATATAAGTACGCGTGATGCGACTTAAGTAGAAATACTTAAGACCCCCGGACCGGTAGGCCGAGGCTCGATACATATGTCGAGGAGCATCGCGGAGGACCTCCGGATACAGAATGGTTGATTAAATGGCACGTCTAGTCGGTGTCGATCTTCC
>JACCDX011567188.1_pt1 | contig 15243 bp, 7 predicted proteins | sample 7449681 | NCBI WGS metagenome assembly JACCDX01 (sample SAMN15323450, study PRJNA562643) | freshwater metagenome | isolation source: river surface water | place: USA:Blue River Watershed | collected 2017-08-18
CCCGCCGCGGCCGCGGTGCCGGCCACGCGTGCGACGGCGCAGGCACCCGCCCGCGCTGCGTGAATGCCGGCATGATCGAGACTGGCGTCGCCGTCCGCGCGCCCGCCGACCCGGCGCTGCGGGACCTCGCGCACCGGGCCCGCCTGGCGGGTTCGGACCGCGAGCTCGGCTTCCTCCTGGCCAACGACACCCTGGCCCTGGTGCCTTACCGCCAGGGCGCGCTGTGGCTGGCGGAGGAGGGCGTGTGGACGCTCTCCGGCGTGGTACAGGCCGACGCCAACGTGCCCTATGCCCAGTGGCTGGAGGCGGTGGCCCGCCACCTGCACACCGCGTTGGCCGGCATTGACGCCCCCCGCACCTTCACCGCCGCCGACCTGCCCGCCGCCCTCGCAGCCGACTGGGCCCAGTGGTGGCCGGCGCATGGCCTCTGGCTCGGCGCGCCGCTCGGCATGGCCACGACCACCTTGCCTGTCGTCACCCCGGGCGATGCACCGGCCGGTATCGGCGCGGCCCTGTTCGTGCGCGACGAGCCCTGGCAGGACGCCGAGCTGGCCGTCCTGCAGGAGTGGTCCGAGACCTGGTGGCACGCGTTCGGTGGCTTGCACCATGCCCGCCGCATCCGGATGCGCGGCGCCGGCACCCGGCTGGCCCGCGCGCTGGCCTGGCGGGGCGATCGCCCCTGGTGGAAGCAGCGCCGCCTGCAGCTGGCGGCCGCGGTGCTGGCGGTGCTGGCCTGGCCGGTGCACCTCTCGGTGCTGGCGCCGGGCGAGCTGGTGCCCGCCCACCCCATCGTCGTGCGCGCGCCGCTCGACGGGGTGATCGATGTCTTCCATGTGCAACCGAACCAGGCGGTGCAGGCGCAGCAGCCCCTTTTCAGCTTCGACGAGCTGGTGATCCAGTCCCGGCTCGAGGTGGCCCGGCAGGCCCTGGCCACCGCCGAGACGGACTACCGCCAGACCAGCCAGCAGGCCCTGGCCGATGCCCGCTCCAAGTCCCAGCTCGGGCTGCTGGTGGGCAAGGTGGAGGAGCGACGCGCCGAGATCGAGGCCCTGCGCGCACAGCTCCAGCGCGCCCGGGTGCTCGCGCCGCAGGCCGGCGTGGTGCTGATGGACGACCCCTCGGAGCTGATCGGCAAGCCGGTCAGCACCGGCGAACGCATCCTGCGCATCGCCACGCTGGACGATGTGGAGGTCGAGGCCTGGGTCCCCATGGCCGACGCCATCGCCCTCTCACCGGGCGACGCGGTGTCCCTTTACCTGAGCGCGAGCCCGCTCTCGCCGGTGTCTGCCACCGTGCGCTACATGGCCCATGAGGCGGTGCAGCGCCCTGACGGCGCCTGGGCCTACCGGGTGCGGGCCACGCTTGCGGCCAGGACCACGCACCGCGTCGGCCTCAAGGGCACGGCCAAGCTGCAGGGCGGCTGGGTGCCGCTGTCGTATTGGGTGATGCGCCGGCCGCTGGCCACCCTGCGCGCCCAGCTCGGTTGGTAAGCCATGCCCCTGCCTCCCCTGCGTCAGGAGCTGGACCTGCTGCCTGGTCCGGCGCAAGCCGATGGCCAACCCAGCTGGACCCTGCACGACCCGTCGCGCAACCAGTTCTTCCGCATCGACTGGCCCACGCTGGAGGTGCTCCAGCGTTGGGACCTGGATGACCCGGCGCGGATCGCGGCGTCGATCTCGGCCGAGACCACCCTGTCCATGCAAGCGGCAGACGTCGAGGACGTGCTGCGCTTCCTCGCGCAGCACCAGCTGCTGCTGGCCGCGGGCCCCGCGGTGCCGCGAAAGATGGCCGAGCAGCTGGCGCGCATCCAGGGCACGCCGCTCAAGTGGCTGCTGCATCACTACCTGTTCTTCCGCATTCCGCTGCTGCGCCCCGACGCCTGGCTGGGCCGCTGGCTGCCCGTGGCGCGCTGGTTCGGCGGGCGCGGCTTCCTGTGGGCCACCGCCATTGCCGGCCTCCTGGGCCTGACCCAGGTGGCCCGGCGCTGGGACGTGTTCGCCGCGTCCCTGGTGGACTCCTTCAGCCTGCAGGGTCTGCTGGCCTATGGCGTGGCCCTGGTCCTGGTGAAGTTCGTCCACGAGCTGGGGCATGCCTTCACCGCCAAGCATTTTGGCTGCCGGGTCCCGACCATGGGCCTGGCCTTCCTGGTGATGTGGCCGGTGGCCTATACCGACACCAACGAGACCTGGCGCCTGACCGACCGCACCCAGCGCCTGCGGGTGGCCTGCGCTGGCATCGCCACCGAGCTGGTGATTGCGGTGTGGTCCACCCTGGCCTGGGCCCTGCTGCCCGAGGGCGCGCTGCAATCGGCGGCCTTCGTGCTGGCCACCACGAGCTGGGTGGGCACCCTGGCGATCAACGCCAGCCCCTTCATGCGCTTCGACGGGTACTTCATCCTGATGGACGCCCTCGACATGCCCAACCTCCACGGCCGCAGCTTCGCCCTGGCGCGCTGGCAGCTGCGGGAGTGGCTGTTCGGCCTGGGCGAGGCGCCGCCGGAGCACTTCGCGCCGCCGGCGCGCCGTGCGCTGATCGCCTTTGCCTGGGCGACCTGGCTGCACCGGCTGGTGCTGTTCATCGGCATCGCAGTGCTGGTGTACTTCATGTTCTTCAAGCTGCTGGGCGTGCTGCTCTTTGCGGTGGAGATCGCCTGGTTCGTGTGGATGCCGCTGTGGACCGAGCTGCGCGCCTGGCGCGAGCGCTGGCCCCGGATCCGGCAGGCCCGGCGCAGCCGGTGGGCGGCGCTGGGGCTGTTGTCGCTCCTGACCCTCCTGATGCTCCCGTGGCCGGGCCGCATCAACGCCAGCGCGGTGCTGCGCCCGCAGGAGTCCTGGCCGGTGTTCGCGCCCTCGGCGGCGCGTGTCGAGTCCATGCCCCGGGGCCATGGCCAGGCGGTGGGCGAAGGCGAGCAGCTGTTCGCCCTGTCCGTGCCCGACCTCGTGAGCCGCGAGCAGCTGCTGCAGGCGCGCCTCGCCCAGCAGCGTTGGCAGGCCGGCGCCGCAGCCTTCGACAACGACATGCGCCCGCAGCTGCAGGTGGCAGGCCAGGCCCTGGCCACGACGCAGGCCGAGTTGCGTGGCCTGCAGGCCGAGCGCAGCCAGTTCATGCCGCAGGCGCCTTATTCGGGCCGGTTCTATCTCACCGACCCGGACCTGGCGCCGGGCCAGTGGGTGGGCCGGCGCGAGATGCTCGGCGTCGTGGTGCGGCAGGGGACGCGGTGGCGGGTGGAGACCTGGCTGGACGAGGAGGAGGTCGCCCGTGTGCAGGTGGGGCAGTCGGCCCGCTTCTTCGTCGACAGCGCGGTGGGTGGCGTGCTGCCCCTCAAGGTGGCGGCGGTCGACAGCGACGCCTCGCGGGTGCTGCCGCGCCGAGAGCTGGCGAGCACGGCCGGCGGGCATGTGATGGTGCGCGAAAAGGCGGGACAGGCCGTGCCCGAGCGCGCGGTCTACCGGGTGAGCCTGGATGTGGAGGACATGCCCGAGCGGCTGCAGGGCCTGGCCTGGCGCGGCCAGGTGACGATCTCGGCCGAGAGCAGCAGCCCGGGGGCCCGCTACCTGCGGCAGGCGCTGGCCGTGCTGGTTCGGGAGTTGGGGTTCTGAGGGAGTTCGATCTGCCTCCCGTCCCATCCCGGCGGGCGTAGGTTCTGACGGGGTCGGTCCTGCCCTCAACAGCCGGTGTCCTTAGAGTCCGCGTGGCGTGAGCGCACCGCCTCGCATCGGACGAGACGGGAGCGGCATGAGGCTGATGTTCATGGACGAGTCAGGGGACCACAACCTTGCCACGATCGATGCCCACTATCCCTTGTTCGTCCTTGCCGGCGTGATCATGGACGCCGCCCACGTGAGTGACGTGGTGACTCCGCGGCTGCGAGCCTTCAAGCGGGCCCTCTTCGGTACCGACCATCTATTGCTGCACACAGCCGACATCTCACGCAATCGGAACGGGTTCGAGCGCCTCAAGGATGCAGGGTTCCGCACCGAATTCCGCCAGCGGCTGAACGCCCTGATGAGGGACCTGGACTACACGGTGGTGGCCTGTGCCATACGCAAGGATTGGTATTTGACGCGTTACGGCGTGGCAGCGCTCGATCCCTACCTCATGAGCCTCGATATCCTGGTTGAGCGCTTCTGCATGGAGGTCGGCGATCTACACGGCGGAGGACTCATCGTCGCCGAGAAGCGTGGCACTTTGCTGGACCATGAGTTGGAGATTGCCTGGACGAACCTGAAAATCCGCGGGACGCGGTTCATGCGGGCCAAGCAAGTCGCATATCGAATTCAGGGCCTCACCCTCAAAGGCAAGGATGCCCGGCTGGCTGGCCTGGAGATCGCAGACCTGGTCGTGACTCCCATCGGCCGCCATGTGCTTGGCAAGCCAGACCATGAGGACTATGCGATCGTGACAGGCAAGTACCGGCGCTCACCCAGTGGTCAGGTCGAGGGGCACGGCTTGGTGGTGCTGCCCAAAGAAAAAGGACCGAACCCCGCTACGCAGTGAACGATCCATGCGGGGAAGTCTAGCGAAAAAGCGCCCGATGCGCCTCCTGGCTTGTGAAAGTTGACGAGCCTTACCCCCGGCACTGGCTCCACAGTTAGGGCTGCTTGGTTCCCCACCTGACCCGGTTGGCCGCTTCACCATGCGGGGAGGCCCGTCACCCGCGATTGTAGGCGATGCGCCGGGGCCGCCAAGGCGGGATGGGGCGGAATTGAGTGCCTTCCGCCTAATGGCGGAGGTCGGCCTGGTCGAGCGACAATCAGTTGCCAACTCGAACATGATGTCACACATGACTGCCTTCCTCCGCCACTGGCTGCGCACGGCCTGTCTCCTGCTGTGCCTCGCCGCCAGCGCGCCGGCCCTGGCCCAATGGGCGGATGAGGCGCCCGCCGAGATCAGCGCCGCGGAGCGCGAGCAGCTGCGGGCCTTGCTCGAGGCGCCGATCGAGCCAGGTCAGACGTCCGCCCGCCTGACCGAGGTGTACATACGGAAGGCCGATGCGGCGCGCCGGCTCGGCGACAACGTCACCCTGATCCGGCTGCTGCGCGAGTGGTCTGCCACCGACATCGTCGCCAAGCGCATGCTCCGTTCGGCCCTGTCCGGGACCGACGACCACGAGGAGGCGCTGCGGCTCGGCGAGGAGCTGGTGGCCGCGGAGCGCAACCCCTTCATCAACGCCGCGACCCGGCTGGCCCTGGTCCGCGACTACTCCCTGATCGGGCGCACCGACCGGGCCCGCTTCCACATCGACGCGGCCGAGGCGCTCGTCAACCGCGACATCGCCCGCTCGAGCCTGGGCGGCGAGGGACTCTTCTACGTCCGGCGGGTGCAGGCCCTGTTCCACCAGTCCAAGTCGGTGCTGATGAAATCGACCGGGCAGTGGGTGGCCGGGATCGAGCAGGCCAAGCTCGCCGTCGAGCGAGGCAAGCAGATGTACGAGGCGCGGGGCCTGGTCCGCGACCGCGGCGCGGCGCAGGAGGCCCTCAACGTCTACGTCCGCTCCTACGTCGACCTGGCCCGCCAGCAGACCGACGCCGGCCTGTACGCCGACGCCGAATGGAACCTGCGGGAGGCCTATCGCCTGGCCCAGCGCGCCGGCGTGCCGGAGGCCCAGATCTGGGGGCTGTACCGCTTCGTCGCCGAGTACTACGCCGCAGCCGGCCAGTTCAAGGACGCCCAGGTGTTCGTGGACCGGGCGGTGACCGTCTCGGAGCCCATGGGGTATTCGCTGGCGTCGGCCCAGCGCCGTGCGATCGAGGGTATCCGCATCCAGTCGCTGATCGGGCAGGGGCGCTGGGCCGAGGCCCGGCGCACCGCTGAGGCGCTCGACGCGGCGCTCAAGGCCAGGGGCGCGCCCCCGCTGACCGCCGCCGAGCGGCGGATCCGCACCTTGATCGCGCTCAACACCGGCGGCGCCGGCTTCGGCGTGCCCACGCTGCAGGCCTCGCTGGCGCAGTCCGAGCGGACCCTGGGGCCTGACCACTACTTCGTCGCCCAGGACCGCGGGCTGCTGGCCGCCACCCTGGCCGCCGGCGGCGAACTGGCGGCCGCCAAGCCCCTGTTCGAGCAGGCACTGCGGGGGTTGACCGCGCCCGCTGCGCTCACCGGCGATTTCACCGAGAGCGCGACCCAGCGCCTGACCAAGCGCTACATCCTGCGGTCCTACATGAAGGTGCTGGCTGCCGGCGCGCAAGCCAATCCGCAGGACGCGATCGCCCTGTTCGAGGTGGCCGACCAGCTCGGCGCCTCGGGCGTGCAGCAGGCGCTGGCCGAGGCGGCGGTGCGCGCAGGCGTCAGCACCCCCGGCCTCGCCGAGATCGTCCGCAAGGAGCAGGACGCCAAGAACGAGGTCGCCGCGCTGTCCGCGCAGGTGGCGGGGCAGGGGGGCGACGAGGCCCGGCGGCTGAGCCCGCAGATGGCCGAGCAGATGCGCGCCCGCATCCGCGAGCTCGAGGCCCTGCGCCGCACACTCAAGGCGCAGATCCAGAAGGACTTCCCCGACTACTTCCAGCTGGTGCAGCCCAAGTCGCCGAGCCCGCTGGAGATCGCCCGGCAGCTGCGGCCTGGCGAGTTGTTCCTGGCGGTGGTGCCCATGGCCGACACCACCTACGCCTGGGCCATCGACGCCCAGGGCGGCATCCGCTTCCACGACGCGGGCATCAACGAGGCGCAGCTGGGCGAGCTGGTGACCAAGGTGCGGCGCACGCTGGACATCGGTGGCTTCGAGAACGGCCGCATACCGGCCTTCGCGTTTGTCGACGCGCACCGCATCTACCAGTCGATCTTCGCGCCCTTCGATGCGCAGATCGAGGGCAAGCGGCAGCTGGTGGTGTCGGCGGGCGGGGCCCTGGCGCAGCTGCCCTTTGCGGTGCTGCCTCGCAAGGTCTACGCCGGCAGCCTGCAGGACGCGCCATGGCTGCTGCGGGACGTGGCGGTGAGCCATGTGCCCTCGGCCTCGGGCTGGCTGGCCTTGAAGCGCCTGCAGAAGCTGCCCTCGGCGGCTCAGCCGATGCTGGCCTGGGGCGACCCGCTCTTCGACCTGGGGGCCAGGCCGGCCGCGGCCGAGGCCACCCAGGTGGCGGCTTCGGGTGACGCTGCGCCGGTCGTGCGCAAGGTGCTGCCGACCCGCTCGGTCGACACCACCCAGCGCAATGTGATGGACCCGGACACCTATGTGGTGTACAGCAAGATCCCGCCGCTGCCGGAGACGCGCGACGAGGTCCAGGCCCTGGCCCGCATCCTGGGCGCGGATGCCGCGCAGGACCTGGTGCTGGGCGACAAGGCCACGCGCCAGTCGGTCCTCGACGCCAACCGCAGCGGTGCGCTGGCGAAGAAGCGCGTGGTGGTGTTTGCGACCCACGGCCTGCTGGCCGGCGACCTGCCGGACCTCAACCAGCCGGCGCTCGCCATGGCCGCCAACGCCGACGCCAAGGCCTCGCCGCTGCTCACGCTGGAGGACGTGCTGGGCCTCAAGCTCAACGCCGACTGGGTGGTGCTTTCCGCCTGCAATACCGCCGGCGCTGACGGCCGGGCCCAGGAGGCGCTCTCGGGCCTGGCGCGGGGCTTCTTCTACGCGGGCAGCCGCAGCCTGCTGGTGACACACTGGTCGGTCGAGAGCCAGAGCGCGATGCTGCTCACGACGAACACCTTCGATGCCTACGCCAAGGATCCGGCGATCACCCGGGCCGAGGCGTTGCGGCAGGCCATGCTCAAGGTGATGGCGCAGAGCCAGTACCAGCACCCGGCCTTCTGGGCGCCCTACGCCCTGGTCGGCGAAGGCGGTCGCTGAGGTGCGCGCCGTCCTCCTCGTGGTGGCCGTCGCGGTGGCTGCCGCGGCCTTGCTGCCTGCCCGCGCGGAGATCGTCGACGAGGCGTCGCTGCAGCTGGCGCCGGCCGAGCGCGCGCGTCTGCAGACCATTCTCGACGAGCCCATTCCTCCGGGGGCCCTGAACCTCACCCGCAACGAGATCTATCGCCGGAAGGACCTCGCCGCCTTCCGCCTGGGCGACAACGTGGCCCGCGAGCGTGTGCTGCGGGAGTGGGCCGCCATCGAGGACACCGGCAGGTGGAACCTGCGGATCCTGCTGGCCGCCACCGACAAGCGGGACGAGGCCTACCGCATCGGCGAGGAGATGCTGCAGGCCCGGCGCTCGCCGATCAACGCGGTCCGCCTGCGGATGAGCCTCGCCATGGACCACCTTCAGGACGGCCAGGTGCCGCAGGCGAAGAAGCTGATCGACGAGGCCGAGGCCATCGTGCGGCGGGACTTCCCGGCCATCGTGCTGCGTGGCGACTCCGAGTTCTGGAAGGTGCGCGCCGAGATCGAGCTGCATCAGGCCAAGGCCTCCATGGCTCGGCGCCAGGGCCGTTGGGCGGAGGGTATCGAGCAGGCGAGGCTGGCGGTGGACAAGGGCAAGCGCCTGCACAAGCTGATGAACCTGCCCATCACCGACAGCGACCGCACCTATGCGTTGGCCAGCCTGATCCGCATGGGCGTGGAGCTGGCCCGCCAGCAGCAGGGCGCCGGTCAGTACGCCGAGGCTGAGTGGACGTTGCGCGATCTTTATCGCACCTCGCGCGAGTGGGGCTTCGACGACAAGTACCTCCACATCCTGTACCAGCAGGTCGGCGACTACTACGCCGCCATCGGCCGCCCGGCCGATGCCCTGGGCTATGTGGTGCGGGCAGAGAAAATCCTGGCAGACACCGGGCTGGGCCGCGGCAGTGCCCGTTGGCACAGCACACAGATGAGCCAGGTCACGGCGCTGTGCGTGGCCGGCCGCTGGTCCGAGGCCTGGGCCCGCCTGCAGGATGTCGACGCGGCGATGACCGTGCCCGGCAAGGGCCCGCGGCGCATCACCGCGCAGGAGCAGCTGCTGGGTGCCTACGTGCAGCTGCGGCTGCGCCGGCATGAGGCGGCGCTGTCGCCGCTGCTGGCCGGGGTGGAGCAGCGCAGCGCGTTCGTGGGCCCGGACCACTACTTCACCGCTGTTCAGCGCGGGCTGTGGGCCTCCGCCCTGGCCGGTACCGGTCAGACTGCCGAGGCCCGGACCCAGTTCGCGCGGGCCCTGCGGGGGCTGACCGCGCCCGAGTCCCTCACTGGCGACTTCGCCGAGGACGCCCTGCAGCGGCAGGTACGCCGCTTCATCCTGGAGGCCTACGTCGAGCTGCTCGCCGGCAGCGCCGGTCGCGACGCCGAGGATGCGGAGAAGGTCTTCGAGGTGGCCGAGCAGCTCACCGCCTCCAGCGTGCAGCAGGCGCTGTCGGAGGCCGCCGTGCGCGCCGGCGTCGGTACGCCGGGCCTGGCCGAGATCATCCGCAAGGAGCAGGACGCGCGCAACGAGCATGCGGCCCTCTCGGCCTACATCAGCGGCCAGTCGGGCGAAGACACGCGCCGGCAGACCCCGCAAGTGGCCGGGCAGATGCGCGTCCGTATGCGCGAGCTCGAGGCACTGCGGCGCACGCTCAAGGCGCAGATCCAGAAGGACTTCCCCGACTACTTCCAGCTGGTGCAGCCGAGGCCGCCGAGCCCGCGGGAGATCGCCGCGCGCCTCGGGCCCGAGGAGCTGTTCCTGGCGGTGGTGCCGCTGGGGGATGCGGTGTTCGCCTGGGCGATTGATGCCCAGGGCCAGGTGCGTTTCCATCGCGCCGCTGTCGGCGAGTCCGAGCTGCGGATGCTGGTCGACCTGGTGCGTCGCACGCTGGACATCGGCGGCTTCGAGAACGGCCGAGTCCCGGCCTTTGCATTTGCCGAGGCGCACCGCATCTACCAGGCGGTCTTCGCGCCCTTCGACGAGCAGATCGCCGGCAAGCGGCACCTGGTGGTGTCCACGGCCGGCGCGCTGGCGCAGCTGCCCTTTGCGGTGCTGCCCCGCAAGCCGCATGCGGGCGGCCTGCAGCAGGCGCCCTGGCTGCTGCGGGACGTGGCGGTGAGCCATGTGCCCTCGGCCTCGGGCTGGCTGGCCCTCAAGCGCTTTGCGCAGGTGCCCAAGGCTCCACAGGCCCTGGCGGCCTGGGGCGATCCGGTGTTCGACCTGGGCGCGAAGGCCGCCCGGGCGGCTGCCGCGGCCAGCCCGGGCGCCGACGCCGCAATCCGTAACGCGATCGAGAACGACACCTACGTGGTCTACAGCCGCATACCGCCGCTGCCCGAGACGCGTGACGAGGTGCAGGCGCTGGCGCGCATCCTGGGGGCGGATGCTGCGCAGGACCTGGTCCTGGGCGACAAGGCCACGCGCCAGTCGGTGCTGGAGGCGAGCAAGGCGGGGACGCTGGCGAAGAAGCGGGTGGTCGTGTTTGCCACCCACGGCCTGCTGGCCGGTGACCTGCCGGACCTGAACCAGCCGGCGCTGGCCATGGCCGCCAATGCCGATGTGACCGCCACACCGCTATTGACGCTCGAGGACGTGCTGGGTCTCAAGCTCAATGCCGACTGGGTGGTGCTCTCTGCCTGCAACACCGCCGGCGCCGATGGTCGCGCGCTGGAGGCCATGAGCGGCCTGGCGCGGGGCTTCTTCTACGCCGGCAGCCGCAGCCTGCTGGTGACGCACTGGTCGGTGGAGAGCCAGAGCGCGATGCTGCTCACGACGAACACCTTCGACGCCTACACCCGGGATGCGGGCCTCACCCGCGCCGAGGCCCTGCGTCAGGCGATGCTCAAGGTGATGGCGCAGGCCGACTACGCGCACCCGGCCTTCTGGGCGCCCTATGCCCTGGTGGGTGAGGGCGGGCGCTGAGTCCCTTCAGTCCGCCCGTTCCTCGACCTGGACCAGCAGCGAGGCAAAGGCATCCGAGCAGGCCTGGGCGAGGTCGTTGCTGCGGTTGCGGCCGCCTTGCTGGCAGGCCGCCTGGTCGGCGTTCTCCGACTGGCCCAGCAGCCAATGCAGCTGCGACTGCCCGGCCGCATTGAGCAGCGGCTTGACGAAGGGGCCGGCGGCTTCGCCTTGGAGCTGGCGCAGGTCCCGCGGGGTGTCGGTGACCATGACCAGCAGCGTGTCGATGCCAGCTGGGCCGCCGGCCACCAGGCGCCAGTGCGGCCGCGGCAGGATCATGCTGGTGCCGGCGGTGACATGGTTGTTGGTGTCGACTGCGTTGGGATAGAGCAGGTAGAGGCTCTGGCCGTCCGAGCCGGCCAGGGCGATGTAGAGGTAGCCGCTGCGCGGCGAGGTGATCACCAGGCGCAGCGGGTCGCGGTCGATGCGCAGCACGCGCGGCTCGGCCTGCACCGACAGCGACCGCAGGCCGTCGCGCTGGGCATGGATCTGCGCCAGCAGCTCGGCGGGGCGCACCGCGGGCGCGGCCGGCGGGCGCTGGCCGGCGGCCGCGCCGGGGGTGAAGTCGGTGTTGCCGGCAGCCGCGATCTGGCTGCTGGTGCCCAGGCGCTCCTGGGCGCAGCGGGTGACTTCGGCCACGTTGAGGGCGCCGCTGCCGTCGCGGTCGACCGCGACGCCATTGAGGCACTCGCGCCAGGCGGCCACGGGCGTGGCGGCCGCGCCGGCAGCATGGGCCGCCCCCAGCACGACCAGGTTGCCCTGGGGCAGCTCGGGGCGCTCCAGGGCCGCGGCCAGCTGCCGGGTCTGCGCCTGCGCGCAATCCGGGGCGGCCTGCAGGTTGGCAAAGACGACCAGCTTGTCCAGGCGCGAGGCCAGCGGAGCCAGCAGGCCGGCCAGGTCGTTCCAGGGCATGGCGTTGCCGTCGGTGGTGCGCCAGCCGTTGCCGCAGCTGCTGGCGCCGGCGTCCGGGCCCGAAGGGGCGCCGGTCAGCTGCACCAGCAGCCGGTCGCCGGGGCGCAGCCGCTCGCCCAGCGTGCGCAGGGCCTCGCGCAGGGCGTCCGCCCGGGCGTCGATGACGGTCACGTTGCCGTCGGCAACGCCCAGTGCCGAAGCCAGGCCGCGCGCCGACTCGGCGGTGTCTCCCACCACCAGCGCATGCCGCGAGGCCCGCGGGACCGAGCGGATCCCGGTGGTGGACAGCACGTTGTTGGCGCCGGAGCGGCCGCTTTCCACCCGGGCCACGGTGGCCAGGGCCGCGCCCGCGCCCTGCAGAGCCATGGCCCGCACCCAGCCGCGCGTGGTGCCGGCCTGCACCTGCACCCAGCCCGCCTCGGATTTGAGCGACTCGACCTTCTGGCCCGCGCTCAGGTTGCCGACCACCGGCGCGTCGACGAAGCGGTCGGCGCGCAGCTCGGTCGTGCGGGTGACGTTCACCGGCTCGGCCAGGGCCGTCACCGGCAGCAGGAGGGTGACGGCGGCCAGCAGGCCGTGGCGCAGGGACAGGCGAGGGGTCATGGTGGGCGTATGGACGGAGGGCGCAGCGGCCCGGGGCGCCGGCGCTGGGGCGCCGGCGGGCACGGGACGCTTCAGCGGCCCAGGGTGACGATGCGCACGCGCCGGTTCTCGGCGGCCAGCGGGTCGGCGGGGTTGGCCGGGTCGGTGTCACCGCGGCCCTCGGCCACCAGCCGGGCGTTGGGCACGCCCAGCCTGGCCAGGTAGGCGCGCACCGCCTCGGCGCGCTGCTGCGACAGGCGCAGGTTGTAGTCGGGCTTGCCGCGGCGGTCGGTGTGGCCCTCGATGCGGAAGTTGAGCGACTGCAGGTCGGAAGATTGCAGCGCCTGCGCCAGCGAGGACAGGGTGTCGGCGCTGGCGGCGGTGATCTGGGCGGAGTCGAACTCGAAGCCGATGGTCAGTGAGAGCGAGCGTGGCGCGGTGGTGACTGCGGCCTCGGCCGGGGCGGGCGCGACGGTCGCGGCCGCGGCAGCCGCGTTGGCCTGGCCGGGTCCGGTCTCGACACGCAAGTTGCGCAGGGCGCGGGTGCGCAGGTTGGCGGGGCCGGGCTGACCGGGTTCCGCCGCGGCTGCAGGCGCGCCCTCGGCCGTAGCCGGTGCTGCCTGCACTGGGCGTAGCGCGTCGATCATGCGGCGGGCCTCGGCGTCGGCAGCCCGGGCGGGCAGGCCCGAGGCCACGAGGGCGGCCAAGGTGGCGAGGCGCGCCATGTGGCGCAGGCGCCACGCCCCGCGCTCAGGCGATGCCGCGAGAGTCGGGAGAGCGGTCTTGCGAGAGGTGTGCGTCATCTTCTTGTCTCCAGTTGGACAGCGCGGGGCCCAGGTCCTGCCACATGGTATCCGCAAATTTGACATCGGTGCTCAATCTGGCCATCGTATCGGGCCGTGGCTCGCCCAGGTGGCGGGCGTCGGCCATCGGCCCTACGGCATCGGCCATCGCCGCCATGGCCTGGCGCAATGCCGCCGGCTCGGGGTCCCACAGGCGCGCATAGGCCACCAGCGGCTGCAGGTGCTCGTGCCGGTCGACCACGCCCAGAATGGACATCTGCGCCGCCGCGATGCCCCGGGGCAGGGCATCGAACAGCACCTGCTCGTCACAGGCCCCGGCGCACATGCGCAGGGCCAGACAGGCCTCGTACCGGCCCTCGGGGTGCGCCTGCAGCGCCAGCCGGTGCTGTGTCGCGCCATCGGCGAAGTGGCGCGTGCGCCAGGTCTCGTACGTGCTCCAGGCGGAGAAAAACACAAGTGCGTGCGAGGCCGAGGGGGTGAGGTCGAGGAAGAAGTGGAGGCCGCTCTGGAGGCTGGCAAAGCTCAGGGCCAGGAGGGCGGTCGGCGCCACCACAGTGGCCCAGCGCACATGGTGGACGCGCAGGCGGGCGCTGGCCAGGCCCATGGCCAGCAGCGCCAGCCAGGCCATGGCCAGGCGCGCGGGCACACCCATCTCCCCCAGGAAGCGGTCGTTTCGGGTGTTGTCGATCACGTTGGCCAGCACGAACGCGCCGTAGTGCACCGTGGCCAGCGGCGTCACCTTGACATCGAACAGGCTGGTGGCGGTGGCGCCGATGATGACGATCGCGTCCTTCAGCCGCGGGTCCTGGCGCGCGCCATCGCGGCTCTGGCTCAGGCGCCAGACCTCCGAGAAGGGGATGCGGGTGTAGGCATCCTTGGTCTTGGTGTACTGGATCAGGACATCGGGCTGCTCGGGCAGCGGCCAGCCCAGGTCCTGCGCCATGCGCGCCGGCAGCGACCACATGCGCCAGCCGTCCTTGTCCTCCCACAGCCGGTAGCGGCGCACCACGCCGTCCTCGTCGGGGTAGACGTTGTGGTAGCCCAGGCGCCCGGAGTCGACCAGCGCCTGGAAGGTGGGGGGGACCACCGCGAGGGTCGGGGAACTGGCAGCGGCCGCAGCGGAAGGGGCGGCCGCCTCTCCCGCCGGCGCGGAGGGCGCGGCAGGGATCGGTGTTGCAAACCCGGGCAGTTGCGCGGCCCGCACCTGGCTGATGCCGTCGTTCTCGGGGTTGAGCCGCAGCACCGGGAAATAGGTGTTGCGCGTGCCCTGCACCGCGTCGACGAAGGCGGCGTCGGAGTTCGGGTTGAGCGTGTCGGGGTCGGCGAAGAGGATGTCGAACACCACCGCCTGCACCTGCTGCCGCTCCAGCCAGTCCAGGGCTCCGGCCAGGGTCTCGCGCGGCCAGGGCCAGCGGCCGAATTCGCCCTTCATGGCCTCGAGCGAGGCCTCGTCGATGTCCACCAGCACCACGGCCTTGTCGTGCGCGGGCGCCAGCAGTCGTCGCTTGACCATCTGGTCATAGGTGCCGCGGTTGAAGTCGGCGCCGCCCTCCACCCACACCAGGTGGACGGTGGCCCAGACCCCGATGGCCATCACCAGGGCCCAGCGGACGCGGTGGTGGGGGATGCGGGCGAAGGCCTGGAGCAGGGCGTGCATGTTGTGACCGACTGTAACGGGTTGACTCTTCCGCCCTTCGACACTTTATGGCTACTGCCCCCTGCCGAGGCGGCGGTGAAGGGCGTGCCGCGCGCCCGTAGAATCGACCGAATGTCCTACCTCGTCCTGGCCCGCAAGTACCGTCCCCGCACGTTCGGAGAGATGGTGGGCCAGGAGCATGTGGTCCAGGCCCTGGGCAACGCGCTCACCCAGCAGCGCCTGCACCACGCGTACCTTTTCACCGGCACCCGCGGCGTCGGCAAGACCACCGTCTCGCGCATCCTGGCCAAGTCGCTCAACTGCCAGGGGGCCGACGGCCAGGGCGGCATCACCGCCGAGCCCTGCGGCGTCTGCCAGGCCTGCACCGACATCGACGCCGGCCGCTTCGTCGACTACACCGAGCTCGACGCCGCCTCCAACCGCGGCGTCGACGAGGTCCAGCAGCTGCTCGAGCAGGCCGTCTACAAGCCGGTGCAGGGCCGCTTCAAGGTCTTCATGATCGACGAGGTGCACATGCTCACCG
>JACCDX010278360.1_pt1 | contig 15241 bp, 17 predicted proteins | sample 7449681 | NCBI WGS metagenome assembly JACCDX01 (sample SAMN15323450, study PRJNA562643) | freshwater metagenome | isolation source: river surface water | place: USA:Blue River Watershed | collected 2017-08-18
GTCTACCAAGAAAACGATTAATTAAAGTCGATTTTCCAACGTTTGGTCTACCTAGAATAGCCACAATTGGTAAGCCGAGTAATTGTCGTTCCTTTAAAAGCTCCCAAATCAACTCAACTGTCTCTTCTAAATTAATTTCAGTCGAATCAACTTCAACTGCATCAATCGCCTTCTCGAGTGGAGAGGTTGTTCTAGTTGAATCTTTCTCATCTCTGATGGCTAAAGATGAAGTTAAATCTTTTTCGGTATTTAACTCTGCTTCACGACGTTTAGCGCGCGCCTCTAAATCTGCAGTTAGATAAACCTTTAATTGAGCTTGAGGAGCAACTACTGTGCCAATGTCGCGTCCTTCTACAACAATTCCACGTTCTGCTTCATCAATTATTTTTCTTTGCAGAGTCAACAATTCAGCCCGAACTTCTGGCATGGCCGCGAAAGTTGATACGTTAGAAGTTATCTCTTCACTTCTAATCGCATCAGTAATATCAACTTTGCCGCACTTTAAATTTGGCTTATTTGGATCAGCATTAAAAGATAACTTTTCCTCTCGAAGTGCTAAAACCAATTCGGCTTGATCAGTAATATTCTTATTTAATGCTAGCCAGGTTGCGCCGCGATACAACGCACCAGTATCCAAATAAGCCCAATTTGCTCTTTTTGCTAATGCTTTAGACGAACTAGATTTGCCTGCTCCGCTCGGGCCATCCATTGCAACAATGATCGGCATTTACTTCTCCGATCTTGGAGGATGCACGCGCCAACCTGAAGTTGCTAAATGTTTCTGTAGCAACTCTGCATTTGGTGCGCTTAAAGCTAGCAAAACTAGACCTGTCTCTTGCTCTGGTGAATGTTCAATAGTTATATCTTCCACGTTTACATTGGCTTTTGCACATTCATCAAATAACCGAGCCAACTGATTTGGCTTATCTTCGAGCACTACCGGCAGATAGGTGTAATTGCGAGAAGCGCTTCTATGCTTTCCAGGCAAAAGGTGACGACCTTTACGGCCACGTTGCAGAACGCTTTCGACGTCGTAGTTCTCGATTAATGTCGATAAATCTTTTTGGAAATCTTTCAAGAGGGGTTCGATTGCGTTTCGATTTAAATTAAGAATCTCCCGCCAAAGATCGGGATTAGAACCGGCAATCCGCGTGGTATCCATTACCCCAGAGCCAGCTAACGCAAGAAATTCAGGGCTCTTACCCTCTAGTTGTGCAGCTAATAAAGACGAGATTATCTGCGGAAGGTGGCTTATCGAAGCTACCGCGGCATCATGATCTTCGGGGCTCATTGCAATTACCCGAGCTCCTAATTTTTCAATCAACTCTTTGACTTGCGCAATTGATTCTCCGGAAGTTTCGGCAAGTGGAGTAATAATCCAACTCTTTCCAACGAAGAGATCTGATTGCGCCGCCTCTGCCCCGTCGAGCTCTCTACCAGCCATCGGATGTGTGGGACAGAATCGTGCCGATAGCTCCTTATCGGTTTGTACTTCTACTTGAACTTTAGTTTTAGTGCTACCAATATCTATAAACGTCGACTTTGGATATAGATTTTTATATCGATTAATAGCGCCCACCAAGGCACTTGTCGGCGTTGCAATTACGACAATTGTTGGATCAGCAATTTCAACTGATTCGACTAGATCGTTGGCTAAGTTCTGTGCGCGGCCATCATCATCAAAGAGTTGAACCTCTGCCCCAGCGCGTTTTGCACCTAAGGCAATAGAGGTTCCGATTAAACCGGCGCCAATAACAACAATTTTCATCAAATCACATATGACCTTGCTGCCTTATTGCGCCAAGTCTTTACGAAGCGAGGTGGCCCCTCGTAAATAAACATGGTTGGCGGCCGCTTTTAACTCGGCATGCAGCATTACACGTATTACTAGTGGCAATGAACCTGGAACATCCATCTCCACCGCACATAAAAGCGGCACGGCGCCAAAGCCAATCTCTCGGGCAAAGGCAGCGGGAAATGCGGCATTTAGATCTGGTGTACAAGTGAGTATTACTGAGATGACTTCGTCGGTAGTTAGATGGTTGGCCTGCAAAATGGCAGGCAATAGCTCTTTGACACCGGAGGCGATCTCCTCAGGGGTGTTCGCCTCTACTTGAATCGCCCCTCTAATAGCTCTCAAGTTCATGTCGAGAGTTTACCTTTCCTTTCCTGCAATTCGTTGGATTTACTTTTAGCGTTATTCCGACTTCTTGCTTTATCGACAAATCTGAAATACCTGGTGTTACCAATCGCTTATCCTTCGCGAAATCGATTTTCGCAAATATCGATAAATCAGCATTCTGACACCATTCTGAGCCTTATAATGTCGATATATAGCTTTTCAGAATCGGCAAATAACCTTTTATCGATATACCGTTTTTCGTGAAGAATCGATATACCGTTTTACGGTCAAAGCGCTAAAGCCTTATGTAAATTAGCCACTTCAACGTCATTTAGATCTCGCCAGCGCCCCTCTTTCAAATCTCCCAAGAGAATCGGTCCAAACTGACTTCGAACCAAACGGAGAACATCCACCCCAATGGCATCCATGAGGCGTCTGATTATGTGATATCTACCTTCATGGATTTTTAATTCCACCCAATTATTTGGCAGCTCCTTATATCCAGTTACGCGGGCGATCCCATCCTCCAATTCGACTCCCTTAGTCAGGATTGATTTAGCATCTCTAGGTAGCTCACCCTCGTAATTGACCAAGTAGGTCTTCTCAAGTCCGTAACTCGGATGGGTGGCCCTAAAGGTCACATCTCCATCATTAGTCAAGAGAATTAGACCTTCTGAGTCCTTATCTAGGCGGCCAACATGAAAAAGTCGTTCTTTACGAAAGTCAACCAATTCAGCTAAAGATGGGCGACCATCTGGGTCGAACATTGTTGATAAAACGCCTCTTGGTTTATAAAGTGCTAAATAAGTTTTAGAAGATGATGTAGATATTGTCTCACCATCAACTTCTACTTTAGACTTTTCATCAACTTTATAGCCTAGTTCGGTGATTCTCTTGCCGTTTACCTTAACTCGGCCGGCTTCAATCAAAGAATCGGCCCCTCGCCGGCTAGTTACGCCTGCATCGGCAATATATTTATTTAAGCGAATTGACATGACCGCAAGATTCCCATCTTTCGAACCTCTGGAGAGATCTCCAGAAGATGGTCAATTTTACCGCAAGGATGCTTCTTGAACTAATCGCCAGTCAATGAGCTAGGCAGCTAGGCAGCTAGGCAGCAAATTAGCTAGTCAGTTAGCGAATCCAAAACCTCGTCTAGTGCAGCTAAATCCGGTAGATAAGGCGCCAAAGCTGGCAGATCCTCAATTGAATTCACCCCAAGGCGCTCCAGGAAGTAGCTAGTGGTCTTGTAGAGAATTGCTCCAGATTCGTGCTCCAAACCTGATTCTTCGACCAATCCGCGATTAACCAGGGTCTTCATTACTGCCTCCACATTTACCCCTCGAATTGCAGAGACCCTAGCTCTCGAGATTGGCTGACGGTAGGCAATCACCGCCAAAGTCTCAAGTGCAGCTTGAGTCAGACGATTCTGTTGGCCATCGAGTACAAAGCGCTCAACAACGCTTGATTGATCTGGGTGGCTATAGAAGCGCCATCCGCCATTAATCTTCTTAAGTTCAAAACCACGACCTTCAAAGGTGAGCACTAATTCAGTGATGGCGCGCTCGATCTCCTCGACTGGCTGTTCCAGGATGGTCGCCAAGGTTGTCTCCGTAACCGGTTCGTCGACCACCATTAGTATCGCTTCGATCGAACGGTGCAGTTCATTCATCATTGCCATCCTTACCCTGAGCAATAGCGTCGTTGTCGTTATCTAAAACTACGGGAATATCGAACTCTTCAGAGACGGCAATCTCCCCATCTGCTGGCCCTACCCAACTGATCTGTAAGTCGGTGAAGGCCTCCAACTGTTCAAATCTGAGCGCTCCCGAACGGTAGAGATCAAGCAGAGCCAGGAAGCGGGCCACCACAACCATCGGCTCTTCGGCATCATGAATAAGCGCTCTAAATGAGAGTGACTTAGCCAGTCGAAGTGCTGCTGCCACAAACTTGGTCTGTTCAGCGACATTAATTAAAGGGCGATGGATGTGCTCAACAGAAACCACTGGCGGCGCCTTTGGAAAGAGCACCCGATCAGCAATAACGGCAAAGCGCTCAGGTCCAACTCCAATTAGCACCTCAGGCAATAGCGTTGCAAAATGCGCCTCTAGCGCAGTGGTTCGAGGGAAACTCTTCTCTGCCATCGCAATGCGCTCAGCAAAAGTTGCCGCAATCTCTTTAAATGCGCGATATTGAAGTAAACGCGCAAAGAGCAGATCGCGAGCTTCAAGTAGCGCCAGATCAGCCTCATCCTCAACCTCACCTTGAGGTAGTAATTTCGCCGCCTTTAAATCAAGAAGTGTTGCTGCGATTACCAAAAACTCGGTTGCTTGATCTAGTTGCCAGCCTTCACCGCTCTCCTCTAGCTTTCTGATGTAACCGATAAATTCATCTGTAACTATTGAAAGCGCTACCTCAGTTACATCCAACTTGTGACGTGAGATCAGCTGAAGTAAGAGATCAAATGGTCCATCGAAGTTCTCCAGGTGTACCGCAAAACCCGAGCTCTCGCTCTTTTCCTGCTCTTTAGCAGAATTCTCGAGAAGCTCCATAGCCGCAAAACCTATCGTAATTACGTATAGAAACTTGCCTATTCGCACTCTTACGCCTAGGTTTCAACCTTGAAAGGCAGGTTTAACGCTTGAACGCTAAATCGACATTTGAAGAAGTTGTCACTACTGCATCTCTTACAGATTCTGCAGCGAAGACACTTCCAACTCCAACGCCATTAACAACTCATGGTGGCGCAAAGGTAATCTCAATCTTTAACCAAAAAGGTGGAGTTGGTAAAACCACAACCACTATCAATCTTGGCGCAGCGCTTGTTGAACTTGGACGCCGAGTTCTGTTGGTGGACTTCGATCCGCAGGGCGGCATGACACTTGGTCTTGGTGTGCGCGGAAACGAATTACCAAAGGAAGAGACTGTCTATTACGCGATCATGGATCCTTCTCATAATCCAGAAGATATCGTCCTTAAGAGTTCAATGCCTGGCCTAGATTTTCTACCTGCCAACCGTGAATTAGCTACTGCAGAAACAGTTTTAGGCGCAGAGATCGGCTCGCAATTTTTCCTGAAGCGAGTACTCACTCCGCTAAAGGATTTCTACGATGTAATTTTGATCGATTGTCAACCAACCATGGGTCAATTAGCTATCAACGCGCTTGTTGCTTCGGATGAAGTTATCGTGCCTTTGCAATGTGAATGGTTCTCACTGCACGGATTTATCGAATTAAATAACAATTTAAATAAGGTTCGCCAAGCGCTTAATCCAGATTTAAAACTATCTGGCATCTTGGCAACAATGTACGATCGTCGCGCAGTGCACAATCGAGAAGTTTTAGCACGTATTGTCGAACAATTTCCGGAAGATACCTTTGAAACAATTATTGCAAAGACAATCCGGTTCTCTGAAAGTTCAGTTAAAGGTGAACCAATTGTTCAATACGCGCAGAATTCTGGCGCTGCAAATGCTTACCGTCGCTTAGCACGCGAACTTATCTCTCGAGGAGGAGCTAAATGAGCCGCCGCGCTTCCCTGCCAGGTGCAGATGAATTATTTAGAGCTAAACCATTAGTTTCAGTTCCTGATGTAGTTGCATCTGAAGATGCAGTGATGCCGATTGAAGCAACTAAACCAGCAAAGAAAAGTGGTGCAGTTCGCCAAACACAACGTCGCCGCGCTACCACTGCTCGTACTCCATCAGGCCGAGAGCGTCACGATGAAAAAATTACAGTTTATTTATCACCAGATGAATTATTTGATTTAGACCAGGCAAGGATTTTGCTTCGTGGAGATCTTGGATTGGCTGCTGATCGTGGGCGCATTGTTCGCGAATCTCTTGCAGTAGTAATCTCAGACTTGGAAGCCAAGGGCGAAAACTCAATTCTTGCTCGTCGCCTTCGCGGTTTATAAGAGAATAATTTAATTAAGCTCTAGGGTGCGCAAGTCGATAAGACTCGCGCACCTTATCTATTGTTATTAACGTGTAAATCTGAGTAGTTGTCACCGAAGCATGGCCAAGAAGTTCCTGAACCACCCTGATATCAGCACCACCGTCCAGAAGATGCGTGGCATAGGAATGTCTAAAAACGTGCGGCGTTACTTTCGAAGTCAGTCCAGCTTTTTCAGCTGCTCTCTTTACGATCTCCCAAGCGCTAACTCTGGATAACCGGGTGCCACGATTATTCAAGAAAAGCGCGCTCTCGCTTAATTTTTTTAATAGAGATGGCCGGGTACGAACCAGATAATCGTCTATTGCGCTTTTTGCATATGAGCCAAGCGGAACCATCCGCTCTTTGCCACCTTTACCGCGTAATTTTAAAACCCAAATAGATTCACCGTTTACCGAATTCTCAGAGATGTCAGACAGATTAATACCAACAACTTCAGATACACGAGCGCCAGTGCTATAGAGAAGTTCTAGCAGCAAGTAATCTCTTAACGAAACTGCTTCACCAGGATCCTTGCCAGCATCAATCAGCCTGGTGATCTCTTCAACCGTTAAAGCTTTTGGTAAACGTTGCCGCTTTCCAGTTTCCGGTAAGTCATCTGTCGGATCAGATATATTGAATTCTCGATTTAAATATTTATGAAATGAACGCACTGCACTGAAATTGCGCTCTAATGATGACGGGGCTAAATCTTTAATCGAGAATGCATACTCTTTGATTGAAGCTTCAGGATTATTGATTCGCCAATTAAGATACTTTGTTAAGTCGCGTCGATATGCTGCAACAGTATTTGCAGCTGCGCCTTTCTCTACTCGCAGATAATCAATAAACGAATTGAGTGTATGGATATCCATGGGCCGTTGCTACAGCTTCGTAAACAACTTTACCTTCGCAAACATTTAATCCCTTCGCTAAATCCTTATCGTCTCCAAGGGCTTTCTTCCATCCTTTATTTGCTATCGAGATTGCATAAGGAAGTGTGGCATTTGTAAGTGCATAGGTAGATGCAACCGGAACTGCGCCAGGCATATTTGCAACACAATAGAAGACTGAATTATGAACCCTATATGTTGGTTCAGCATGTGTGGTGGGACGCGAATCTTCAAAGCAACCACCCTGATCGATTGCAATGTCGACCAAAACTGAACCGTGCTTCATCTTGGCAACTAATGCATTGCTAACCAATTTTGGAGCTTTCGCACCATGAATCAATACCGCTCCGATTACTAAATCAGCTGCGATAACTTCTTGTTCAATTGAATGATCATTCGACATCAATGTCTTGATAGTTCCGTTGAAAAGTGAATCAATATATTGCAGACGGTTGGTGCTGCGATCGAGAATAGTTACATCAGCACCTAAACCTCTAGCCATTACCGCTGCATTTAATCCAGCAACTCCACCACCAATAACGACAACTTTTCCTGGACGAACACCAGGGACTCCACCTAGAAGTACACCTCGCCCACCATTTGGCTTTTGTAGCGCGGTGGCGCCGACTTGAGTAGATAGACGCCCTGCTACTTCAGACATTGGTGCCAGAAGTGGCAGCTGTCCATTTACTTCAACTGTTTCGTAAGCAATCGCAATGTTCTCTGATTTGATTAGCGCATCGGTGCACTCTTTTGAAGCGGCTAGATGTAAGTAGGTATAAAGAATCTGCCCCTTCTTCATCAACGGATATTCCGCAGAAAGTGGTTCTTTAACTTTCATGATCATTTCGGCTTGTTCCCAAACGCTCTTTGCATCTGGAGCAATTTCTGCACCTTCGGCAATGTAATCAGCGTTTGTAATTGCCGAACCTAAACCGGCATCACTTTCGATAATTACTTTATGGCCGTTTTTGACGAATTCACGAACACCAGCCGGGGTTAGCGCAACGCGAGCTTCGAGTGTTTTAATCTCTTTAGGTACACCAATAATCATTAGGCTATTTAATCGCAGCTTTAATCAAACCAGCAAATAAAGGATGTGGTCTAGTAGGACGCGATTTGAACTCTGGATGAGCTTGTGTACCAACATAGTAAGGATGAACTTCGCGTGGTAGCTCTACAAATTCAACCAAGTCACGTTCGGTATTCATTCCACTAAAAACCATACCTGCGGCTGCGATTTGCTCGCGATACTTATTGTTTACTTCATAGCGATGGCGATGGCGCTCAGTGATTTCAGTTTCACCGTAAACTTCTGCAACGATTGAGCCTGCCTTTAGTGAAGCTTTATAAGATCCCAATCGCATAGTTCCGCCTAAATCACCACCACCGGAAACATTGGCGATTTGGTCCTCCATAGTTGCAATAACTGGTGCTTTGGCATCTGGGGCAAATTCCGCAGAATTTGCATCATTTATTCCAGCTAAATTACGAGCGCCTTCGATAACCATGCATTGCAACCCTAAACATAGGCCGAGAGTTGGAATCCGATTCAATCTTGCAAAATTAAGTGCACCGACTTTTCCTTCGATTCCTCTAACTCCGAAACCACCAGGGACACAGATTGCATCCACGTCACTAAGTGCGTTCTTTGCACCTTCAGGCGTAGCGCAGTTATCCGACGGCACCCATTTAATTTCGACTTTTGCATTATTTGCAAAACCGCCGGCACGTAGCGCTTCGGTCACGGATAGGTAAGCATCTGGCAGATCAATATATTTGCCAACCAAAGCCACTTTTACATGATGTTTTGGATTGTGGACTGCTTCTAGCAAGACTCCCCAGTCGCCCCAATTAACATCTTTCGCCTTCAAACCAAGGCGACGAACTACATATGAATCTAAACCCTCATTAAACAGTACCTTTGGAATGTCGTAGATTGATGGCGCATCTACTGCCGCTACCACTGCTTCTTGATCCACATCGCACATCGCAGAAATTTTTCGCTTAACCGAATCTGGAATCTGACGGTCCGAACGTAGGACTACCCCATCGGGTGCGATACCAATACTACGAAGTGCCGCTACGGAATGTTGAGTTGGTTTAGTTTTTAATTCTCCGGAAGGACCGATATATGGAACTAGTGAGATATGTAAATAGAAGACATTGTCGCGGCCAACTTGTTGGCGAATCTGACGTGCAGCTTCCAGAAAAGGTTGAGATTCAATATCTCCAACAGTTCCGCCAATTTCAGTAATGACTAAATCTACATTTGGCCCATCAAATGCCAACATGCGCTCTTTGATTTCATTGGTGATGTGCGGAATGACCTGAACCGTTTCTCCTAAGTATTCACCGCGGCGCTCTCTAGCAATAACTCTCGAATAGACCTGTCCGGTAGTTACGTTCGCATCACCGGAGAGAGATCTATCTAGGAATCTTTCGTAATGTCCAATATCTAAATCAGTTTCAGCACCATCATCAGTAACAAAAACTTCACCGTGCTGGAAAGGATTCATAGTGCCTGGATCCACATTTAAATATGGATCGAGCTTTTGCATCGTGACGCGTAATCCGCGTGCCACCATTAGACGACCAAGGCTGGAAGCTGTTAAACCTTTTCCGAGACTTGAGGCGACTCCGCCAGTTACAAAGAGATGTTTAGTCACATGAGAATTGCTCATGGAGCAGAAACTTATCACGGATTTCAGCGTGACTCTGCAATTAGCTCCTCTGCGTGTTTGCGCGCTGATTCCGAATCTTCGTGGCCGGCCAACATGCGGGCAATCTCTTCAATTCGTTCATTAGTTGAGACTTTTCGCACTTGGCTAAGTGAAACCGAGCCACTTTCATCTTTGGAAACCACAAAATGGGTATCGCCCCAAGCCGCAACTTGAGGAAGATGAGTAACCACAATTACCTGTGCAATTTTCGATAGCGCTTTTAATCTTCTGCCTACTTCTATTGCTGCTTTACCACCGACTCCGGCATCAACTTCATCGAAAATGTAAGTGCCAATAGTTTCATTCTGTTCTGATGCTGCAATCACAACTTCAATTGCAAGTGCAACTCTAGATAATTCGCCACCTGAAGCACCCTTTGCAATTGAAACTAAAGGGGCATCTTTGTGAGTTTGCAGAAAGAAATTTACTTCATCAAGACCTGTTGCAGTTAGCTCTGTAAATTTTGATCCGTTCTTTACTTCAACCACCAAATTAGTACTTGGCATTGATAGCGAGTGAATCTCATGCGAAACTGCTACAGATAATGAGTTCGCTTTCTCATTTCGAATCTTAGAAATTTGCTTTGCCTCAATTAACGCAGCTTCTTGCAGTTTGTCCAGGTCGCGTTCCAATTCGGCGATTCGGTCATCTCCACCTTCTAAATCTGCTATTTCATTATCGATATTGGCGCCAAGTTCGATTAATTCATGTAACGCCTGATTTGAATCACCGCTTGTCGATTTTGAATGGCGTTTGATAAATGAATTAAGTTCACTCTTTCGGTTCTGTAAATATTCCAAACGGTTCGGATCTGCTGCCAAATCGGATAGGTAACTTGCTAAATTTGCCGCAAGGTCTTGCACTTCAAAAAATGCTTCATTAAATTGCTCAGAAATCTCCGTGAGTGAAGGGTCAAGCGATACCGCTTTCTCTAGCGATTTACGGGCACTGCCAAGCTGGGTTAATACACCATTTTCATCATCTTCGAGAATTCCGCTGGCGCTCCCAGCGGTACTAGTTAAACCTTCTACAGAATTTAATCTACTTATCTCATCATTTACCTCTTGCAATTCTCCTGCTTGAGGTTTGATTTTCTTGAGCGCAGATGCAAATTCCTTTAGCGCCTCCAACTCTCTTTCGCGCTCTTTGCCTGCGCTCTTCATAGCCTTTATTCGCTTGCTTAACTCATTTGCTTCTGTAACTGCACTCTGCAATTTTGATAGATCAATATTGGCATAGAGATCTAGTAGTTCTAGATGCTTTGATGATTTGGTCAATGTCTGACTAGCTGCCTGGCCATGCACCATTACTAACTCTTCCGCAATTTCCTGAAGTGCAATTGCGCTTACCGCAGTGCCACTGGCAACTGCTTTAGATTTACCATCTTTATTTACGGTTCTAGTGAGAATTAATTCTCCATCTTCGGAGATGATTCCTTTTTCATCAAATCGATCTACAAGCTTTTTGGGGATAGTAAAGGTGGCATTTGCAATTGCGCGTTCAGCGCCATGTCTTACTAATGCAGAATCTGATTTGCCTCCAAGTACTAAGTTGAGCGCGGTTAAAACCATGGTCTTTCCCGCTCCAGTTTCGCCGGTGATAACAGTCAAGCCCGGACCGAATTCAAGAAGTGATTTTTCGATAACTCCAATGCCAGAAATACTTATTTCATTAAGCGTTGGACGATTAGGCACCGCGCCATCCTTCGACTGGTAATTTAAATTTGGCGACTAAGCGGTCACTGAAATTTGTGCTTCGAACGTGCGCTAATTTGATTGGATCGCTAGCACGCTTAACTTTTACTCGATCGCCAACTAGTAAGCCTTCAAATCTAAGCGCATCAGCTTTAACGATTCCATCCTCGGAAAGAATATCTATCGCAATATCTGATGATGGTGGAATAACCAATGGGCGGGTAAAAAGTGCATGCGCTGCGATTGGGGTAACCACTAGCGCATCGGTTTGCGGCCAAATAATCGGCCCACCGACGCTAAATGCGTATGCGGTTGAACCGGTAGGGGTCGCAACTATCAAGCCATCTGCCCACCAACTGCTAATAGGACGTCCATCGATCTGTAGAAGTAGTTCGATCATTGTGCCTTGTTCGCATTCGATGGTCACTTCATTTAGCGCCCAACCACTTGCAGTGCTCTCTCCACCACGTTCGATCTCATATTCAAGTATCAAGCGTGGTTCGATGACATAAGTTTTATTGATGATTGCCTGGGCAATCTCTTCGTATGAGCTCTTTTCGACTTCGGCCATAAAACCAACACGACCAAGATTGATACCGAGCAGCGGCACTCCTAAACGCCTGGCGACTACTGCCCCACGTAAAATAGTTCCATCGCCACCTAAAACAATCACAATTTCGGCATCAGCATCTTCAACAAATTCAAAACCTGCTAGCAATGATTTAATTTTGCTCTCAGCGTCAATTGCTTCCTGGCGATTTTTATTGACTATGAAAATCGCTTTTCGATTTTGGCCGGCCATCATTGAGGACCAATCGCAATCGCTGCATCCAAGTCAGATTCATTAATCTCACCTGCGCCACGGCGTAACCATAAGAAATATTCAACATTTCCGGCAGGTCCCGGTAATGAAGAGGCAACAATTCCTAAAGTGCCAAGTCCAACATCAAATGCGCTCTCTGCGACATCTAGGACCGCAGCTTTTCTAAGACCTGGATCACGTACTACGCCACCTGCACCAAGTTGTTCGCGTCCCACTTCAAATTGTGGCTTAACCATTAATAGGTAATCAGCCTCTGGTTTAGATACCGCAGCAAGCGCCGGAAGTACCAGCGTTAACGAGATGAAAGAGAGGTCTGCGACTATTAAATCAACTGGTTGGCCAACTTGCTCACCAGTCAAATGGCGAATGTTGGTTCGATCCAGAATTTTTACGCGCGGATCTTGACGTAACTCCCAAGCCAATTGGCCATAGCCAACATCAACTGCAACTACTTCTGCTGCCCCTCGACGAAGTAATACATCTGTAAAGCCACCGGTAGATGCACCGGCATCAAGTGCGCGTTTACCTTCGACTTTAATCTCTGGGAATGCATCGAGCGCGCCAGCTAATTTGTGTCCACCTCGGGAGACAAAATCATCTCTCTCGCCTTGAATAACAATGGAAGTTTCGGCATCTACCTGCGATGCAGATTTCGTAGCAGGAATACCATTTACTAAAACCGATCTAGATTCAATTAAATCAGCCGCATTTTCTCGTGAACGTGCAAGTCCACGGCGTACCAATTCTGAATCTAAACGATTTTTCATAAGTATTAAATTTCGTCGATACTCTTTAGCGCTTCGGTTAATTTGGCATGAAGCGCCTCATACCTTGCCACATGCTCTGGAAGTTCTGAACCTTCAATTGATGAGAGCTCTGCACGGATTTCATCTAAATTAATTTGACTCATTTTCCTGACCTCCCTGACCTCTTTGTTGCGCGCTTTTTAACATTTTTATTTGATGCAGCTTTGCCCGGCTTTACAGACTTTCCTGATTTGCCGCTCTTCGCTTTGCTTACCGGCTTGCCTTCAAGAGCTGCAATACGAGCTTCCAGCTTCTGGAAATCTGATTTCTTAACGAAGCCTCTTTTGGTGACAGCCTTTTCTACTTCATCTTCTATACGAAGACGAAGCGCTTCGCCGCTCTCTTGAATCCAAGTATTGACTTGCCCAGCAAGTTCAACCGGATCAGAATCCTTTAATCGCTTTAAGTTATCGCGTAGATCTTTAATGGCCACGCGATAACTTTACCGCCTTAAGCCCTCTCTGAAATTCCCTATATCCGCTTAATTTCGTTGGTTACTACCTGCCAACGGCTTGCAAGACCATTGGCGCTCTTCCAGAAGCGACGTCTTATGGAGCCTGAAATTTCTACCCATTCGCCATCTTTCAAAGAGAGCGCGGTTCGCCTGCTTTTAGCGCTCCAACTTTCTAGATCTATGGTGTCAACGCCGCCTTCGCTTCGGGTAATTGCAATTCGAAATTGCACTACAACATCGCCGCTAGGGAGCTCGCGTTCGGTTGCGATTGTTGTGACCCAACCTCTTAGCGCAACATCATTTAATGAGTAATCAATCTCTTCTGCGCTGCTCTGTTCTGCCATTTCTTTTTTACCTCCATTTGATAGTTCGCAAAGAAGCCTTTTGGCTTTAACGGAGCTATCTTCGAAGAGGGTTACGACAGCACGACTTAGTTATTCACAGACACTTGGAGAAATTAGGAGAAATTAGGAGATATTAGGAGATGTTAGGAGAAATTAGGAACGCTCGCTGGCATCAGTGACTTCGTCAACATCAATGGCTGCACATTTTGCAAACCACTTACGCGCTTCATCTTTACGCCCCGCTGCATCTAGCGCATCAGCATATGCATAGCGAAGTCTTACCGCCCAAGAATCATTCTCGGTATTTAAATCATTCGTTTGTAATGTAACTACTGCGGCTTCGAATTCCCCAAGATCACGACGTGCTCCAGCGGCGACGATTCGTAATTCGATAGCCTGTTCCTTTTGCAATTTTTTTGCTTCCGGCGCGCCAGCTAATTCAAGTGCCTTACGTGGCTTTCCAAGGCCACGTTCGCAATCTGCAAGAACTGGCCAGATGGAGACATCACCATTGATTCGAAATGCAGCTTTTAAATCTTTAATTGCAATCTCATATTTACCAACTCGATAAGCTGCATATCCTGCTGTTTCACGAACTACCGCAACGCGGCCTGCGTGACGTACTGCAGCTTGTGCGTGTTCGTGTGCTAATTCCGGTTCGCTATCAGCATATGCATTTACACATGCAAGATGTTGCGAGACAATTTTTGCATTTTCAGCGCTTAACGTTAATAAATCTCCGCGCGTGACTTTATCTAATTCTTCTCCAGTAATTCCTTCGGGGATAATTGGATCTTTTGAGAAATCTCTATTGATTGGACGACGATCATCTTTTCTTCTGTTATCTAGTGAGCGATCTCCGCGACGCTCTCCTCTTGGCTTAAAAGCAGCGTTATTTGGGCGCGAAAATGAGCGTTTTTCGCCATCTTTGCTTTCTGGGCGTGGACGACGTGGTTTAAATTCACCATCTTTGCCCTCGATGCGCGGACGACGAGCTTTGAATTCACCATCACGCGCAGGGCGTTCAGAGCGAGGTCGATCAGAACGTTCGCTTCTATTTGGATTTGAATTTCGTGAATCAGGTCGTGAATTTGGTCGTGAAGAGTTTCTATTAGAATTTTTTGAACTTCCGGAATTTCGTCTCGGACGATCTGAAGAACCTGAAGCTCCGCCTGAGCGACGATTTGAATTTTCCATTTTCTTTTCCTTTAACTCTTCACGCTATTTAATTTTATTAATTAATTTTATTAATTTATTTTCTTAATCTATTTTCCTAGTTTGAAAAATAAAAAAGGGGATATCAGTGAAGATATCCCCTTTTTGTAAAAGAAGTCCGGCGGCGTTCTACTCTCCCACAAGGTCCCCCTTGCAGTACCATCGACTCTGAGAGGCTTAACTTCCGGGTTCGGAATGGGACCGGGTGTTTCCCTCTCGATATGGCCGCCGAAAC
>JACCDX010319438.1_pt1 | contig 15241 bp, 12 predicted proteins | sample 7449681 | NCBI WGS metagenome assembly JACCDX01 (sample SAMN15323450, study PRJNA562643) | freshwater metagenome | isolation source: river surface water | place: USA:Blue River Watershed | collected 2017-08-18
TGCACGGTGCGAATTTGCAATTCCACCAAATCCAGACCCGTGATGGCTTCCGTCACGGTGTGCTCCACTTGTAAGCGTGGATTGACTTCCAAGAAAACCGCTTCGTCCCCGCTCACGGCAAACTCCACCGTGCCCAAACCCAGGTACTTCACCGCCTGACCCAGCGCGATGGCCTGAGCCTGCAAACTCGCCCGCAAGTCGGGGTCGATGGCGCTCACGGGCGCTTCCTCCACCACCTTTTGAAAGCGGCGCTGCAAGGAGCATTCCCGATCCCACAGGTGCATCACCTCCCCTTGGCCATCCCCCAGAATTTGAACCTCGATGTGGCGCGGCGCGCGCAGATACCGCTCGGCAATCAGCCGTCCATCCCCAAAGGCCGAGAGCCCTTCGCGAATGGCCGAGGCGATCGCCGCCTCGACATCATCGCCCGCCTGCACCACCCGCATGCCTTTGCCGCCGCCACCGGCCACGGCCTTGAGAATGCAGGGGCGGGGCAGGGTGCTGAGCGCTTGCACGAGGGTGGGAATGTCGTCGCTGGGTTGCGCCAAGCCTCCCGCCGTCACAATCCCCAAGCTTTGTGCGAGTTGTTTGGCCTGCGATTTGTCCCCAAAGAGCGCCAACACCTCGGGTGAAGGGCCAATGAACGCGAGCCCCTCTTCGCCGCAGCGCCGCGCAAACGCCGCGTTTTCAGAGAGGAAGCCAAATCCCGGGTGAATGGCGTCGGCCCCCACTTGCCGCGCCGCGGTAATCACGGCCTCGATCTGGAGGTAGCTCTGCCGCGCGGGGGCGTCTCCTATCCAGACCGACTCCCCAATCTCGCGCACGTGCAGGGCCTGGGCGTCGGCGCTCGAGTGAACAGTGGCCGCCGCAATGCCCATGCGCCGCAGCGTGCGGGCGATTCGGCAAGCAATTTCGCCGCGATTGGCAATCAATATTTTTCGGTACATACCACTCACATCCTCATCACACCAAAGCGGGTCGGGTTCACGGGCACCCGAGCGGCCAAATCCAAGAGCAGCGTGAAGGTCTCACGCGTCTCGGCAGGGTCCAAGATGCCATCGACCCACAGGTGTCTGGCGAAATTGCGCGCCGCGGCAAATTGCTCATACTGCTGGCGAATCGGTTGCTTGAACTGCTCCTCCTCCTGCGCGCTCCAAGTCTCCCCGGGCTTGAGGTTTTGCCGTTTGACCAAGGCCAAGGTGGTGGCCGCTTGATCGGGCCCCATGATCGCGGCGCGCCCATTGGGCCACATGAACATGGCGTTGGGTTTGAAGGCGCGCCCACACATGGCCAAGTAACCCGCGCCATAGGCCCCCCCCGTGATGAGGGTGAATTTGGGCACAGTCGCCGAGCTCATGGCCGTGATGAAGCGCGCCCCCGCTTTGGCAATTCCCCCCGCCTCGGCCTGTTGACCCACCATAAAGCCCGCCACATCGGCCAAGAACACGAGCGGCACATTGCGCTTGCAACACAGGTCAATGAAGTGCGTGGCTTTGTCGGCGCTGTCCGAGAACAAAACCCCATGGTTGGCCAAAATCCCCACTTGCCAGCCCCCGATGTGGGCGAACCCCGTGATCAAGGTCTCTCCATATTCGGCTTTGAACTCCGAGAGCTCGCCCCCATCGAGCAAGCATTGCAAAATCTCCCGCGTGGGCATGGGGCGTCGGGTATCCCGTGGCACCAAGCCGTAGATGTCGGTCACCGCGCGTGCAGGCTCGCGTGCCGCGATGCGCTCGCGCAGCGGCGGCGCCATGGGCGGCAGCGCCTTGACCAAACGGCGCGTGATGCACAGCGCATGGGCGTCGTCATCGGCAATATGGTCGGTCACCCCACTCACGCGGCTGTGCATTTCTGCACCCCCTAAGGATTCCGCGTCCACCAACTCACCGGTCGCCGCCTGCACGAGTTGGGGGCCACCCAAAAACATGAACCCCTTGCCGCGCACGATCACGATCTCATCGCACAAGGCGGGAATGTAGGCGCCCCCGGCTGTGCAAGCCCCCAGCACCACCGCAATTTGCGCTATGCCCTCGGCCGACATACCCACTTGCTGGTGAAAGATGCTGCCAAAGAGGCCCTCATCGGGAAAGATATTGGCTTGATCCGGTAAAAATGCCCCGCCACTGTCGACCAAGGTGACGCAAGGCAAGCGGTGCTGCCAGGCAAACCGCTGGGCGCGCACGTGTTTTTTGCACGTCATGCCAAAGTAGGTCCCGCCCTTGACGGTGGGGTCATTGGCAATCACCATGCAAGCACGGCCTTCAATCAATCCCACGCCCGTGACCATGCCCGCACCTGGGGCCACCCCCTCATAAAGCCCTTCGCCGGCAAGCTCGCCGATCTCCAAGAAGGGCGACCCCGCGTCGAGCAAAAGCTCAATGCGCTCGCGCACCAGCAATCGACCGCGTTGGCGGTGCTTTTCGCGCACGTGTGCCGGTCCCCCTAAATAAGCCTGCGCGCGCGCGGCTTGCAAATCTTCGAGCAGCGCTGCGTAGGCCGCCGAGTTCAATTCCACATCGTTCTCCATGGTGCTCGTTCTCTCTGTTCACGCGCCCGTGAGGTCGGGCATCTGGCGCAAGGTCAGCGCCACTTTCTGCGCCCCAGGCGCGTCAAAAAATCCGTGCTTGACCATGCGCACTTCCACTTTCACCGAGAGCGCATTGCGCACCCGCGTCTGCACTTGCTCGGCCACGCCCGCGTCATCCGCCGCAGAGGCTCCCGGGGCGCGCTCGACCAAGAGTTTGAGGTTGTCCTGCGTGGTGTGCCCCTCAAAATCAGCCACCACGCGCACAACACCGCCCACCAAGGGCTTCATGGCCGACACCAGGTCTTGAATGGCCGAGGGAAAGAGGTTGATGCCGCGCACGATCAACATGTCGTCGGTTCGCCCAAAGCAGCGGATGGCTGGCGTGGTGCGTCCCCCCGGTCCGCCCATGGCAGTCACGACCACATGGTCGCCCGAGCGAAACCGCAGCACGGGCGAGGCTTCGCGCCGCAAGGCGGTATAGACCAACTCCCCAGTAGCTCCCTCGCGCCAGGGAACTGACTCGCCGCTCACGGGATCAATGAGTTCGGCCAGCACGTCATCGGGGGCCACCAAATACATGCCCCGCTGATCCTCGGCTTCGGCCCAATACACGCAGCCCAGATCCGTGCCACCCATCACCTCGCAACACATCGCGCCCCATTGCGATTGCAGTCCCTCGCGGATGGCCGCAATCCCGCCCCCGGGCTCGCCACCCACAATCAAGCGCTCCACGCCCAAGGCAGTGGCCGCGCAGCCAATCAGTTGCGGGGCCACCTGGGCGAGGTAGAGCAAGAAATTGGGCGTGCCCACGATGCAGCGCGGCTTGGCGTCGCGCGCGGCAATGAGCAGGCGGTCCACGCCGCCATCGGCGCCCACGGGAATGTCCACCGCGCCAATGTGGCGCACCCCTTGCCAAATTGGAATGCCCCCCACAAACCCCTTGCTCATGGAAAAGCCATGCAGCACGGTGTCATGGGGGCGAATCCCGGCGGCATACAGGCCTCGCCCCGTCATCTCCGCCCAGCGCTGCTGATCCGATTGGGTTAAGCCCACATAGGCCGGACTACCGGTCGTCCCTGAAGAAGCCTGAACTTGCACAATGTCGCGCCAATCTGCCGCTTGGTGCAAGCCCAGCAGCGGCGCCGCTTGCAAACTCTCGCGCAGCTCCTGCTTGGTGGTCATGGGAATGCGGGCCAAATCCGCCAGGCTGCGAATGTCCGCAGGCTGCACGCCTGCGGCGGCGAACTTGCGTTGGTAGAAAACCGATCGCGCGGCCAAGTATTGGAGTTGGGTCTGCAAAAGGGCCAACTGCAGGGCTTGAATCTCGGGCCAAGCAAGGGTTTCCACGGAACTCCATGGTGCGCTGTGGGGGACTTCGGTGTGCATCTCGCCTCCTCACGGGGAATGGTTGACACGACGAACGGTGCGGTTTGGATAATAAACGGTCATGCGTCCGTTTTTGAATGTTAACATCCTGACATCTGCAGGAGAAGACCCCATGAGTGATTGCGTCCTCGTCTCCCATCCGCGCCCCGGCGTCGCCTTGATCACCTTGGCGCGTCCCGAGCGCATGAACGCCATCGACCCCGAAATGAATCAGCTCATGGCGCAGGCTTTGCAGCGCTTGGAGCACGATCCCACCGTACGCTGCATCGTGCTCACCGGCGCCGGTGATCGCGCCTTTTGCGCCGGCGCAGACATTCCCCACTATTTACCGTTTCTGTTAGAGAACATTCGCCAAGGACGGGACGACCCCCAAGTCTGTGGGCTCACCCACCGGCCCACGACCCACAAACCCATCCTCGCGGCCATCAATGGCCTGGCCATGGGGGGTGGCCTCGAAATCGCGCTCGCCTGTGATCTGCGCATCGCCTCCACACAAGCGCGGCTCGGCTTGCCCGAGATCAAACTCGGCGTCCTCGCGGGCGCCGGCGGGTGCACGCGCTTGCCGCGCACGTTGCCAGCGGCCCTCGCTGCCGAGATGATTCTCACGGGACAACCTATCGATGCCACCCGGGCCCTCCAAGCCGGCCTGGTGAGCCAAGTGGTTCAACCCCAGGTCTTGCTCGAGACCGCGCTCGACCTGGCCCAAACCATCGCCTCGCGCGCGCCCAAGGCCTTGCGGGCCTGCACGGCCTTGTTGCGCCGCGCCCGGTTTGAGGAATTGTCCGCAGCCCTCCAACACGAGCGCGAGGCATTCGCCGAGGTCTTGCAAAGCCAAGACGCGCAAGAGGGCATCCGCGCCTTTGCGGAAAAACGCGAACCTGTCTATCGTGACGCTTGATTGACCTGACCCCCAATCCCCCCCCCTGCGGAGGCATTTCCCATGACCCCATCCACACCCGAGTCCCACCCCCACGTCGACCCCGCGCTGCTCGCGGCCCTGCGCGAGTCCGTACGGCGTTTTGCCCAAGATCAAATCGCCCCCCTGGCGCGGCGCATTGACCGCGAGGATTGGTTCGCGCGCGAACTCTGGCCGCGCATGGGCGAACTCGGCATTCTCGGGCCCACCGTGAGCGAAGGCGATGGCGGGCCGGGCTTGAACTACCAAGCGCACGCCGTCATCGCTGAGGAAATTTCACGCGTCTCGGGCTCGGTGGGGATTTCCTACGTGGCCCACTCCAACCTCTGCGTCAACCAAATCCAGCGCCACGGCACACCCGAGCAAAAACGCCGCTACCTCCCCGCCTTGCTCAGCGGAGAAGCCGTGGGCGCGCTTGCCATGAGTGAGGCCAATGCCGGCTCCGATGTCGTCTCCATGAAGCTGCGCGCCACCGCGCGTGGCGAGGGCTATGTCCTCCAGGGGAGCAAGCTCTGGACCACCAACGGCTGGCATGCCGATACGTATGTGGTGTACGCCAAGACCGAGCCCGACGCGGGCAAGGACGGCATCACCGCCTTCATTGTGGAGCGCAACAGCCCTGGCTTTGAAACCCGCCAGCGCATGGACAAACTGGGCATGCGAGGCTCGGGTACGTGCGAGCTCGTCTTTGACAACTGCTTTGTCCCGGCCAGCCAAGTCCTCGGCCCACTCAACGCGGGGGTGCGCGTGCTCATGAGCGGGCTGGATTACGAGCGCCTCATCGCCTCCGCCGCGTGTGTGGGCCTCATGCAGGCGGCGCTCGACATCGTGCTGCCCTATGTGCGCGAGCGCCAACAGTTTGGCCAACCGATTGGTGAATTCCAACTCGTGCAAGCCAAACTCGCCGACATGTTCACCCGCCTCGAAGCCAGCCGAGCCTACCTCCAGACCATGACCGCACGCGCCGACCAAGGCGAGTCCCTGCGCAAAGAAGCGGCCAGCGTGATCCTCTTCGCCGCCGAAGCCGCCACCCAATCCGCCCTCGACGCCATCCAGTGCCTCGGGGGCAATGGCTACACCAACGACTACGACGCAGGGCGCCTGCTGCGCGACGCCAAACTCTACGAAATCGGCGCCGGCACCTCAGAAATCCGCCGCATGCTCATCGGCCGCGAGCTCATGCGCGGCTGACCCTGCAATGCCCAGACCGTTCATCGCCCACCGCTATCCAAGACGCAAAAAGACTCGCCACGAATTATTCTGTATTGCATGGAGAACGCAAAGGCGTTATTATCAATTAGCACTTTCCTGACGATTTGCGCATGAAACCCTCTCTTGCACTTGAAACCAACCGCGTGGCCATCCGGACCGTGGTGGAGCGTCATCGTGCATGTAACGCTCGTGTCTTCGGCTCAGTCCTCTACGGGAACGATCATGAGGGAAGCGATCTGGATATTTTGATTGACACAACCCCCAATACAACGCTGATGGATGTCGCCAAAATCCAGGTTGAGTTAGAAGAGTTGTTAGGCGTCTCTGTCGACGTACTCACCCCACGGGCGTTACCCGACAAGTTTCGAGGCCAAGTGCTGGCCGAGGCTATTCCTATATGAAGAGGGAGTGGCGAGTTGCAGACTATCTTGAACATATTCTGGAATCGATTAGGCGAATTGAAGAATATGTCAGCGACATGGATGAAATAACTTTTTTATCCAACAAATCAGTCCAAGATGCGGTTATTCGGAATATTGAAATCATTGGCGAAGCATCCAGCAATATCCAGCGCGTCAACCCTGAATTTGCACTCCAAAACAATGAAATTCCGTGGCAGGTAATGTATGCCATGCGTAATCGGGTAAGCCACGGTTACGACAGGGTCGATTTTGAAATCGTCTGGAAAACCATTTGCAATGATTTACCTGAGCTCTACAGGCATGTATCCAAACTGGCGAGCCAATTAAAGCCAGCGGATTAGGCAAAATGGAAAGGCCAACTCTAGGATCGTTTGTTTGCCTTTGAAAAAACGCATAGGGCGCCCCAAACAAAGTCCCAACCAAATCCTGTCATCGACTTGTCATCAAAATACCGTAATATCGTTTGATGACAACAGATACCATGTTCGCTGCCATCGACCTTGGCTCGAACAGCTTTCGCCTAGAAATCGCACGTTTTGTGGACGGTCAAATTCAACGCGTCCATTATTGGAAAGAAACCGTTCGCTTAGGGGCTGGGCTCGACGCGCAACGTCAACTCTCCCTGGAGTCCATGCAAAAGGGCTGGGATTGCTTGGCGCAGTTTGCCCAACACCTTCGGGGGTTCACGCGCGCCCAAGTTCGCGCGGTGGCCACTCAAACCCTGCGCGAGGCTCGTAACCGAGACATTTTTATTCAGCGAGCCAACGCCATCCTGGGTCACCCGATTGAAGTGATCTCCGGCCCCACGGAAGCCCAGCTCATCTATCAAGGCGTGTCCTATCTCCTGCCGCAAGATCACACGCCTCGGTTGGTGATCGACATCGGGGGGCGTTCAACGGAAATCATTCTGGGCGTCGATCACCAAGTTCAGCTCGCCCATTCCATCGCCATGGGCAGTGTTTCCTGGTCGATGGCCCATTTCCACAGTGGGGAACTCAGTGAAGCGGCCTTTGCGGGCGCCGAGTTCACCGCGCAAGCTGTGCTCGAGGCCACCCGCATGGGTATCCAACCCGATCAATGGCAAGTCGCGTACGGCGCATCAGGCACCATGGGGGCCGTGGCCAAAGTGCTTGCGCAGGCAGGCGGAGAACCCGACTGCATCACCCTGGATGCGGTCCGCTGGCTTCGCCAAAACCTCATTGCGTATGGGCATGTCGATCACATTCGGCTCGATGGCTTGAAAAAAGACCGTCGTGCCGTCATTGGGGGAGGGCTCAGCTTGCTCCATGCCCTCATGATGCACCTCAAAATCGATGCCCTGCAAATCGCCCCAGGGGCGTTGCGTCATGGCGTCTTGTTTGATCGCTACCAATCGGCCATGGGCATTGAGGCGCGCACCCCCAACGGCGTGGCCTCGTCCCCCATCGTTTAAGCGCGCCATCGCCACAGGCCCAGACCCCCTCAAAGGGGAGGGCATCACCACCCGCCCCATCGGCTCGCAGGGGCAGTCGATCATGGCGGTCTCGATGACATTTTGATGACGATTCGGTGAATATTGCCAGATTCCGAAAACCGTATAAACTGTATACACGATTTATTGGAGAACATCAGATGGCTACTCGCAAAACCGCAACCTCCCCCAGCCGTACAACCCGCAAAACCCCTTCCGTCGCCGCCAAACGTCGCAAAGCCACGCCAGCGAGTTCGACGGCAAAAGCGGGCGCGAAGCTCCCCAAAACGGCCCCCAAAACAGTGCCCAAAGCCGCCGCTGCGAGTCCAGCAGCAACGAAGTCGGCTCCCATCACCCAGCCCGCTGCCCCCAGCGGCAAAGTCAAAAAGCCCAAATTGGTCCGAGACAGCTTCTCGATGCCCAAAGAGGAATACGCACAAATCGATGCCCTCAAAATCCGGTCCGCGCGTCTGGGCCATCCCGTGAAGAAAAGCGAAGTCCTGCGCGCCGGCGTGAAGTTGCTCCTCAGCCTGAACGATGCCGCTTTGCTCTCCGCCTTGGCGCAAATCCCATCGCTTAAGACGGGACGTCCCAAGAGCGCGAAGTGAGCTCAGGACAAGCCACCGTCATCAAGACCGTCTGACAACGTCCCTCGCGCTGGCGCGTTCTCAACCACCAGACGGCACCCTTGCGAAAGGCCGTCTCGGGCTCCTTCATTCCCAAGAGCCTCGAGACCAATTGACCGAGATAAGGTTGATGGCCGACGACGAGCAGCGAGCCCTTGGTGGTAGGGCCGCTTTGCGTGTCCCACTTGATCAGCCCTAGGACATCCTCCACTTGCGCATGGGGCAATAGCTCCTCGCGCAGCTTGTAGCGCCGCCCCAAGGCGTGGGCAGTCTGGTCCGTCCTGCGCGCGGGGCTGGCCAGGACGCGCGTTCCATCGGGCAGGTGTCGGTCCAGCCACAAGCCCATTTTCAACGCCTGACGCTCACCCTTGGGGGTGAGCTCGCGCGATAAGTCGTCTTGGCCGTCCCGCGCCACCTCAGCCTCTGCATGGCGCCAAAGAATCAAATCCATCACGGTCTCCAAGAGCAATTGCCCTTTTACGTGATTGGACCGCGGCCATGTGACAGAACGATGACAGACTCGTGGCACTTTCATCGATTTGTCATAGAAGGCCCATACGATGCCAACATGAACGCAGACAAAAAGAATTTCCAACAAGATGAATTGGCTCGCTTGCGCGAAGACATCCTCGACAGCATGGACGAGGAACTCGAGATGGAGCTCGACGATCGCCTGCTGGAAGAAAGCGCAACTGCACAGGATGGCATCAGCCGCTCGTTGTACTTCCGTGAGCTCTTGCGCCTGCAAGGGGAGCTGGTCAAGCTCCAAGACTGGGTGGTCGCGCGCGGTGAGCGCGTGGTCATTTTGTTTGAAGGGCGCGATGCGGCCGGCAAAGGCGGGGTCATCAAACGCATCACCCAGCGCCTGAACCCCCGGGTCTGCCGCGTGACTGCTTTACCGGCCCCCAATGACCGCGAAAAAACCCAGTGGTACTTTCAGCGCTATATCCCCCACTTGCCCGCCGCGGGTGAAATCGTGCTCTTCGATCGCAGCTGGTACAACCGCGCGGGCGTTGAACGTGTCATGGGATTTTGCTCGGACGCCGAGTACGAAGAATTTTTTCGATCCGTTCCCGAGTTGGAAAAAATGCTCATCCGCAGCGGTATCCGCCTCATCAAGTACTGGTTCTCGATTTCGGATGACGAGCAACACGCCCGCTTTTTGGCGCGCATTCATGACCCCCTCAAGCAGTGGAAACTCAGTCCCATGGACCTCGAGAGCCGGCGTCGATGGGAGGCCTACACCCGAGCCAAAGAAACCATGATTGAGCGCACTCACATTCCCGAAGCCCCTTGGTGGATTGTTCCGGCGGTGGACAAAAAACGCGCTCGCCTCAATTGCATTCACCATTTGCTGAGCCAATTCGACTACCACGAGATTGCCCACCCAGAAGTCGAGCTGCCGGCCCGCGTGCGCAACCCCGACTACATTCGCCACCCCGTGCCTGAGAGCATGATCGTGCCGGCGGTGTATTGAGCCATCGCGAAGTGCGTCTGCTCAATGATTCACCCCACCCCTTCAATCCAAATCCCAAATCCGATGCAGGTCGAGCTGCAGCAGGGCCCAGGTCTTGACTTGTTCGAGCTTGAGTTTGGCGAGCTCGAGTTGCTGGGTTTGGGCTAGGCGGCGGTTTTGCACGAGCTCGGTCATGCTGTGCTCGCCCAGTTGGTAAGCCCGAAACGATTTCTCCGCAGCCAGCGTTTGTGACGCCGTGGCCGCCTCCAGCGCAGCCACCGCCGTCTGTTGATGGCGCAGCAGTTGCCAGCGCGCCTCGAATTCCCCTTGCAGTTGCGCGGTGAGATGCTGCACTTGCTCTTGTAACACGAGGGCATCGGCCGCGCTGGCTTGGGCGAGGGCGGCGCGGTAGTCGCCGCTGAGGGCAAAGGCGAGCGAGACGCCTTGCACCTGCTCCACACCCGCGCGCTCACGACTGCGAAACACACCCACCGTGGGGTCGGGCAAACGATCGCGCGCCACCCGCTCGGCCATGCGCTGCTGATACTGCGCCTGCGCACGCAACAGATTCAAGCCATGGTGATGCCCCAAAAACGCCTCGCGCAATGTCTCCACCTCGCGCGCATCGGGAATCCGCAAGGCCGGTTGCCCGGCCTCCAGCGGCCACTGCGGCTGCGGCAGTCCGGGGTAGCGGCGCAAGAGTTGGGTCTGACTCGCGCTCGCCTGCGCCTGGGCCAAGGCCAGTTCGGCGTCCGCGCGTTGCACCTCAGCTCGCGCCAAGCTCGCGTCCAAGCTCGAGACATCGCCATGGCGCAAACGCGCCTGCACATGCGCGTCAAGCGTTGCCGCCAAGGCCCGCACGGCCTGGGCGTGCTGCCATTCACGCGCGCTGCGCAAGGCCTCAAACCAATGCTGCATCAGATCGCGGCTGGTCTCGTGCCAGGCATCGGCGTAGCCAATGCGCGCCACCTCACGCCCTTGTTCGGCCAGCCCGGCATCCAATGTGGCCTTGCCCCAAGCCCTCAAGGGTCGCTCGACTTGAACGACCTGCTCGTGAAAGCGCTGCAAGGGGTCTTGCACCCGCCGCTGCTGTTCGCTCAGACGCAGGCCCCATTCGGCCGACCCTACCTCGGTTGCGCGCGCCCTTGCCCGCAAGGCCTCGCGGTGCGAGAGCGCCGCTTGCAAGGCGGGAGACTGCAAGAGCGTCGCACGCACCTGCGCCTCAGGGGGCAGCCAGGCCTCTAAGTCCGCTTGCCCCCATGCCGGGGGCACGCACAGGCACGCCAGTGCCATCCATTGCCAGAGGGATTTCATGGTTGGCTCCATTTCTCATACGCCAGGGGCAGCAAGAGGAGGGTGAGCAGAGTCGCGCTCACCAACCCGCCGGTGACCACAATGGCCAACGGGCGTTGAATCTCAGAGCCCGGCCCGCTCGCAAAGAGCAGCGGAATCATGCCCAGCGCCGTGATGAGCGCGGTCATGAGCACCGGGCGCAACCGCCGCTCGCTGCCCCGTCGCACCACAGTGGCCATGTCCTCGCCCAGGGCGACGCGCTCGTTAAAGTGCGTCACCATCACCACGCCGTTGAGTACCGCAATCCCCAAAAGGGCGATAAAGCCCACCGAGGCCGGTACCGAGAGGTATTCCCCCGAAATCGCCAGCGCCAGCATGCCCCCCACCAAGGCAAAGGGAATGTTGAGGAAGATGATCGCCGCCTGCCGCACCGAGCCAAAGCTCAAGCTCAAGATCAAAAAGATCACCCCCATCGCGGCCGGGATCATGAGCCCCAGGCGTGCCGCCGCGCGTTGCTGGTTCTCAAACTGTCCGCCCCACACCACCCGAATATCCGCCGGGAGCTTGAGGTCCGCCACGGCGCGCTGCGCGTCAGCCACGTAGCCCGTGAGGTCGCGCCCCTCCACCGAGACCCGCACCACCGCCAGCCGCTGGCCCCGCTCGTGGTCAATCCGAATGGGGCCTTGCACCGTCTCCATACGGGCGAGGGCGCTCGCGGGCCAGGCCCGACCATCGGCGCCGGTGAGCGTGAGGTTGCGCAAGGCCTCGGGGCTGTGGCGCAGGCCTTCGCCCCCGCGCAATGTGAGCGGCGTGCGCACCGCGCCCTCCAGTACCACACCCACCGTCTCGCCCTCCAAGTGCTGGCGCAGCGCCTGCTGCACCTGCGCCACGCTCAAGCCCGCTTGCCCAAGCGCTTGACGGTCAAGCACCACTTGCAGGTAATCCATGCCTTCGGGCGGCGGGGGTACCACCTCGGCGGCACCGGCCACGGCCTGCACCGCGTGCGCCACCTGTGCGGCGGCCTCGGCCAAGGCCGCCAAATCATGGCCAAAGAGCTTGATCGCCACGTCACCCCGCGTGCCCGTGAGCATCTCGCTCACCCGCATCTCGATGGGTTGGGTGAAGTCAAACACCAAGCCCGGAAAGCCCTCCAACACCTCGCGCAGCGATTGCACGATGGTCTCTTTGTCCTCCCGCCACTGCGAGCGCGGTTTGAGCACCAAAAAGGTATCGGTCTCGTTCAAGCCCATGGGGTCTAAGCCCAGCTCGTCCGAGCCCGCCCGCGCCACCACGGCTTGCACCTCGGGCACGCGCGCCAAAATGGCTTGCTGCACCTGGGTGTCGATCGCGGTCGAGGCGTGCAGGGCAATGGAGGGGTCTTTTTGCAATTGCACCAGCACATCGCCTTCGTCCAAAGTGGGCATGAAGGTCTTGCCCACTTGGGTGTAGAGGCCCAGCGCCAAGACCAGGAGCGCCAACGCCGCCCCTACCAAGCGACGCGGGTGACGCCAGCACACCTCCCGCATCGCCAAGTAGCCCCGGTGCATGGCCCGCATGAGTGGGGGCTCTTGGTGCGCGCCTGGGCGCAACAAGCCCGTGGCCAAGGCGGGCACCACGGTAAAGGCAATCAGCAGGGACGCCCCCAAGGCCAGCACAATGGTCTTGGCGACCGGCGAGAACAACTTGCCCTCGAGGTCCTGCAAGGTCAGCAGAGGCAGGAACACCACGCCAATGATCAACACCCCTGCCACCACCGGCTGCACCACTTGCTGCGTGGCATGCAGCACCCGCTCGCGCAAGCTGATTTCGGCCGAGACCTGGCGCGCGAGCTCGCTCTCGATGTTCTCCACCACCACCACCGAGGCGTCCACCAACATGCCCAGCGCAATCGCCAAGCCGCCCAAGCTCATCAGGTTGGCCGTGAGCCCAGCGTAGGTCATCAACAAAAACGCGCTCAGGAGGGAGAGCGGGAGCGACAAGGCCACCACCAGCGCCGCACGCACCCCCCCCAGAAACAAGTAGAGCACGCCGCACACGAGCAAGCTCGCCTCCACCAAAGCCTTGACCACCGTGCCCGAAGCACGCTCGACCAAATCGCCTCGGTTGTAAAACACCTCGATGCGCAAGCCTTTCGGTAGGCGCGTTTGCAGCTCTTGCACCCGCAGGTCGAGGGCGCTCACCAATTGGCGCGCGTTCACCCCGCGCAGCCCGAGCACAATGCCTTGCACCGTCTCGCCCTGGCCATTGTGGGTGACGGCGCCATAGCGGGTGAGTGCACCCACCCGCACGGTGGCGAGGTCTTCGAGCAAGGCTTTGCCCCCGCGGGGCAGCGGCACCGCAATCGCGCGCACGTCATCGAGCGTTTGCAGGGCGCCGGCCACCCGCACCACCAAGGCCGTCTCGCCCGTGATCATGCGGCCCGCGCCATCGTTGCTGTTGTTCTCCGCCAAGGCCTCGCGCAGTTGCGCCAAGCTCACCCCGAGCGCCGCCATGCGCGCGGCTTGGGGCGTGATCTCAAAGGTCCGCACTTCGCCGCCCAGGGAATTCACTTCGGCCACGCCGGGTACTGTGCGCAGCTCCGGGCGAATCACCCAGTCCAAAATGCGCCGCTTCTCCGCCAGCGAAAACCCCTCACCTTCGAGCGTGAACATGAAGAGTTCGCTCAAGGGCGTGGCGATGGGCGCGAGCCCGCCACTCACCCCCGCCGGCAAATCATCCCAAATCCCCATCAGGCGTTCATTGACTTGCTGGCGCGCCCAATAGATGTCCGTGCCTTCCTCAAAGTCGAGCGTGATGTCGCAAACCCCGTATTTGGAGACCGAGCGCACCACGCGCTTGGCGGGAATGCTCAGCAATTCTTGTTCGATCGGGCGCACCACGCGCAGCTCCACCTCCTCGGGCGTCATGCCCGGCACTTTGAGCACGATCTTGGCTTGGGTGGGGGAGATGTCGGGGAACGCGTCAATGGGCAAATGCCGCCAAGCGTCCAATCCCGCGAGCGCCAACACGCCCGCGAGCAAGAGGGTCAGGCCGCGATAGCGCAGCGCCAAGTGCAAGAGGGCAGTCATGTCAATGCCCCATGAGCGGGCGCAGCGCCGCCAAACCGGTCACGGCCATGCGATCGCCTTCGCGTAACGCGCCCTGCACCACGGCATGCGCGTCATCGCTCGTGCGCACTTGCACCGGCACGGGCGTGAAGCCCTGCGCGCTTGCGCGCAACACCCAAGTGCGGCCCTGATGGCGCAGCAAAGCCTCTGCGGGCACTTGCCAGCCGCTGGCCTCGCGCGCGAGGTTGGGCTCCAAGCGCACCGCCACCGTGGCCCCCGCCACCAGTTGCCCCACTTGTGTCACGCGGGCACGCGCGCGCACTTGCTGGCTGGCGTCCAAGGCCCGCCCCACGCCCAGCAGCACGCCCCGTGCCCCGTGCGAAGGTACGACCACGGCGTCACCGGCCTTGAGTTGCGTGGCTTTATCGGCCGAGAGCGCGATCTCCAATTGCAGCTGGCGCAGGTCGGCAATGCGAAACAGCGGCGCGCCCGCTTCCACGCGTTGACCCACCCGTGGCCAAACCTCCACCACCTCGCCCGCGCGTGGCGCACGCACCTGCCCTTGCGCAAAATCGCCTTCTTCCGCCCCCAGGCCCGAGGCCCGCAAGCTCGCCAGCAAGGATTGCCAATGCGCTTGCGCGGCCTGCGCGTGGTTGCGCGTCACCCGCACCCGCGCCTCGGCAATCAAACCTTCGCTGAACATGGCCTCGTCGCGCTGAAGCGCGGCTTGCGCGTTGCGCGCCTGTGCCTCCGCGTCGCGTGTTTGGCGGCGCAGCTCAGCCAAGGCCATGCTGCTGAAGTCGGCCAAGGGCGCGCCCATGCGCACCGCGTCGCCCACGCCCACACGCAACTGGCTGATCACCCCGTCCACCGCCGCTGCCACCGTCACCTCCTGGCCCGGCGGCA
>JACCDX010895547.1_pt1 | contig 15240 bp, 20 predicted proteins | sample 7449681 | NCBI WGS metagenome assembly JACCDX01 (sample SAMN15323450, study PRJNA562643) | freshwater metagenome | isolation source: river surface water | place: USA:Blue River Watershed | collected 2017-08-18
AGTGGTAAGAATGTCTGGGTGAAGTCTTGCAAGGTGGGAGATGCCAGCAAAGGTGCGATATTTCACGACTACGCTATCAAGGAGAACACATGACCTGTAAACACCGCTGGCTGCTGACCCCATCACCCCACCGCAGTCAGTACCACTACCAATGCGCTAAGTGCAACCAGGTGGCATGGACCACCATCAAGGGAAAAGAATGACTCCAGTGCGCCAAAGAAAAGTCAGGGCATTGCTCAGGGCAAATCCATGGGGTTTGACGCCGATGGAGATTGCAGCGGCAACGGGGATGCACGTTGCCAACGTGCGGACATCGCTCAGAGCAATGCCTGATGTGTATGTGGACCGCTGGCAGCTTGGGAAAAGGGGGCAGTTTTCCAAGGTGTGGGTGGCGGTGAAAGTGCCGGAAGACTGCCCACATCCGAAAGACAGAACGAAGTGGGGTGGCAACACATACAAGCCGAGGACGCATTGGCAGCCTGGAGCGTATGCCGTGGCGGCATAATTGACGCCTATGGCAAAAACAGAAAATGTGTTTCAGCAGTGGGTGGACAGGTATCACCCTGACCCGGTGCTGTTTGTGCGTGAGGTGCTGGGGGTAGATCCTGACCCATGGCAGGTGAAGTTTCTCCAAGCCATCGCCCGTGGGGACAGGAAGATCAGCGTGCGCAGTGGCCACGGGGTTGGGAAGTCAACGGCATCAAGCTGGGCCATGCTGTGGTACTTCATGACCCGCAGCCCGGTCAAGGTGGTGGTGACAGCACCCACCAGCAGCCAACTGTATGACGCGATGTTTGCTGAACTCAAACGCTGGATCAACGCCATGCCGCTGCCATTGCAGGGGCTGCTGACCGTCAAGCAAGAGCGTATTGAGTTCAACGCTGCGCCCACTGAGATGTTTATCTCGGCCCGAACCAGCAGGGCCGAGCAGCCTGAAGCGTTGCAGGGGATTCACTCTGAGTATGTGATGCTGGTGGCCGATGAGGCGTCAGGTGTGCCGGAGCAGGTGTTTGAGGCGGCGGCGGGGTCCATGTCTGGACATAATGCGGTGACGCTGCTGCTGGGCAACCCGGTGCGGTCGAGTGGCTTCTTTTACGACACGCACACGCGCCTGTCTGGTGAGTGGACCACCTTCCAGGTGGCTTGTACCGATTCGCCCAGGGTCAGCGATGAGTATGTCAAGGAGATGGCGCAGCGGTACGGCGAAGACAGCAACGTGTATCGGATTCGCGTGATCGGGGAGTTCCCGAAGGGCGATGACGATACGGTGATTGCGATGGATTTGCTTGAAAGTGCGCTGCACCGCGATGTGGCGGCGAGTCTGTCAGCGCCAATGATCTGGGGGCTGGATGTGGCACGGTTTGGCTCGGACAGGTCGGCGCTGTGCAAACGCCAGGGCAATGTGGTCACTGAGAGCATCCGCACCTGGAAGAATCTGGACCTGATGCAACTGACGGGGGCTGTGGTGGCTGAGTACCAGGCGCTGCCGCCAAGCCAGCAACCCAAAGAGATCTTGGTGGACTCCATCGGCCTGGGCGCTGGCGTGGTGGATCGGCTGCGCGAGTTGGGCCTGCCAGCGCGTGGCATTAATGTGTCCGAAAGCCCAGCCATGGGCGGGACGTACAGGAATCTGAAGGCTGAACTGTGGTACAGGGCAAAGGCGTGGCTGGAGGCCAGGGACTGCAAACTGGCCAAAGATGAGGTGCTGATCAGCGAATTGGCCACGGTGCGGTACAGCTTCACCAGCAACGGCAAGATCCAGATTGAGGGCAAGGACGAGATCAGGAAGCGGGGCTTACCGAGTCCTGACAAGGCTGATGCGTTTGTCTTGACGTTTGCATCTGACGCGATTGCGGGGATGTACGGGTCAGCGGCCAGCAGCAAGTGGAGCCAGCCGCTGCGCCGAAACCTGTCCAGAGTCGCATAATCTGCCAATTGATCAACAGGAGCAATCTATGCCAATGGGTAAAACTAAACAGGAGAAGAAAATCTCCAAGGTTTACAACGAATTCAAAGCAGGCAAGCTGCACAGTGGCAAGGGTGGCCCTGTCGTGAAAAGCAAAGCCCAAGGATTAGCCATTGCGCTATCCGAGGCCAAAGTCAAACCAAAGGGGAAAAAGTAATGGCCACTATGCAGCGCACCATGAGCCAGGTCATGGACCGTGAGGGCGAGGACATGGAGGAAGGCCAAGCCTGCCCCATGCCAACGCAAGACATCACGCTGAACCTGAAGAATCGCGCCAAGGCGATCACCAGCGCGGCCTACGGCCCTGAAAACCCGAAGCTGCCAAACACAGCGTTTTGGGCGAAGAAGGCAGACCAGTGGGATGTGTCCACCGATGACGCCAAGCAAAGCCTGTGCGGCAACTGCGCGGCATTCAATGTGTCCGATGGCATCAAGCAGTGCATTGCCGAGGGCATTGGCATGGAGGCTGACCCCTGGGGGACGATTGAATTGGCAGATCTGGGATATTGTGAAATTTTCGATTTCAAATGTTCCGCATCTAGAACTTGTTCGGCATGGGTAGTTGGCGGCCCCAACACTGGTGAGGATGAGGGGGAAGAAGACGAGGACGAGGAAGGCGAATACGAGGATGACGAGTCATGAAGACTTGCTTCAGGTGCAAAACAGTAAAGCCATTGACTTTATTTTTTAAGCACCATCAAACCTCTGATGGCTACCATAGTTGGTGCAAAGAATGCTGCAACGTGAGAAATAAACAAGCTCATGCCAAGCAAAATTCAACTATTGAAGGCCGTGCAAAGATATTTTTAAGAAATGCGAAAAAGAGTGCTGAAAAGCGCCAGCAAATTTTTGCACTTAGCGTTTCGGACGTCATAGATTGCTGGAATGCTCAATCAAATATTTGCGCGTACAGCGGTCGCTTGATGACGCTTGATGCTGGGAAACTCAATACAGTGTCCATAGAGCGCATCGACAGCAATATTGGGTACACACCAGAAAACACAATTTTGGTTTGTCAGGCAATTAACCGCATGAAATCAGATTTTGAGTTTGACGATTTTTATGAGTTATGCAGGGATGTTGCTCAATTTTTGGGCGATGAAAAATTAAATCTTTGTGTTGGAGCGTACAAATGAAAAAACCAGGAAGTCCGGGGCTATATGATGCAATTCATGCAAAGCGTGAGCGAATTGAGGCAGGCAGCAAGGAGAAGATGCGCAAGCCTGGAAGCAAGGGTGCGCCAACTGCTGCTGCGTTTAAGGCAGCGGCTAAAACGGCCAAACCTGTGAAGGCCAAGAAATGAAGACGCCAGCCTGGCAGCGCAAGGAGGGCAAAAGCCCAAGCGGTGGCCTTAATGCCAAGGGCAGGGCCAGCGCCAAGGCTGAGGGCATGAACTTAAAAGCGCCAGTGAAGTCTGGTGACAACCCACGGCGTGCCAGCTTCTTGGCACGCATGGGCAATATGCCTGGGCCAGAGATGAAGGGTGGCGAGCCAACACGGCTGCTGCTGTCTCTCAAGGCTTGGGGCGCATCGAGCAAGGCTGACGCTAAGGCCAAGGCGGCAGCGATCTCTGCGAGAAACAAGGCGAAGAAATGATCCCTATTTGTATTGCGACTGTGCACGGCAAGGGTCTGGGCGTGCTGCTGGAGAGCATCCGGCAATACGCACCAGAGCATCCTGTGTATCTGCACGGTCCTGAGTCGGTCATTGAAAAGTATGACGCGACTCTCAAGATCTTTGGCCAGCCGAGCAACTTTGGCGATGATTACAACTACATCATCAAGAGGGCGCTGCAAGATTACGACCAGGTGATTGTGGCCAACGATGACATTGTGCTCACGCCTGACAGCATCAAGGTGCTGCTTGAAGATGTGGCCATCATCAACACCATGCACAGCGTGCGTGCTGGCTGGGTGGCGGCAAGAAGTGATGCGGCCAGGCCATGCCAAAACGTGCGTATTACCGAACAGCCTGAGAGGCTGCACTTTTACAAGTTCCCATCCGAGGCCCACATCAAGATGGTCGAGGAGGTCAGCCCGATACTGGCGTGGATCAACAAGGAAGCGTTTGGAGAGGGCTTTCCACCGCTAAACTGGTACTCGGATGACGTCCATTGCTTGGATCTGCGCCAGCGGGGGTACAGCCATTTTGTGAGTGCCAGCTATGTGCACCACATCGGCAGCCACACGATTGGATTTGACGCCAAGAAACTGCACGACCAGGCGCTGCCCTGGCTGCAAACCCACCGACCTGAATATGCAAAAGCCTGGTTTGACGCTTGATGTGGTGGCCGTGGCGTTTGAGCGCCATGGTGAATTGCGCGTTTTTGTGCAGTCCTGGATCAATCAGACTGCCAGCAACTGGCGGCTGAAGGTGATTCATGACGGGCCGAATGCTGAGTTCATGGACATCATGCAAGACTTTGCCGATGCCAAGCCTGGGCAGATTGAGTTTTTCTGCACGCCATCAAGGTGCAACGACTATGGTCACACTTTGCGTCAAATCGGGATTGACCAGGCAACGGGCGACTATTTGCTGCTGACCAATGCTGACAATTACTTCATCCCCAGGGCGGTGGAATATTTGAACTATGCGATGGGTGAGGGGGATGTGGTGCTGTTTGACATGGTGCACTCTCACAATCGGCCTGGTGGCCGAGACTTGCCGCCTTATTCGTATTTCGAGACAAGCTATCAGCGCGGGTCAATTGACGTCAGTTCGGCCATTGTCAGGACTGAGATGGCCCAAAAGGTGGGCTTCAGAGACAGGACGCATGACGGGGATGCCAGTTATTTCGAGGACATCTTGCTGGCCCATGAAGGTCTTTTCCCATTAAAGTTGCCTCAAATACTATTTGTCCACAATTAAAATGGTTGTGGTCCTAAATCCAAAGGTCGAACCATGAACGAGCAAAACATCACCAACGCCATCAACACCGACATCGTGGCCGCAAAGCCCATGGACGATGCGGAACTGGAAAGCATCATCTCGCAAGACCTGGTGGATGCGGTCAGTTATGTGGACAGCGACCTGTCGCCAACACGCGCCAAGGGTACTGAGTACTACCGTGGCGACCTGTTTGGCAACGAGGTGGAGGGTAACTCCAAGGTGGTGGCCATGGAGGTGCGCGATACGGTCAGCGCCATGCTGCCGAGCCTGATGCGCGTTTTCTTCAACTCGGAGAATGTGGTCGAGTTCACGCCTCGCGGACCTGAGGACGTCAAGATGGCGCAGCAGGCCACAGACTATGCGAACTACATTTTCCAGAACGACAACGCTGGTTTCTTGACCACTTACGCAATTTTCAAAGATGCGCTGGTGCGTAAATGCGGCATTGCGAAATTCTGGTGGGAAGACGAAGAGCGCGTGCGCATTGAGGAGTACACAGGGCTGGACGAGCAGACGCTTCAAATGCTGATGCAAGAGCCTGGCGCTGAGGTCAAGATTGTGGTGTCTTATCCAGACCCCAACGTGGACGAGATGCAACTGACCACGGTGGACCCGATGACGGGGCAGCCTGTGGTCATGCCTGCGCCCATGCTGCACGATGTGCAGATCAAGCGCATCACCAAGGATGGCCGCATCAAGATCATGGCCGTGCCGCCAGAGGAATTGCTGCTGGATCGCCGTGCGCGCTCCTTTGATGACGCCACCATCATTGCCCACCGCCAGATGGCCACAGTGGCCGACTTGATCGCCATGGGCTATGACCAGGATGAGATCGAGGAAAACCTGTCCACCACAGACCTGGACAGCAACGATGAGTATCTGGCACGCCAGCCGCTGTCCACCACGTTTGGTACAAATGACGCTGCTAACCCGATGATGCGCCGAGTGCTGTATGTCGAGGCGTATGCGCGTGTTGACTATGACGGGGATGGCATTGCCGAGTTGCGCAAGGTCTGCTGCATGGGTGCTGGCTACAAGATGGTGCGTAATCTGCCAGCAAGCTACATCCCATTTGCTGACTTTCCTTGTGATCCAGAGCCACACACAAGTCCACTTGAGGCGATGTCCATTTTTGACATCACCCGCGACCTGCAAGAGATCAAGTCCGAGATTCTGCGCAACACGCTCGACAGCCTGGCGCAGAGCATCCACCCACGAACAGCCGTGGTGGAGGGCCAAGTCAACATTGATGATGTGCTGAACAACGAGACAGGCGCGATCATTCGTATGCGCGCGCCTGGCATGGTTCAGCCGCTGACCACACCATTTGTCGGTCAGGCTGCATTCCCAATGATGGAATACATGGACCAGATCAAGGAAGACCGCACTGGCATGAGCAAGGCGGCCATGGGTCTGAACGCCGATGCCTTGCAGTCGAGTACCAAGGCTGCGGTCAACGCCACCATTTCAGCCAGCCAGGGCCGCATTGAGTTGACAGCACGCATCTTGGCCGAGGGCATGAAGAAGCTGTTCAAGGGTATCTTGTTCTTGGTGACAACCCACCAGGACAAGGCTCGGATGGTGCGGATGCGCAACGAGTGGGTGCAGATTGACCCACGCGCCTGGGATGCTGGCATGGACGCCAACATCAACATTGCCCTGGGCAATGGCGACACCAATGAGCGTTTGCAAGCCCTGATGATGATCTTGGCCAAGCAAGAGCAGATCTTGCAGCAGCTTGGCCCCACCAACCCGCTGGTGACGCCACAGCAGTTCTCCAACACCCTGCGCAAGATTGTCGAGTTGTCAGGATTTAAGGATGCGTCCAGCTACTTTCAGGCCATCCCTGCCGACTATGTGCCGCCAGCGCCTCCACAGCCAAAGCCAACGCCAGAGGAGATCTTGGCGCAGGTGCAGGCCGAGAGCATCAAGGCCGACATCCAGAAAAAGGCGGCAGAACTGGAACTCCAGCGCCAGCAAATGCTTTTGGATGACGATTTGAGGCGTGACCAGATGGCTCAAGACCTGTATCTCAAGAAGTACGAAATTGAGTTAAAGTACAACTCACAGATCAGTACAGCCGAAATTGATGCGGCCCAGAATATTGATCGTGAAGCGATTCGCCAGCAGGCTCTCTTGGCCCAGCAGCAAGCGGCTCAGTTTATTGAGCAGCAGCAGCCACCAGCGCCGATGGCGACACCATCAACCTTTAACGGAATGGCACAGTGACCACAAACGAAGACCAAGTGCGCAGGGGCCGCAAGGCCCAGCAAATACTTGAGGATGACACCCTCAACATTGCGATTGCGAAATTAGAAAACGATCAACTTTGGCTGTTTCGATCCTCGAAACCCGAAGAGTCGGCAAAACGCGAAACGGCGTGGTGTATGTTGCAGGCCATTGATGGCTTGCGGCAAGAACTCATCAAGATCATGGACAACGGCAAGATTGCCCAAAGATCCATTGACCGTTCGCCAAAACTGATTTAAAACTATGGCAGAAATACAAGCAATGAATATGGCCGATGCGGCCAGTGCTATCTCTGAGATGTTGGCCCCTGAAGAAGGACAAGCGCAAGTCGAAGAGACGCAGCCAGCCGAGGTGTCCGAAGAGGACACCGAGGCAGCGGCCTCTGAGGAGGATGAGTCTGGTGTGGAAGACGCGCCAGAGGAAGAATCCGCAGAGGAACAGTCCGAGGAGAGTGAGGAACCCGAGGAGCAAGACCAGCCACAGACTTTCACCGTCAAGGTAGATGGCAAGGAAGTCGCTGTGACGCTGGAGGAACTCCAGAAGGGTTACTCACGCACCCAGGACTACACCCGAAAAACGCAGCAGATTGCCGAAGTGCGCAAGCAAGTCGAGCAAGAAACGCAGGCAGTTCGGGCCGAGCGTGAGCAGTACGCTCAATTGTTGGGAGCATTGCAAGCCCAGCTTCAATCGTCAGAGCCGCAAGTCGATTTGGATCGTCTTTACCATGAAGACCCTATCGAGTGGGTGCGTCAGAAAGAGGTCTTGCGGGAGCGACAGGAAAAGGCATACGCTATTCAGGCCGAGCAGCAGCGCCTTTCTCAGTTGAGCCAGCAAGAGCAGCAGCGTGCCATGGAGGCGCATCTTGAGAGCGAAAAAGATGCGCTGTTGGCGGCATTGCCAGAGTGGAGAGATCCAAAGAAGGCGAAGGCCGAAAAGGCGCTGGTGCTGGAGTCTGCCAAATCGGTGGGCTTTTCCGAAGACGATTTGAAGAGCGTTTACGACCACAGGTTGGTGCTGTTGCTGCGTAAAGCGGCGATGTACGACCAGATGGTGAGTAAGCGTCAGGACATCAAGCCTGTGGTGAACAATGGCCCACGAACCGCCAAGCCAGGTGCAGCGGGTCGGGTTTCGACAACAACAGAGACAACTCGCGCAAAGCAGCGTCTTGCAAAAACTGGCCGTGTCGATGATGCGGCTTCTGCAATTGAACTTTTATTGAGGTAACCAAAATGGCAATCGTCGCTAATACGTTCACCACATACTCTGCCAAGGGTATTCGTGAAGACCTGTCCAATGTGATCACAAACATTGCACCCGAAGAAACCCCTTACATGAGCAACATTGGCCGTGAGAACGTGTCCAACAGCTTGTATGAGTGGCAAACCGACACCCTCGCCTCCGCTGCTGCTAACGCACAGTTGGAAGGTGATGATGTCACCAGCTTTGACGCTGTTGTCCCCACTGTGCGTCTGCAAAACTACGCACAGATCAGCCGCAAGACAATCATCTTGTCGGCCACTGAAGAAGTGGTCAACAAGGCTGGTCGTCGTTCGGAACTGGCTTATCAGATCGCCAAGCGTGGCGCTGAGTTGAAGCGTGACCAAGAGTTCTCCATGCTCAATGGCGCCATCGCCAACGCTGGTGACACCACCACTGCCCGTGCAACTGCCTCGCTCGGCGCGTTTGTGAAAACAAACACCGACAAGCAGACCAACGGTGTTGATCCATCGTACACCACGCTGCCAAACAGCGCCCGTACCGATGGCAACGTGCGTACCTTCACCGAGGCGATCCTCAAGAACGTCATCCAGAAGGTGTGGTCGCAGGGTGGCACTCCAAAGATCTTGATGTGCGGTCCTGTCAACAAGCAGCGCGTATCTGGCTTCTCTGGTATCGCCTCCAGCCGTTTCAACATTGACGGTGGTGCAAAGCCTGCAACCCTGGTCGGCGCTGTTGACATCTACGTTTCCGATTTCGGCAACGTGCAGGTCATTGCCAACCGATTCCAGCGTGAGCGTGACGCCTGGGTGATCGATCCTGACTACGCCAAGATGACCGTGCTGCGTCCTTACCAGCAAGTCGAACTGGCCAAGACAGGCGATGCCGAGAAGCGTATGCTGATCGTGGAATGGGGCCACAAGGTCTTGGCTGAAAACGCCCACGGCCTGGCCGCTGACCTGATCACTTCTTGATTTGAAGCCAACGGAAAAGGCCAGGGAAACCTGGCCTTTTTTTTAAGATGATCCACAAAAGAATTTTTGACCGCAACGAACAACAAGGCATCACCCGCATCTGGCACGAAAACGCCGAGACAGGTGATGTGACTATTGAGACACAGCAAGACGTCACGGCTGTTCTCGAAGCCAACAAAGCCATCTACAATGCAGTTGACGAGAAAGCCAACTGGACGGGTGAGTGGCACTTGGTGGCAAGCATTCCAGAAGCCTTGTATTACAAGATGAAGGCCGAGGGAAAGATTGACGATCAGGCATACATGAAACGCTGGTTGAACGACTCCGAAAACCAATTTTTTAGGACTCGACCAGGAAAAGTATGAGCAACTACATTGCAGTCTGCACTCCAGCCCGTGACCAGGTACACACCAACTATTGCTATTGCATGGTGAATATGGTGGCCTATCACACGCTCAACACAGAAGACGCCATCAGTCTGAAATTGATGCAAGGCACGATCATCCAAAACCAGAGAGCAGATCTCTGCCTGGACGCGATGCGTGAGGGGTGCACACACATTTTGTTCATTGACAGCGACATGACGTTCCCCCAGGACATGGTGCAGCGTTTGCTCAAGCATGACAAGCCCATCGTGGCTGCCAACTGCGCACGGCGCAGAATGCCCACAGGGCCAACGGCGCAGAACTATGACGCCGATGGCAAGCGCATCCCTGTTTACACCATGCCCGATTCCACTGGATTGGAAGAGGTCGGAAGCATTGGCACTGGCATAATGCTCATCAAGCGCGAGGTGTTTGAGGGTATGTCTGAGCCATGGTTCGATATGCCCTGGCAGACTACACGGGGCTACATGGGCGAGGATGTGTTTTTCTGCAAGAAGGCACAGGAACTTGGATACAAGATTTATATCGACCATGACGTATCCCATGAGATCGGACACATCGGCTCATTTGAATTTGGGCATCCTCACACCTGGGTGGTGAAAGAGGAAATGGACAAAGAGGCTAAAAATGGCACTTAGCACATACGCAGAGTTGAAGACATCGATTGGTGATTGGCTAAACAGGTCTGACCTGTCGGCCACCATCCCTGACTTCATCTCTCTGGCCGAGGCGCAGATCGAGCGCACACTGCGCACGCGCCAGATGATTGTGCGTGCCAATGCGTCTTTTGATGCCGAGTACGGCACTGTGCCAAGCGACTTCTTGGAAACCAAGTCCCTGAAGCTGACCAGCACCAACCCGATCAAGCCCTTGGAGTTCTTGTCCATTGATGACATGGACTCTGTTCGATCCCAATACACGGCCAGCGGTAAGCCCAGATTCTTCACGGTGGTGGGCAATCAGTTTCGGATTGCACCAACGCCTGATGGGGCTTACACGGCAGAGTTAATCTATTTTGCGAAGTTGACAAAGTTGTCAAACAGTGTGGCCACCAATTGGCTTTTGGCATCAAGTCCAGACATCTATTTGTACGGTGCGCTGTTGCAGGCTGCTCCATACTTGCAAGACGATGCGAGAATTCAGACATGGGCCACGCTGTATGAGCGTGCCTTGAATGATTTGAGAACAGCAGACGATAGGGCATCGACATCAGGCGGTGTGCTGCTGACCCGTGCAAAGACTTTTGGATAAGGGCTGGATATGTCATCTTTTACCGACCACACAGAAAACCTGGTGCTGACCTGGCTCCTGACCAGCGGCACGGCCACACGCCCGACAGCTTGGTTTGTTGGCCTGTTCACGGCTGCCCCATCGGACACTGGTGGAGGCACTGAGGTGTCCGGCAACGGCTACGCCCGTGTGGCCACTGGCACGATCAACGTGTCCGGCACAAGCCCCACCAACGCCACCAACGCTGCGGCCATCGAGTTTGCAGCGGCCTCTGGCGGCAATTGGGGATCGATTGGCTGGGCTGGTATCTTTGACGCCAGCACAGGCGGCAACCTGATTGCTTGGGCTGCTTTGTCCACAGCACGCACCATCAACGATGGCGATGTGCTGCGCATCCCTGCTGGTGATCTTGACGTTACCCTGACATGACATGGCTGCATATGGTCGTGGCAGCTATGGAGTCGGGCAATACTCTGACCCAAGGGTAGGGTACGGCGGCGGCTCCTACGGGGTCGGCAACTATTCCAGAGGCTCCTTTGAGCCTTCTGTCTCGATCTCGGCAACGAGCGCCATGTCAGTTGGCGCCACTGTTGTCTCTAACGCATCTGTACCCATTCAAGCTGCCAGCACCATGTCGGTGTCGGCCACCAGGTATGCGTTTGCGGGTATAGCGATTTCTGGCCAAAGCGCCATGACGGTGCAGGCCAATGCGGTGTTTGACGCTGCGGCTGCCATTGCCGCTGCCAGCAGCGTATCGATTTCAGCCAGGCGCTATGCCATTGGCGCATCCACATTTGAGGCGGCATCCAGCGCCAGCGTGAGCGCCATCAGGGTGGCCATCGGTGCGTTTGCTGCGGTGGACGAAAGCGCCATGACGGTGAGCGCCATCAGAGTGCCGCTGATCCAGATCCTGATCGAAGACTTTGCCACCATGACGGTCAGCACCAGCGTGATCGTTAATCAGCCTGTGCTGATCCAGGCTCAGTCTGGTATGGCCATCAACGCCATCCGCAGGCAAAGTGCATCGATTGTGTTTGCTGGTGTGTCCGGCATGGTGGTTGATGCCAGGCTGCGGTGGATGCCAGAGCCTGACACATCTGAAACCTGGTCGGCAATTTCTGACAATAGCGAAACCTGGACGCCTTTGGGCGACACATCAGAAACATGGACTGCAATTAGCGATACCAGTGAAACATGGACGCCAATTGCGGATAATACGGAAACATGGCAAATTGCCGCATGAGGTGAAAAATGGCTGATACCACGACTACAAACCTGTTACTGACCAAACCCGAGGTTGGCGCGTCCACTGACACATGGGGAACCAAGATCAACAACGACTTGGACACCATTGATGCGCTGTTTGATTCGGGTCCAGTGCTGAAAGTGACAAGGGGCGGCACGGGTGCATCAACAGCATCAGCAGCACGCACAAACCTTGGGGCTACCACCCTGGGCGCTAATTTGTTCACGGTGACAAACCCGTCTGCAATCACCTTCCCACGATTCAATGAAAACAACTCTGTGTCGGCTCTGAGTGCGTCAGACTTCCGCACAGCGATTGGTGCAGGCACTGGCACTGGTGATGCGGTGTTGTCGGCTGATCAAACCTTTTCAGGCACAAACACATTCTCTGGCTCCAGCAGCAAGCTGGCCATCGTGCTGAACGATGCAGCCGAAGTCGCCACAGTTTCTGCCACAGCAGCCACAGGCACGATCAACTATGACATCACCACGCAGTCGGTGCTGTTCTACACCTCCAATGCATCAGCCAACTGGACGGTAAACTTTCGCGCATCTAGCGGTACATCGTTGAACACTGCGCTGTCCACAGGTCAGTCGGTAACGGTGGCTTTCTTGGTCACTCAAGGCTCGACTGCCTACTTCAACAACGCAGTGCAAGTGGACGGCACAACCTCTGGCGTGACTACACGCTGGCTTGGTGGTGCGCCTACAGCGGGTAACGCTAGTGGCATCGACAGCTACCGTTATTTGATCATCAAGACAGGCAGTGCCACCTACACAGTGCTGGCTTCTGTCACTCAGTTCAAGGCTTAATCTATGCCATTACAAGCAACATCAGGTGCAGCAAGCTATGACGCTTTTGGTGGCGGCGTGGCTGCTGTACCGAACTACATAGAAGAGTGTTTCAGTACGACACTATATACAGGCAACGGCTCTACCCAGACGATCAACAACGGCATTGATCTGGCGGGTAAGGGTGGGTTGGTTTGGATGAAAAACCGCACCACAGCCGGTGACCATCACGTTCTAACAGACACTGTTACTGGCGCAACAAAGCAACTTGCGTCAAACCTAACTGATCCGCAGTACACATATCCCGGTTTTGGTCTTACGTCTTTTAACTCAACTGGATTCACTGTCACCGACAATTCCACCGGCTCGTACTACGTCAACGGCTCATCCAAGAACTACGTCGGATGGGCCTTCCGCGAACAACCAAGGTTCTTTGATGTGGTGACGTATACGGGGACGGGTTCCGCACGAACTATTGCACACAATCTTGGGTCTGCTCCGGGGTGCATGATTATCAAACAACTAAACACAACCAGAGATTGGATGGTTTATCACCGATCTTTAGGTGTTGGTTCTAATTCAGAGATTTTGTTGAATTTCGCGTCTGCCGCCAGCGGGAACGGAACTGCTACATGGAATAACACTGCCCCAACGGATACTGTATTTACCCTTGGGTCTGGGTCTTCTGTAAATCAATCCGGTGGCACCTACGTCGCCTACCTCTTCGCTCACAATGCCGGAGGCTTTGGCCTGACGGGCACGGACAATGTGATTTCGTGTGGGTCCTATGCGGGCACAGGATCATCGGGAAACAACATCAATCTCAATTATGAGCCTCAATGGTTATTAATTAAAAGAACAGACACGTCTGGTCCCGGCTGGCTTATGTTCGACACCATGCGTGGCTGGGTTAACGACCCCATCATCGCAAATGGCGGAGACAAATTTCTTTACGCAAATTCGGCAGCAGCCGAACAGGATTACTATAACAATTTAGCAGGAGACGATTTCGGTAGTCCAACTGCTACTGGCTTTGTTTTGAACTCGGCTAGCGGGGCCACAAACGGAAGCGGCGGGACTTACATCTACGTCGCCATACGCCGTGGGCCAATGAAAGTGCCGACAATAGGTACAAGTGTATTTGGTATGGATCGCTATGCGTCTGGTGGCGGTGCTGGGCCCGTTACTGGTTTTGTGACGGATGTGCAGATGCTAGGTCAGCCTGCTGGAGACAAAGGCTACTTCAGCCCTCGTCTTGCCGGTGGCAATTTTATGCGAACGTACGACACCGCTGCTGAATCTAGTCAGCCAAATTTAATTTGGGACAGGATGAATGGTGCTTGGAACTCCAATGTGACTGGCTACATGCTTTGGGGTTGGAGACGCGCTCCCGGCTTCATGGATGTGGTTTGCTATACGGGGAATGGAAGTGCAAGGACAATCAATCACAACTTGGCGGCAACCCCTGAGCTGATGATTGTGAAGAGGCGAAACAACATTTCTCAATGGTATTGCTATGTAGCTCCTTTAGGTGCTACCGGGGATGTTTGGTTAAATAACACAAATGTTGCGGATTACACAAACAACTATTGGAATGGAACATCTCCTACAGCAACTGTTTTTTCACTGAGTTCTCTTGGATCAGTAAACAGTTCAGGTGCCGCCTATGTAGCCTATCTCTTTACCTCCTGCCCCGGCGTGAGTAAAGTTGGGTCGTTCACAGGCACTGGCGCAACTCAGGTCATCGACTGCGGCTTCACGGGCGGTGCAAGGTTTGTTCTCATCAAGGCCACCAGCACCACAGGTGATTGGTATTACTGGGACAGTGTTCGCGGGATTGTTCCGGGAAATGACCCTTACCTGAGAATGAATTCAAGCGCCAACGAAGTCACCAACACCGATTGGGTGGACACTGCTGCAACAGGGTTTGAACTGAGCAACGCTGGCGGCAACCTTGCAAACACCAACGGCGTCACCTACATCTACCTAGCAATCGCATAAGGAACAATCATGCAAATCAGAATCCGACAAACAGGCGCAGTGATGTACGAGGCAGAGTTTCGTGCATACCAGCAAGCCAACGGTGGCCCTACATGGGGCCAGACCACCGAAGAAATCCTCAACAGCTTGGGTGCTGACGTGGTGTTTGAAGGCCCACAGGCCCAGCCTACCCGCTACCAAGTTGCTTTTGCCGATGGTGTTGAGCAGGTCGATGGCAAGTGGTACACCAAATATGGCGTGAACAACATGGATGTTGATGCTATTGCCGCCAAAGACGAAGAGCAAGCCA
>JACCDX010909326.1_pt1 | contig 15231 bp, 16 predicted proteins | sample 7449681 | NCBI WGS metagenome assembly JACCDX01 (sample SAMN15323450, study PRJNA562643) | freshwater metagenome | isolation source: river surface water | place: USA:Blue River Watershed | collected 2017-08-18
CAGCGAATGAATCTATCTCTGGTAGATCCTATCGTTGTGGTTGGAAGAAAACACAGTGGGTGATTGATCTGATTTTCAGACCATTTGAAAAGAACCACTGCCGGATAGCATATGAAAATGATATTACAAGGGCAGTAGAACTTCTGGAAGCAGCGCAAAAACGTAGCAAATAAAGTGTACTTAATTCTTCATTAATGGTATAATGGTTTTATTCCATCCTCAGCTATCTAATCTATGCTCTGTATAAATACTCCATTATATAAGGAGTATGCATATGGCAGCGCCTACAACTAGATCGGCCTTTAAAGAGTACTGTTTAAGAAGACTGGGCAAACCAGTAATTGAGATCAATGTCGATGATACACAAGTAGAAGACAGGATCGATGATGCTCTGAGATATTACTGGGACTATCACTTTGATGGTACTGAGAAAGTCTACTACAAACATCAGATCACTCAGCAAACAATAACAGATAGATATATAACACTCCCTGAGAATATCATCGGAGCTGTTTCTGTATTCTCTATCGGTGATCCATCTATTCGTTCAGACGATCTGTTTAATATTCGTTATCAGATCGCGCTGAATGATCTCTATACCTTGACCAGCGTGTCAATGGTTCCTTACTATACGACCTTCCAGCATCTTGCCCTAATACAAGAACTTCTTGTAGGCAAGCAGCCGATTCGATATAACAGAAATAGAAACATCTGCTATATCGACATGGATTGGAATACCGTGAACGTCGGTGAATATCTCCTGCTTGAAGCCTATGAGGTTGTTGATCCAGCTACGTATACTGACGTCTGGAAAGATAACTGGCTGATGAGATATGCAACCGCCCTGATCAAACGCCAATGGGGTTCTAACCTGACTAAGTTCATTGGAATGCAGATGCCTGGTGGAGTTCAGTTCAATGGCGAAAAGATCTATGATGACGCTGTTGCCGAGATCAAGGAACTTGAAGATACGATGATCAACTCTTACAGCTTGCCTGTTTTAGATATGGTGGGTTGAAATATATACTTTTTATAAAATTAAGATAAATATGCTAGCATTTGTTTATTGTTGGACAGATCATAAAACTTCCAAATTATATGTTGGGTCACATAAAGGGCGCGTGGATGATGGATATGTGTGTTCCAGTAAACATATGAAAGAAGAATATAATAAGCGCCCAGCGGATTTTTCTAGACAAATTGTAGCCATTGGCGATGTTGATAGTATGAGAAAACTTGAGGCCGCCATTTTAAAATCTGTTAAAGCCAAAACTAATGAATCCTTCTATAATAAGCATGAAAATGACAAACTGTTCTTTGATGGATGGGCTAAAGGCACTATGAGTGCATCACATAGAGCAAACATATCTGCTGCTAAGCGTGGAAAAAAGATTAGCAAAGAGCATGCTGAAAAATTGCATGCTGGAAGAAAAAATTCAAAAAATTCTGCTGAACATAATGCTAAAATACGAGAAGCCCAGTTAGGATCTACTCATACTGATGACACTAAGAAAAAGATGAGTGATGCTAAGAAAAATGATCCAAATATAAAAGAATTGTGTAGTTATGCAGGACAAATAAGTGTTCAAAAGAGGCCTGCAAATTATAGAGAACTTCAGTCTGCTAGAATAAAGATGTGGTGGGCATCTCGCAAGAAACAACTGGGAGATCAAAATTAGTATCAATCAATATTTTACAAACTATGCGAGCTCTGCCGAACAATCGCTCATCAATGATCTCATCATAGAATCCATAAAAATGTACGGGATGGACATGGTGTATTGCCCAAGAACCATCGTCGACAAGGATGAGATCTATGGTGAAGCTCCCATTCATAAGTACACAGCGAACTATCCTATCGAGATGTACATCAAGAACGTCGATGGATTTGAGGGTGATGGTCATCTGTTATCAAAGTTCGGATTAGAGATTCGCGATCAGATCACATTCAGCGTTTCACAGACACGATTTGCTAATGCTGTAGCAACTTCCGCAGGGATTCTAAGACCAAATGAAGGTGACCTCATCTATTTCCCATTGAATGGGAAGACCTTCGTCATTAAGTATACGGACCGTAGAGCGATCTTCTTCCAGATGGGTTCTCTACAGACATTTGACCTTACATGTGAAGTGTTTGAGTATAGCAATGAACGCCTTCAGACTGGCATCGCAGCTGTCGATAATATCGAAAGAGATTATTCACTTGCTACTACTTCATACGCCCTGAAAGCAAGCGACGGACTCGTTCTTCTTGATTCAGACGGATATCCTATCCTGCAATCAGGATTCAATCTCTCTACTCAAGCTGGAGATAGCTTCGAAGACAATACAGAAATTCAACTTGAGGGCGAAGGCTTCATTGACTTCAGCGAAGCGGATCCTTTCAGTGAAGGAAGTTACTAATGTTTCAAACATTTTATCACGGAATCATAAGAAAGTACATCATTCTTTTTGGTACTCTCTTTAATGAGATCTATATCAACCGAAGAGGCAGCGTAGATGAACAAGATTATGTTCAGACAATTCGCATTCCTCTTTCTTATGGACCGAAAGAGAAGTTTCTAGCGAGAGTGGATGGCGATCCATCCCTAACTCGTCCTACTGCGATCGTCCTCCCAAGAATGTCATTTGAGATCATCGATCTTTCATACGCAGCGGAAAGAAAACTTCCTAAGGTCAATAAGATCTATGCACCAGATCCCAATAATCCTGGAAAGCTGTTGTATTCTTACATGCCAGTTCCATATGATATCACAATAGAACTGAGTGTCATGACAAAGAACGCTGATGACGGCACGCAGATCATTGAGCAGATTCTTCCATACTTCACGCCAGAATTTACAGCTACGGTAAACATCGTTCCCGAACTGGATGCAAAGCTTGATATTCCTATCACATTGAACTCTGTGACGTATCAAGACACTTATGAGGGAGATTTTGTAAATAGAAGAGCTATCATCTGGAATCTGAACTTCACGATCAAAGGCTATCTATTTGGTCCTACGAAGTCTGGCAATATCATTAAGATGGCGAACACATCTTTATACGACAGCTTTACTGCAAATACACCATTTGAACGTATTATAGTCACTCCAGGACTTGATGCAAATGGACAACCGACTTCAGATCCTGCTCTGACGATTCCTCGTTCAGAGATTGAGGCAACTGATAATTATGGATTTATTACAGAATTTATGGGAGTGAATGAACAGTGAGTGAAATAGATAAATCATTGGGACTGACACCTATTACAACTATAGAGCCAGTCCATAATTATCCTGTAGTTCAAAAGCCGGCTCCTTCTACGGAGGACGAGGACTTTGACTATGCGCGCGATAATTTGAAAGAGATCATCGATAATGGTAAAGAGGCTCTTGCGCAGCTGATCGACATAGCAGATCAATCTCAGCATCCTCGTGCTTATGAAGTTATCGCTAACATGGTGAACACATTAGCTTCTGCAAATAAGGACCTTCTAGATCTTTCTAAGAAAAGAAAAGATATTCAAAAGAAGGATGAAGGCCCTACTACGGTCAATAATAATCTAATTCTTACAACCGCGGATCTACAGAAGCTATTAGCAAATAAAAAGGATGTTTAAGTGGCGCAGTTCTATAATTCAAATGCCAATCTTAAGGCAGCTAACGTTCCCGTAGCATGGACTGAAGATCAGGTAAAAGAATATCTGAAGTGCGCAGAAGATCCTATCTACTTCATCAATACGTATTGCTACATTGTCACCCTAGATCATGGCATTCAGCCATTTAAGCTGTATGACTGTCAGATAGAGAAGGTAAAAACCATCCATGAGAATCGAAAAGTTATTCTCATGGAAGGTCGTCAGCAAGGAAAAACAACCACCTCAGCAGCATATATACTATGGTACACATTGTTCCAAGGAAGTAAGACTGTTGCTATTCTTGCTAACAAATCCTCTGCAGCCCGAGAAGTTCTTCATCGTTACCAATTAATGTATGAATATCTTCCAAAATGGATGCAGCAGGGTGTTACGACATGGAACAAAGGTGATATTGAATTAGAGAATGGTTCGATCGTGTTCACAGCAGCAACGTCTGCATCTGGTATTCGTGGTAAATCTGTCAACATGTTGTATGTTGATGAAACTGCTATCATTCCAAATACCATTGCGGATCAGTTCTTTACTTCGGTGTATCCTACGATTTCCGCTGGTTCTACTACAAAGATCCTTCTGTCATCTACTCCATTAGGTTATAATCACTTCTGGAAATTCTGGAATGATGCTGAAACTGGGAATAACGACTTCGTGCCGCTGTTTATTCCTTATTGGAAGATTCCAGGACGCGATGAGAAATGGGCAGAAGAACAGAAGCGTCAACTTGGAGAACTTAAGTTTAACCAGGAAGTTCTATGTAAGTTCCTTGGTTCTTCTCTGACACTGATTGGTGCAGATCACATTGGACAGATGTCTCCAAAAACTATCGCGTACAGCATCGATGGACTAGACATCTACGAGCCTCCGAAGAAAGGCAATACATATACTATAGTTGCAGACACTGCTAAAGGTGTTGGTGGAGATTATTCTGCGTTTACTGTGATAGACGTATCTACAGTTCCATATACGATCGTAGGAAAATACAGAAATAATTCTATCAGTCCAATGCTATATCCTAATGTGATATACAAGATTGCCCACACCTACAATCAAGCATATGTTCTTCTTGAGATTAACTCTAGTGAACAAGTAGCTCATATTCTCTATCAAGATCTAGAATATGAGAATATCCTATTTGTTAACAGAGGAAGCAAAGGACAAGTTATTACCGGCGGATTTGGTGGAGCTGGATCGACCGCGTACGGCGTTCAGACTGATAAAAAGGTCAAACGAATCGGATGTCTCACTCTCAAGTCATTGATAAAAGAGAAAAAGCTTCTCATCACTGATGCAGACATCATATCTGAAATTTCTACATTTATTGAGAAAAAAGGAACTTATAAGGCTGATGATGGTTATCACGACGATTTGGTGATGACTCTTGTGCTGTTTGCATGGTTAACCACGAATCCATACTTCAAAGAGCTGACCGATGTTAATCTGAGAGAGTTGATGTACAAGAATCAGATTAAACAGATTGAAGAGAACATGATGCCAACTGGAATATTTGATGATGGCATGCCAGAAGAGGACGGAATGATGGTCAGCAATGAAGAATTTGAACGGTTCCAATGAGTTTCTTAATTTATAAATAAAGATAACTTGAGTCTATTTACATAAACATTATAATCTAAGGGGGATAACATGCCTTTTCAAGTCAGCCCAGGAGTCAATGTATCGGAAATCGATCTGACTACGGTTGTTCCCGCTGTTTCTACTACTGAAGGTGCCATTGCAGGCGTTTTCCGTTGGGGCCCAATTGATAAATTGGTTCTAATTAGCAGCGAGGATAACTTAGTTAAGCGTTTCGGTAAGCCGACAAATTTAAATCCTGAGACATTCTTTACCGCAGCAAGCTTCCTGTCATATGGAAATAAGCTGTATGTCAGCAGAGCAGCAAATACTACAGATGAAGTAGGTGCTAATGGCGTGTTAACCGCTATGGCAAACAGTGGCTCTATCAGTTCGAATCTGGTTCACCTTGTGTTGAACGAAGATGACTATGTCACTAAAGCAAGTTCATTTGAAAACGATGTCCACTATGTTGCACGTTATCCAGGTGCTCTAGGAAACTCGCTAAAAGTTTCTATTTGCGAAAATGCTGATTCGTATAAAGCAACTATCAATCTTCAGTCGTCTGTGTATGCAGCAAACATCAACGTGGCTGGTACTAAGCTAACATTGAATGTTGGTTCATCTGTTGCTACTGTTAATATTGCCAATGGTGCTGGTATCAGTGAGACAACAACGAATACTGCAGCGGCAGCAATTGCTGCAAAGCTATCTGTTGGTGATATCGTCGAAGCAGGTAATTCAACAATTGGTAAACAGTTGTTGAAAATTAAGTCTCTTTCTACACCAGCGTATGTGCTATCTGCAGGTCTTCCGACCGGCGCAGCTTCATTCACTATTACGTTTGAAGAGACATATAATCTGTCGACGAATCTAGACACAACATCGTTTGTAAGAAACTGGGAATATTTCAACAACGTTGATTCTGCACCAGGACAGACTGAGTATGTGGCTAGTTTTGGAAATACTTCAGCTGAAGATGCAATTCATGTCGTTGTAGTCGACGAAGATGGTAAGTTCTCTGGTGTTCCAGGTACTGTGTTAGAAGTGTATGAGAACGTTTCTCGTGCAACAGATGCTAAGACGGAGCAAGGAGCAACGAACTACTACAAAGATGTTATTAATCAGAACTCTTCATGGGTTTGGGTTGGTGCAGCTACAACTACCGGTGCTGTAAATACTGCGCTGCTGGTTGCAGATTCAACTGCTACTAAGCCACTAACACTGTCATTCATCAATGGATCCGACGGCGACAATGAAGATAATGTCAGTCTTGGTAAACTTGCTGCAGCATACGATAAGTTTATCAATACGTCTGAAGTAGACATCTCGCTGATCCTAACAGGTAAAGCTAAAGGTGGTACAAATGGTGAGCAATTGCCTAACTACCTGATCGACAATATCGCTGAAGTTCGCCGTGATTGCGTTGTGTTTATCTCGCCTGATCGTGACGATGTTGTATCGAATGCCGGTAAAGACGAAGTTGATGACATAGTTACATTTAGAAATAGTCTGCGTAGCACATCATATGCTGTCCTGGATTCGGGATATAAGTATATGTACGATAAGTATAATGACGTTTATCGTTATGTGCCATTGAACGGAGACACTGCTGGTCTATGCGTACGTACTGATTCTATCAGAGATCCATGGTGGTCGCCTGCTGGTTTCAACAGAGGTCAGATTAAGAATATCGTTAAGCTAGCTTTCAATCCTGATAAGGCTAATCGTGATATTCTGTATAAAGCTGGTGTAAACCCTGTTGTTACTTTCCCAGGACAGGGAACAGTATTGTATGGAGATAAAACGCTTCTTTCTAAGCCTAGCGCATTCGATCGTATTAACGTACGTCGTCTGTTCATCGTTCTAGAAAAAGCAATTGCTACAGCGTCTCAATTTACATTATTTGAATTCAACGACGAGTTCACACGTGCTCAGTTTAAGAATCTTGTAGAGCCATTCCTGAGAGATGTTCAGGGCCGTAGAGGTATCTACGACTTCAGAGTCGTGTGTGACGAAACAAATAACACTGGAGAAGTTATCGATAGAAACGAGTTTGTTGGTGATATCTACATCAAACCTGCTCGCTCAATCAACTTCATTCAGCTGAATTTCGTCGCTGTTCGAACTGGTGTTGAGTTCTCCGAAATCGTAGGCCAATTCTAATCAAGGAGAACAAAAATGGCATTTAATATCAACGAGATCAGAAGTCAGCTTACATTAGGTGGTGCTAGAAATACGCTGTTCCAGGTTACTATTCAGAACCCAGCTAATAGCGTAGCTGATATCAAAGTACCGTTCATGGTACAAACTGCTCAGATCCCAGCTTCATCGCTGGGAACAATTGAGGTCCCATATTTTGGTCGTAAGATCAAATTAGCAGGTGACCGTTCATTTGCTGAGTGGACTGTTACTGTGATCAACGATGAAGACTTCTTGATCAGAAACGCAATGGAGCAATGGTCAAATACCATTAACTCATTGCAAGGCAACCTTCGTGGTTTTGGTGCAGCTTCGCCTCTGCTGTATAAGGCACAAGCTCAAGTCATCCAATACTCGAAGACCGGTGTACCTATTAGAACGTATCAGTTCAACGGCATCTATCCAGCTGAGATCTCATCGATCGATCTGGACTGGAATGCGACAGATCAGATTGAAACGTTCCAAGTTACTTTCCAATATGATTGGTGGGAAGTTTCTGGTGGAATCACTGGTAACGCTGGCGGTGTTTAATACGGAAGGGGCCCTCGTGGCCCCTTTTTGATCGTTTAACTGGAAAGTATAATATGAATTTATTTGGTTTTCAAATCAAACGTAAAGCTGATGAGATGGCTGAGCAGCCAATTTCATTCACGCCTCAAAAACATGATGATGGAGCAGTTGAGATCTCTTCTGGCGGTGCATACGGCACATACGTAGATCTAGATGGTTCCATTAAAACAGAAAGCGAATTGGTTACCCGATATCGCGATATGTCGATGCATCCCGAGCTCGAGCAAGCTATCGACGATATCGTCAATGAAGCTATTGTTACAGATTATGATGAAAAGATTGTAAATCTAATTTTAGATGATATTCCAGAACTCTCTGAAGCCATCAAGAAAAAGATGCGCGATGAGTTCGACACTATTCTATCTCTATTCGAATTTAATAACCAAGGTTATGAGTTATTCAGACGTTGGTATATCGATGGTCGTCTATACTTCCACCTGATCATCGATGACAAGAATCCAAGAGCCGGTATTCAAGAAATTCGCTACATCGATCCACGTAAGATCAGAAAGATCCGTGAGACGCGTAGAAAGAAACCAACAAATGTAGATAAGAACGTTAACCTTACAGTTCCTGTACTTGCTAACGAGTACTACATTTACAACGAAAAAGGTTTTGATAAGCAAAAGAATACATGGACCGCGCAACAGGGTGTTGGTGTAGGTGCTCTTAAGATCGCTAAAGACTCAGTTCTTCATACAACAAGCGGACTCACCAACTTAAATGGTGATCTAGTCCTGTCGTATCTACATAAAGCGATTAAGCCACTTAACCAGCTTCGTGCACTTGAAGATGCAACAGTCATCTATAGAATCTCTCGTGCGCCAGAGCGCCGTATTTTCTATATCGATGTCGGTAATCTTCCTAAGATCAAAGCAGAACAATATCTGCGTGACGTCATGACACGCTTTAAGAACAAGGTTGTGTATGATGCACAGACTGGCGAGATTCGTGATGATCGTAAGTTTATGTCGATGCTTGAAGATTTTTGGCTTCCTCGCAGAGAAGGCGGTAAAGGAACGGAGATTACTACTCTTCCAGCTGGTCAAAACCTCGGCGAGCTTGATGACGTTGTATACTTCCAAAGAAAACTGTTTAGAGCGCTGAATGTTCCTATTTCTAGAATGGAACCAGAAGCAACGTTTAACTTTGGTAGAGCTACAGAGATCTCTCGTGATGAGATTAAGTTTGCTAAGTTTATCACGCGTATACGCAACCGTTTCTCATTGATGTTCCTTAAGACTCTCGAGCGCCAATTAATTCTGAAGAACATCATTACTTCTGAAGATTGGAAAAAGATCCATCAGAAGATTAAGTTTGATTTTGCTCGTGACAATCATTTTGAAGAACTGAAGACTGCAGAGATTCTACGCGATAGACTATCGACTCTTCAGACATTAAACGACTATGCTGGTAAATACTATTCACATGAGTGGATCAGAAAGAACGTTCTAAAGCAAGATGATGACGAGATTGAGCAGATAGATAAAGAGATTAAAGAGGAAATGAATAATCCTCAGTATAATCCACAAGAGATGGGAGCTCCTGCACAAGATCAGCCAGCTCAAGAAGTGGATCCTACAAAATTCCCTGTTCCTGCCACGGAAGAGATTGTTGTCGATTATGATGAAATAAATAATTTGGAGAAAAACTATGCCTGAAGTTAAAGATATTATTGATTATACAATGCAAAACCAGCCAGTTGAAATCATGAAGTCGTTCAACGACATTATGGCTCAACGTGTTAATGATGCAATTGCAGATAAACGAATCGACGTTGCAGCTCGAATGTTTAATCCAAATATGAATGATGAAGAGCTAGAAAAGTTCAAGTCACAATACATTGAACTTGAAGGCGACGACGATATCGGTGATGATGGCAATGAAGACACATCTACTGATACCGAAGAAGATACTGACATTAATGACGACGATCTAGAGCTATCAGATGATGAGTGGGAAGAACTTGGTATTGATGATTGGGATTTTGAAGACGACGGGGAAAGTCAAGATTCAGAAAACACAGACGAGGAATAAATGAAAACCTTAAAACAAATCCTAGAAGTTTATTCACCTAAATCTGCTGATGAAAAGCGATTTATGAATAAACACATCACTATCAAGAATGCTGATCGCAATGGAAATGGCGATGATGTGTTCAATGCGACGAATGTTAAAACTATTGATCGCGCTAAAGAGAAAAAAGGTCATGATGCAAAGGCGTCAGAGGCTGTTTATGAAGGAGCTGATCAACTCGACGAGATCTCGGCAGCAACTGCTAAAAGCTATTTAGCAAAAAAACATGATCAAGAGTATGATCAAACTGGACCTAATACATTTAAGTCTAAAAAGCCAATGACTATGGCTGCAGCGACAAAGAGCACGATCAATAAGATCCGTGCACTGAAGAGAATGCAAAAAGAAGATATTGAGCAGGTAGATGAACTGAAAAAATCCACTCTTGCTTCATATGCTAGTAAAGCTTCGAAGTCCGCTGCAGGTCTAGCTACAACCGCTATGCATCATAAGAATTATTCTGATCAGCATTATAAACTTGGTAACAAGAAACAGTCTGATGAGTTTGATAAGCACTCGTTTGATGCTACAGAAAAACAGATCAAACGTCAGAAGGGTGTTGATTCAGCTCTTAAGCGTCTAGCTAAAGAAGATGTTGAAGTCAATGAAGTTCTAAAAGTTTCTGCCGGCGCAGGAGAATGGATCAAAGACTTCCAAGACTCAGAGAATCCTAAGTTTTCTGGAAAATCAAAAGAACAGCGCAAGAAGCAAGCACTTGCTGCATTCTATGCAGCAAAGCGTTCAGGTAAGGAGTAATACATATGACATACAAAGTCGTTACTAATAAACCTGGAAGCAAAGTAGTGCTGAGAGTTTGGGCAAATACCGAACTAAGTCTCGCAAACCTCCAGTCAAATTCATCCGAGTCCGTTGTATCTGCTCATATAACACAGCTTTCAGGTCACACTGAAGGTGCTGCTAATGTTACCTATTGGAGAGCTAATACTACAGACGCAAACAATAAGATCTTGCAAATCCCTTCGACAGCGGTGTATTGGGATTTTGCAGGAACAGGAATGGTACCAGATGCAGACAAAGAAACTGCAAATATTATCTTTAGAACAGATTCTTCCAATACTATGATTTTGGTTGAACTTAAAAAGATATCAAACTATTCAGCACAATCATAAGAGGAAAGCAATGAAACTCATATGCGAAGTCATTGAAGATGTTCAGTACATCACCGAAGCCAAGGAAAATGGTGGCAAGGATATGTACATTGAAGGCATCTTCATGCAAGGAAATAGACAAAACCAAAACAATAGATTCTATTCTACAGAAGTCCTGGCACGTGAAGTAAATAGATACATGACAGAAAAGGTCAAGGCCGGTAGAGCATATGGCGAATTAGGCCATCCTGCTGGACCAACTATTAATCTAGAGCGTGTTTCGCATATGATTAAAGACCTTCGTCAAGATGGTGACAACTTCATTGGTAAAGCAAAGCTTATGGATACTCCATATGGCAATATTGCTATGAACCTTATCAAAGAAGGCGCGAAGCTCGGCGTTTCTTCTCGCGGTATGGGTTCTATGGTAAAGCGTAAAGATGGAGTTATGGAAGTTCAACAAGACTTCATGTTAGCTACACCAGCAGATATCGTAGCAGATCCTTCTGCACCTGATGCGTTTGTTCAAGGCGTCATGGAAGGCGTTGAGTGGATTTGGGATAACGGTGTTTTAGTTCAAAGACATCTAGAACGTGTTAAAGAGGATGTTGATACTGCTGTAAGATCGAGATCATTAGATCTAGATATGAAAATGCAGATCTTCGAATCATTCCTTAACACTCTATCAAAGTCAAAATCATAATCTTATAAATAACTTTAAATTATAGCCCAAGGAGCTTAGCAAATGGCACAGAAACCTGAAATTTTAGAAAACGACGACAGCAAGAAAGATGCAGTTGCTGTCAACGAAGACATTACTTCTATCTTTGGTGAAGACCTGACAGAAGAGTTTAAAGAGAAAGCGAAGACTCTTTTTGAAGCTGCTTTAAATGATCGTGTTGCTTCAGAAGTTGCACGTCTTGAAGAAGAAAAGCAAGCTGAAGTTGAAGCTCTTAAGAGCGAACTCACTGAACAAGTCGACACATATATGAACTATGTCGTTGAGCAGTGGATGAAAGAGAATGAAGTAGCTATTGAAAGTTCTCTACGTAATGATATCGCTGAAAACTTTATCTCTGGACTGAAGAACCTGTTCGTTGAGAACTATGTTGAAGTTCCAGAAGATAAGGCTGATCTGATCGATGATATGGCCGAGCATGTTGTTGAACTAGAAGATGCTCTAAATGAAGCGATCGCAGAAAATATCGAAATGAAAAAGATGATCAACGAAGCGCAAATGGAAGCTATCGTTGATGAAATCAGCGAAGGTCTAGCAGACACTCAAGCAGAAAAGCTGAAAGTTCTGATCGAAGGCATCGCATTTGAAGATGCTGATAGCTATCGTAAAAAGGTAGAGATCGTCAAAGAAAGCTATTTCTCTGATAAGAAAAAAGCTGGAACATCTCTAGTCGCAGAAGAGCAGGATGCAATTGATCCTGATACTGAAGACGGAAAAGCTGTTCTGAAATCTACTGATCCACTGGTCAATAGATACGTAGAAGCTATTTCAAAATCGTTAAAGAAATAATTGTATAAATAACATTAACTTCAATCACCTAAGGGGGTAAAAAGATGTATTTAGCTGAGGATATTCAAAACAAATGGGCACCCGTCCTAGATCACCCAGATCTGGGTTCTATTAAGGATGCACATAAGCGTTCCGTGACAGCTATGGTTCTGGAGAACACTGAAAAGGCTCTTCGTGAAGCAGCTAGCCATGGAGCATCACAAAATCTGTTAGGCGAATCGTTCGCTGATGGCCGTCCAGGTAACTCGATGGGCGCATCGTCTTCGACAGCTGGTGACGGTGCAGTCGATATTTTCGACCCAGTGCTGATCAGCCTTGTTCGTCGTTCTATGCCTAACCTGATCGCATACGATATCTGCGGTGTTCAGCCAATGACTGGACCAACCGGCCTGATCTTCGCAATGCGCGCTCGTTACAGCAACAACAACACCGGTACTGAAACGTTCTACAACGAAGTTAACACTGCGTTCTCGACTGTTGTTTCAGGTGCTAACACACTGGGTCAGAAGAACGTTGGTACTTTCCCAGGCGATACAACTGCAACTGGTCTGTCAGCAGTTAATACCTATAACTTCGGTTCAGGTATGTCAACATCGCAGGCTGAAGCTCTTGGTAGCTCAGCAAACGTAGCAATGCCTGAAATGGCTTTCTCGATCGAGAAAGTTACTGTAACTGCTAAGAGCCGTGCTCTGAAAGCAGAATACACAATGGAATTAGCACAAGATCTGAAAGCAGTTCATGGTCTTGACGCTGAAACCGAACTGTCGAACATTCTGTCGGCTGAGATCCTTGCTGAAATCAACCGTGAAGTTGTTCGTACAGTTAACGTAACTGCTATCGCAGGTGCTACAGAAGGTACTACTGCATCGGGTATCTTTGATCTGGATACTGATTCTAACGGTCGTTGGTCAGTTGAGAAGTTCAAGGGACTGATGTTCCAAGTTGAGCGTGAAGCTAACCAAATCGCGAAGGCTACACGTCGTGGTAAGGGTAACATCATCATCTGTTCGTCAGACGTTGCTTCTGCACTTCAGATGGCTGGTGTTCTTGATTACGCTCCTGCTTTAAACAGCAATGCTCTGAACGTTGATGACACTGGCAATACTTTCGCAGGTGTTCTAAACGGCCGTATGAGAGTCTACATCGACCCATACGTAACTGGTGGTAACTACATGACCGTCGGTTATAAGGGTTCTAGCGCATTCGACGCTGGTCTGTTCTACTGCCCATACGTTCCTCTACAAATGGTTCGTGCAGTTGATCCAGGTTCATTCCAACCTAAGATTGGCTTCAAGACACGTTATGGAATGGTTGCTAACCCATTCGCTGAAGGTGCAACAGCTGGTAGCGGTGCTCTGACACTGAATACCAACGTGTACTACCGTCGCGTTGTTGTTAACAACATTATGTAAAATATATACAATGTTGTATAAATCTACCGAAGAGTAGATATTTAAGAGGAGCTTCGGCTCCTCTTTTTTTTTTTGCTTATAAATAGAGTATAATACCTGTGGAGTAGACATGTCTGCTATAGCAAATCAACCAACGAACCTGAACTACCTTTCACCGCTGGGATTCAAGTTCTCTTTGAATAGAATACCTCTATTCTCTCATTTTGTCACATCTATCAATGTTCCAAACATCAGCTTTGGTAACATTCAACAACCAACACCGTTCATTAAATTGCCTATTCCGGGCGATCAACTACAATTTGGTGAATTACTGGTGACGTTCAAGGTTGATGAAGATATGAAGGCCTATACTGACATCTATGACTGGATGACAAACATGGGACACCCAGACAATTTTTCACAGTATTCAAATGTTGCTCCTCTCGGTGCACCGGGTGGTTCTTCTCAATCGAAAGGATTGTATTCTGATGCAACTTTGACAATTCTTTCTTCTGCCTCAAATCCTGTAGTGAACATCGTATTTCGCGATCTATTCCCTATCAGTCTGTCAGACTTTTCATTTGATTCGAAACTATCTTCTGTCGATTATATAGAAGCTTCTGCATCTTTTGCTTATAAGAAATTTGATGTGGTCAGACTGTAAAAAGTAGTGTACATCATATGTGAATTTGTGTATAATCTTATTACAGCATCACCATAGCTATACTAAATTCATTATGAAAGGTACTAACCAATGACTCTTGAAGAACTGCAAGCAGAATGGAATAAAGATTGTCAGATTGATCGTACAGAACTTGGCAATGAAGCAATTAAGATCCCTCAGCTGCATAGTAAATACTATAAGATCTATAGTACAGCACGATTGCAGCATCGTAAACTAGAGTCAGAATATAAGATCCTGAAGCTAGAGAAATACGAATTCTATACTATGGGACCAACCGAAGATACAGAAGCTAAAGGTTGGAAACTCCCTCCTCGTGGAATGATCCTTAAAGCAGAGGTAAATAACTACATAGACGCTGATCCTGACATGATCAAAGCGGCACTTAAACTTGGTCTTCTGCAGGAAAAAATCCAATTCTTAGAAGATATTATCAAATCATTGGTCAATCGTGGCTTTCAAATTAA
>JACCDX011233132.1_pt1 | contig 15226 bp, 20 predicted proteins | sample 7449681 | NCBI WGS metagenome assembly JACCDX01 (sample SAMN15323450, study PRJNA562643) | freshwater metagenome | isolation source: river surface water | place: USA:Blue River Watershed | collected 2017-08-18
CGCGCTGTCGCACATACATATTGTAGGAGCACTTGTAGGAGCGGATGGTGCGCTGATTGAGATGCCAGATGTGGTTGCACACTGTGTGGGCAAAGTGGGCGTTGTGTGTAATGACGGCGAGAGTGTTAGGCCACGACTGACAGAACTCAGCCAGCCATACTGCGGCTGCGAGGTCAATGTGGTTCGTCGGCTCATCAAGCAGGAGAAGCTGGGGCTTCATAAAGAGGCCGCGGGCAATTGCCACGCGCGCACGCCAGCCCCCTGATAGTTCTTTTAGGGGTCTGGAGGCTTGGGTCTCGGAGAATCCGAGGCCCTTCAGAATCTTCTGGACTTCGGGGGCATCGGCGTCGGCCTTGCGGGCTTCGAGCTCCTCACAGACCTGTTGGTACTCCTGGAACTCGGCGTCATCGAGCTCGGCGGCCTCCTGCTTGAGATCCAGCTCGGCACGACGCTGCCACAAGGTACCGCGTTCCATATCTGCTGCTAGGACCGTTTGGACCGCTGAGAAGTCCGTGGGAGGCAGCTCTTGCTCGACCAAATACACGGACCAGGGGTGCGCGGGGTTCTTTGCCTCCTCGGCGAGCCAGTTGAAGAGTGTTGATTTGCCGGCCCCGTTTCGCCCCAGCAGGCACACACGGGAACCTCTGTGCAAATCGAAGGATGCCTCTTCGAAGAGCCGTTTACCTCCTAATTGCAGATCGAGACCCTTGACTGTTAGGACGTCGTGTTTCCAAATAAGTTGTTTGGTGTTAGAGAGCATTTTTGCGCGGTTTGTTGTGCGTACTATTAGAGAATAGTATGGAGAATTTAGGTGGTTGCGCTGGCACCTCTACAGGTCTTATGTGAATGGTTAGTGTCTCTATGCGAAGGGGATACGGGAGCGCAGCTCCCCTTATGCAGGTTCTATGCTAAGGGGTGTGGGGGTAGCGGTTCTCACAAGTGCGAACCCCAACGCCTGCGGCGGAGCTCCGCTCCCCCACAAAATTGACCGCGCTGCCTCGAGAAAGGCAAAAGTACCCTCCTCTAGTACAATACCAATGAACACGCCTATCACTTGTGGTTCTCCCGTACCCATCCTGATTAGTATCGACGGTGGTGTCGGCTCTGGTAAGAGCACACTTCTAGACCAACTCCGCAAAGAATACCCTGACTGGCATTTCATCGACGAACCTCTTGATACTTGGACGGCCCTACAGAATGAAGGCGGCGAGAATCTCCTTGAGGTGTTCTATAAGGATAAGCGCCGCTGGTCCTACACGTTCCAGAACTGTGCCGTCCTCAGCCGCTACTTGAACATTAAGCGGGCCATTGAAGACTGGCACCGTGAATGTGCCAGAAATCCGGCAGCGGCTATGAAAAACATCTTCATTACAGAGCGTTGTCTCGAAACGGACTTCAATGTGTTTGCACAAATGCTTCGCGATGACAACTGTCTCGACGGCATCGAATGGGAGCTCTACAAGCAGTGGTATCGTATGCTCCAGGACACCGTGCGGGTCACTGGAATCGTATATGTGAATACCTCGCCTGAAGTGTGCGCCGAACGCATCGGTCGCCGTGGGCGCAAGGGGGAAGAGGAGATTCCCCTCGACTACCTGCAGTCCCTTGACAAATACCATAAGCGCTGGATTGACCATATGGCCGCGCCTGTTATGCTTTACAACAACTACATTGGAGATGCACTGGGCCACAACCGACCCGAGGATGTGGCCCGCTTTATTGCCCGTTTGCGCTAATACAAAATGACGAAATATAGGATTGAAATCGTAGTATTATAATAAGACGCACCTATGAATCCATATAGTATATATACATTAACAGCCGATAAATCGTCCGAAATACGACGTATATGGGACATCATCGGATTCTCCCATTACGTTGCACTTATAGATATAGAAGATGGTCTCAATGATTTTTTCTTACGGCATAATTGTATAACAATAGACGCGTCAGGTGAAATGACCCTCCGCTGGCGCACCCGCGACGACTCTACAATTGAGGCTACGCCAGCCGCATTTCGTACGTGGTTTTTTACGGGCGTAAAAGAAGTGACCGAGCACATCCCCACCGCGCGCCCATCAACACCTATAGAAGAGGCTTATATGGACCGACCCAAAATTGAGGTCCAGGCTCTTGAAGAGCTACTACAACTCGCTGAATCACCTTAATATGGATTCCTGTTTTGTGTGCCTTGAACAGGCCGACGACGACCACCCTTATACAGATATTGTATGTAAGTGCAAAGGTTCTTTGCATCTACACACAGCCTGCTACACCCGCCTACGCGGACTCCACGCCAAATGCCCGAATTGTAAAACAGCCTATCCAGACACGGATGTCGAATATGACGACGGCCTACCTGTCAAAGTCTTCACGGACGCCGATGGACTCATTCATCGCTACACCCACGATGAAAACAACCAGCCACACGGATACTATACAGTATATTATCCGTCTGGCAAACTTGCTGTTAAGCGCACATATGAACACGGAACACCTACCCTAATAGCAAGACGGTGGAATATGAATGGTGTATTGATAGAGCGCTGTACATATTTACGCGGAAAACTCCATTCCTACTATTATCGTTGGGGAGACACGGGCGAACTATTAGATGTGCGGACGTATTACGAAGGAGAAATGTCTGGTCGCCACTACATCTTTACTGGCGGCAAGACAGCAAAAATACAAATGTACGTCGATGGATATCCGTGTGGAAATTATAAGATTTGTGATGTGTTTGAATTACCTACTCGTATTTGTGTTAATTGGAAGGACGCGGAGGCAAAGGATTTACTCCGTTGATGGGTAGATGTCAGCTAGAAGGTCGGCTGGGTCTTGGCACAGCTGGACGAGCTCCGTTGCGAACCCTTCAGGGTCATTCTCGTGCTTGAAGATGATTTGCGAGATGTCGGCCTGGGTGAATTTGTAATCTTTTACTTGGCTGAGCTGGGCTGCAGGGAAGGGTTCGCCACACCAACGCTCGTACGTGTCAGCAATATCGATTGCACGCAGACGCTTGAACTCAACCATCATATCAATACGCCCTGGCCGTTTCAAGGCTACGTCGAGACAATTAGGGTTGTTGGTGGTCATAATAATGATGCGGCCAGGGAGCTCTACAATGCCGTCGAGGATTTCGAGGAATGCACCAAGGGTGAGTGGCTCCTCTTTGAACTTCTTCTTTTGCGGACGCGAGCCGTTGTCATCGTGATGATAAGGAGTTGCACCACGGGCCGCAATGGCCGCTGCATTGGCTGCCGCTTGCTCCTTGGCCTCCTCCTTCAAGAGGACGCGGTCTCGCACGACGTTCTCCCAACCATTGCAGTCAATCTCCTCAAAGACGTAGATGCGCTTGTCGTAGGGAATCTTGTAGTCCGTACCTGCCTTTCGCTTGTAGAAGAGCATCTCGAGCTGCTTGCGGGTTGTAATGGAGTTCATTGGGACGATGATGATATTCATATTCATATAGTTCGCAATAGCCTTGATAGCACTCGTCTTGCCCGTACCTGGCTCACCGTAGAAGAGCATACCGAGGGAGTCTGGAATACCGAGGCGCTCATACATACCCTTATTGCGGAAAGCATCAAGACGCTTGAGGATTGCGGCTTTGCTCTCAAAGAACATATTGTCGAACGTTTTGAATTTAGGAATAGGGAGTAGCTGGGATGTGAGGAAACCACCGTCGTTAATCTCAGGACGAATAATCATTGTTTTATGGGCCTCATTGTCAAGGTACGTCTCATAGTCAGCCTGACATGCTTTTAGGAAGTCGTGAATATGGCTCAGGGGCTTCTTTGTTTTGAGGTCAATATAGACGATTGTTTCGGAATACTCACGGTCTTCGCCATTAATTGTGTGGGATGGTTGAGCACGTGTTGTTGCTCCTTGGCGAATACGGGCGAAGAGTGTAATATCAGGGGTGAGCTTCATACCGTGGGTATTATCTAGAGGTAGGACGGTCTCAATGTAATCATCGTGCTCATCGTCGGTCAGCTTGTAGTAGGCTGCGCTCTTGACACTGGAGTAGATGTCCTGTGGTTTTGAGACATTGAGCCGATGAATGAGTGCTTTTAGGGCGGGTGAGAAGTTGCTGTATTGGTTTGCGTGGCGGACGTCATTGACAATGCGGCCTTCGAGTGTGAGTGTTGCGAGGTTATAGTGGCGAATCGAGCGCCAGAGGGATGAGAACCCTTCGCGGTTCTGGTACAGCATAACTATGGCGATGACTATCATCATAATTGAGCTGTCTTTACCCAAGAAGAGGGCGAAGAGAGTCATTGGATCGTGGGGCATGTACATTTTGGGTGAGGCTTGTGGAGGTGGTGCTTTTAGGGTTGGCCGGTGAATGCATTCAAATTTACGCGGTGTTTGTCGAGCCAAACCCGCCTGCACCACGCGCGGTGTCTGTGTTGATGCTGTCTGCAAACTGGACATGAAGCGGCATAAGGGAAGGATGACAGAGCTGGAATAGACGGTCTCCACGGCGGATGGTGTAGGGGGTGTCGCTCGTATTATCGACCTTGGCCATAATGTGGCCGCGGTAGGAGACGTCGATGATGCCGACGGAGTTGGCCAGACGCAGAGGAGTCTTGCTAATAGAGGAGCGGGGATAGAGATAGTAGCCGCTGGGGAACAAGGGCTCACAGAGGACCTTGTGATCAAGCGTGGCCTGGCCGTGGGCGGGGACTGTTATGTCCTCGGGGGCGTAGAGGTCGAACCCTGAGTCCGTCGCGTGGTTCTTTGGCGCGGGCCCGTACAAGTCCTTCGTGGTCTCGTCGGCAAACTTGACTAGTAGGGTGCGAGGGTGGGATGCATCGCGCGATACATATGTATCACAGCAGTTCGATGTTGCGGCCATTTATGTAGAAATCGTGTGGAGGTTTTAGGCTCGGGGCTCAACATCCCCAAGTAATACTATTAGGTGTTCTTGATATAGATAATTATGAATATGGTGGCGGTTGCCCCATAGGGGCCAACACGCTTCGCGTGGAGCTTTTCACGGGAGAGGGTCTTAGGGTTGGCCCGCTAGGGCCAACGCCTTCGGCGGACGGAACGTCCCTAAGTATTACTATTAGGAGTGTTTTTCTCTTCCACATATGGCCTAAATAGACGATGGTCCCCGCCAGGGGACCATTCTCTCCGTAGGGGTCATAGGGGAGCGGGACGCTCCCCTAAAATTTGATTTAGAGCCGACTCGCTGTATAATAGTACCCAAAACAAACACGGATGAATGTCAATGCCCTAAGCCTACCCAGCTTCCCCGCCGCGTTTTGCTCTCCCCGTGCAACAAAAAATAATACTGTTATTCACAATGGCATTAAACGTAAGCACGATATTGTGTATGGAGGGATAATTCAAAGTGCAAATGACAGGTTCTTACTCGTCCGTGGGCGACACTCAGGGAAGTGGTCATTCCCCAAAGGGCACATTGAGCCTGGTGAAACTGCACTTGAATGTGTGTGCCGTGAAATCCGCGAAGAGACTGGTTATAATATCTTGCCCAAACCCCTTCGATGTGTCCCACTTCACGGTGGAACGTATTATCTCTTCTGGATGCCGGTCGAACCTGACCCAGTGCCCCGTGATAAGAACGAAATCTCAGAAGCTGGATGGTTTAGCCGTGAAGAAATTAAGCTTATGAAAACCAATGTTGGTGTTAGTTCCTTCTTCAACGCAGCTCCACTCATAAAATCAGCAGTCTAAAATTGAGATGTGGTGCAGTTAGGTAGGAAGGTCGTGCCGCTATGTCTGCAACAACTACATCGTACTTTGCCTCTATACTTGAGCGAGCAGATGACAATCCAAGCCTAATTGCAATCGAAGCACAGACACACGAAGACCCGCCCCAGCCCCAGAAGAGGTCAAATAAAGTGTGTGGGATTATTGTGCGAAAAGGGGACTATTTCCTGACCGTATTTGGTCGGCGGGCACGCGTATGGTCATTCCCAAAAGGGCACGTAGAGCCTGGTGAGACGGACTGGCAGTGTGCTATTAGAGAATTTGTAGAAGAAACTGGAATGTACGTCCAGGTGGTCGAACCGCCGCGCCGTTTCCGTCTGGGAAAGGGTATCTTCTACTTCTTCGATAATGACACCTACAATCTCCTCGGAACGGTCAATCCACAGGATACGGAGGAAGTAGGTGAGGTAAAATGGATGAGCTCTCAGGAGCTGGCCGAATGCGAGGGGAATCGCTATATTAAGCTGTTCCTCGAGTCCCAATATCCGCGCCTGGAGCCCCCTAAAAGCCTCTCCTATGAGTAATGAGTGAACCCGAAGAGCTGCCCGCAAAAAAGCCCGAAGGGCTCAAACGGTCGTTGGGCTTGCCCGACTTGCTTTTTTTTGGCGTGACAAACATTCTTGGTAGTGGAGTTGCGAACTTGGCAGGACCAACTGTTATCGCCGCGCGACAGTATTATCCAGAGGTCATTGCAGGTGTCACAGCGTTACTTGTAGGGAGTAGTAAGACATACGCCGTTGCTCACGAGGCATACCAGACAAATGACAGTGAAACCCGTATCATTTCCGATGAAATTGGGGCGGGGGGTGCAGTGGGGGCACAGATAGGGATTGTGGCCTATAGCATTTTGTCAATTGCAGTAGGACTACTATTCATCACACGAATCTTTTGTCCAGGGATGTCGTGGGCGTTCCAAGTAATGGTTGCAGTCCAACTCGCCATACTCCTAATAGTCGTTGGCGTGCTCGGTATTGACATTAATAAGCGTGTAGTGGATTTCACATCGGCACTCTTTGTATTTGTGTTAGGTGCGGTGGGACTGATGGGTCTCAGTATGGCGATTTCAGGGCCCGCTACGCAAAATATTGCGGCGGTTGGAGATGGTGGGCTAAATATTGGTAAGGCATTCTTATACGTGTTCTTTATTTTGGCCGGCTTTGATGTTATTGTGAAATTCACGGAGGAAACAGTAGCGCCTGTAGAAACCGTGCCTGTAGCAATGTATGGGTCGAATATAATTAGTGCGCTGCTACTTGTAGGGGTGTGTGTGGCGTTTGTGGCACTGGTTCCACTACGGGGGCGTGGAGGGATTGATGGCGGGTCTTACCACAATGTGCTAGCGGATATAAGTGATGCGTGGTTTGGAAAAGGGACGGGTGCAAATATGGATATAATAGTAGGCTTACTTATATTAGTGAGTTCTTTTGTCCAATATGTCGGTACTAGTCGCTACATTTATAGTGCAATAAAAGACCGTGATGGGGCAGTGGTTGAGTGGTGGCGAGGGCTGAATGCACGTTCAGCCCCTCATCGTATTTTAGTGGCAGTGGGTGTGCTAATGATTGCGGCAATATTTATCAATAACATTGACCGTCTTGTGGCGGCAGCGGACATATTCTTAATTGTACTATTAGCGGCGGTTGGGTGGTCTGCTGCGCGACGTGTGTGGGCCGAGGGAAAGCGCGTGCCGTGGGTCGAGTCAGGGACCACACTTGGACTATTAGGGGTGCTGGGGTTGGCTGGAAGGACAGTCTTCGAGCGGGAGCACGTGCATCATCATAGTTGGACTGGCGTTCGCAAATTGGGCAGCGATTGAGGAGTTGGAGGGAAAATTTGAAGAGTTTGGGCGGGGGTCAGGAGGGTACCTGCGACCAAGCCAACAATGGAAATGCGCGTTGAACCAGAGCTCGTCGGCAATGCCGAGGACTACAAGCCCTTCTCCCAGGAGTTCCTGCGGAGACACCCGTCGGCCATCTTGAAGGCGACGATGGATATTGTGAGTTGCCACACGGCGGATGCATTTAGTGCCGTGTTGTCGATTCTGTGCGAGAAATATGGACACGACCTCGACGAGGTCATTGAAACAATCAAGGCACACGATACGTGGAAGAGCCTGACGACACATCCACTCATCAAGTCCCTGACGTACTTTGATGAGGACGCGGTGGTCGATATGAAGGCCGGCTATGATATGAGCGGAAACGTATGGGCTGGTATGCCTGCGGCGGCCACGTCAGCTACTCCACCTCCTGCAAAGCGCCGCAAGGTCGGTGTGAAGGCGAAGGCGGCCGATGTGGCGGCAGAAGAAGTTGCTATTGCTAAGTTGCAAACCAAATTAGCAAAAACAACTATTAGGGATGATAGCAGTGGCGGTAGTGTAAATCAGTTAATACCCGCGGCAACTACAGTGGTCGCGCCTCAAAAGAAACTTGTTCTTAAGAAAAAATTTGCAGCAACAGCTGAAACACACATCTAATAAATAAACGGTGCATTCACGTGTTTAAACGCTGCCCAACCGTGGCGCTCATCAGAATCATATATACACAGCCACTGCGAATCTTTCTTCAACTCTTCCATAATTTTTCTTGATTTTAATACACGAGCATCATCAATACATATCCACTGTAGGGCAGATTTATCAAGTTGTAGCCAGTCGTTATAACCACTGTATTCTCCACCATCTAATAGTACAACCTCTGGTGAAAATTGGGGCGTATAACCTTGCGAGGCACGGAAAAGTGCAAGCTCGCGCTCATAATACAATATGAAGTGTTCTTTTTGCTCCTCTAAGGCTATATCATTTACAGTAGGAAAATATGTAGGGGCGCCAGATGACAGACGATGGTTAATAAACGTTACACACCCAATTGATGGATGGTCGGCCAAATTTTCCTGTGCAACGCCGCACATAATAGGATCGAGCTCAAATGAAACCAGATGTGCATCGACCCTGTTTGCAGCGTGAAATCCGTCCAAAATGCACTTTGTAGAACCGAGACCGTTCCACGAACCAATCTCTATCCACTTTGATGGACCAGAACGTGCTAGCGTAAATAAGAAATCGCCAAATGATGTACCGCGATGGATTTGTCCTTGGAGTTTCAAATACTGTTTGCGAAATACAGACTCGGGATAAAATACAAAATGCCCATTCTCGGTTGTATTACAAGAATAGCCTGATATGTATGGGACCCGTGTATGATTATGAGTCGAAATATATAGTGGTATAGGTGATTCACTCATCTCACAATATATTGTTGTTTGTGTTTAAATCTAATTAGGCGCGACCAGCAATACGAGCAGAGCGACGAAGAGGGGCAGTATTAGAGGCAGGAGTAGAATTGGCAAGCATCATAAGAGCATCCGCGGCGGCGAACATGTCCTCCGTGTCATCATTTTGCATGTCGGCAAAATGACCAGGGGCTGGGCGGTTCTCACGGAGGGAATAAGAATGGTGTGAGCGGCTAGTAGGGGGCGAACGGGTGCTAGAACGGGTAGTAACAGGCATTTCTCTACGGAATAGAGCGTGGGCCGAGTTTAAGCCCACAGGGCACAGCGGTTAGTCAAAATGTTCGACAAACAAATACTCTCGAAATTCTGCATTTGGAGACGGCGGCGGAGTGACCTGGGGCGAGGCAGCCAACGTCCGCGGCATTCGAAATTCATATGCACATAAATCTTCCCAAATCATCGAAAAATCCTCATCAGTATAATCTAGCTCCTCTAATAGGGCGTGTCCATTTTCAATATTAAACTGTATGCGGGCTAATAGGGACTCGTAATAATTTCGAAGTGTATTTTGAGGTGAAAAATTTCGGAGTAAATCTTTCAAGCGCTGGTGGGAAGTGGCGGGTGGCCGCCGACGATTTACGATTTTACAAAGTTGGGTGACGTAGATTTCATACGCGGGGTGAGGAAATACGAAATACGAGGTAGTGGCAAATACTTTTAGAGGTATGTAATAGGGGTGTATTATTAAAAATAGTTTTTCGTATGCAATACATACTGAGCGCACGTGTAATTTTAGACTATCATAATCGTATTTATACGTAGGGCTTGAGCCCATTGCTATTAGGGGTGATATAGATTTTGTAATTTAGACCGCGGCTGGTTGGACTCACTCACTGTCCGTAGAGAGGCAGTCATCGCAGTCGAGCTCTTCACCGAGGACGACTGTTATGGCGATTGTGTAGCGACTGTAGTCTGTGTTAAGCTCAATTGTGGGGGCATTGCCAACCTCAACACTGTGTCGGTAATCAGCGACCTTGGCAGGGTTTGCAGCAAAGGTGGCGAAGTCCTCGAGGCCGATCTTTGCGGGGGCACCTGGATGAGTCTTTGTGTCGCTTACGCGGGCCTGTGCAGCGGCCCAGGCTTCGGCCCACGTAGTGTGGAGGTCGATAGGGATAGTGAGGATTGCTTTGGCATATTCGGGCTCTTGGAGGCGGATGGGCGAGAAGCCGACAATACGATATCCGAGGATACGATGGGGCTGCTCGAAGTAGGTAGGGGGCTTGTAGTGGGACATTTGGGTGGGGCTTGAGTGAGAGGGGAGGCTGGGATAGCGGGTGCATAAAAATATTTAGGGTGGAGAGGGTTCAAATTTTTTCTTTGGGGTTTAGTTTTGTTTGATAGAACAGAGGGCAGATATTAGAAGTAGAGGCCTATGTAGAATCCGATTGAAGGGCCGGCGAGCCACCACATATTGTGGAGGAGTCCGTGATAGATACCCGCGATGATAATGTAGTTGATACAAAGGAGGACGAAATACTCAGGGGCTGTAAGGGGGACAGTTGCGTAGCGAGTCCATAGCATATAGGCAGTGATGACCCAAAGGGTTGCGTAGAGAAGTGATGCGTACATAGGCTTGGTGATGGCTTCCAGATGGCGGCGGCGCTCTTCTGTGCGCCGCCAAATATGTTCAATTTTTGCGGCCATTTCGGGCGGCACGTTGTCAGCATATAGACAGGCGCGGCACATACAGATACCAAGGGTATGTACTGTGGCGGCGGCTGGAATAGTTTGCATTGAGATTGAAAGAGCTTGGAAAGAGAGGGTACATTCACCACCCACCTAATAGTACCTCAATTTTTGTTATCTAAAGTATTTCTTAATGTCAAGTATTATATGACCTCTCTAGATTGGTACTATGTATATAGTCCAAAATATGAAATATTTCATCAATTGATATATAACTCTGTGCGTGATTGCAGTGGTTTTACATTGCATCCGTGTTTCTTTCCACAAAGTGCATTTTCAACTCTTTATAAGGAAGGCTCAGAACACTTCTTCGCTGGTAACTGCCTCAAGTTCAATGTTATGCTTGATGCAATGAAAGAGTGTGATGGTCGGCATATTATTGTTAGCGATGCAGACTTATGTGTTCTCCAGCCTGAAATACTGCGTACATATTTGGAGGACTATATGAACTACGATATTGTATATATGCGTGACAACTTTGAAAATAATACACTCAATATTGGATTTGGTCTTATCAAATGTACTCCAGATACACTAGCATTCTTTAAAGAAGTTCGGGACACTATTGCAACCACTGGACGTCAAGACCAGGCGATTGTAAATGAACTATTAGTGGAGCATCCAGAACTATCTGTAGGTATGTTTTCAACCCCTGAAATTATTCAATCAAATATGTATCAAATGCTTAGAGCCGAGGAAAATAAAATGTGTGTGGTGCAAATGTTATGCTCTAATAAAACATTTGAACAAAATTTTACAGAAAAATTAATGACTGCAAGTATATTTTATGATTTGCGAAGTTTAGAGCCGCTTATTCCAGATTACGTTTGGAATACACTTGTGTATTATTATAAAGAAAGTAAAATTCCAAATCCACTTACAGATTGCGAATATAAGTCAGATGACTCATAAAAATTTGATACATTACCGCATCACATTCGTATGTACCTTCTAGAAAATGACATCCATAAAAGAGTCCTTGGTCAATATTTCACAATTTCACCAAGCCTTCAAGCAATTGTACATTCCTATGTGCGAAACCGTGGTGAGCTACTATTAGAGCCGTCGTTTGGTGCTGGACATTTGCTGCGGCCATTCTTAGCGGCTAATGCTGCCTATCCAATGATGTGTTATGAGATTGATGCACGTGTGAAACCTGTAGTGTCGTTTGGGGCAGCGCAGCAAGTTATATATGGAGATTTCTTGGCCGCGCTTCCTGACCCACGTGAAGGGGTGGCAGTTGATTTGGATGTTGTTATTGCACACTTGAATAGTGAAGAGTGCAAGAAAAACTATATGTACGCTGGGAGGTTCAAGATGGGTCAGCGGCAGTTGTGTTGTATGATGATTTAATGCATCTTTGCAACGGCGGCACGGTCAGCAAGGAAGAGGGCGGACTTCTTGGGGCTGGTGCGCTTAGTGTAAGTGGCGACGGCCTGGAGCATACGGAGAACGGCGGTCTTGCCCTCGGACTTCACGGCCCTGCGGAGGGCCTGACGGCGGAGGCCGGCGCGCTTCGTGGAGTTGTAGCCGAACTTGGCGAGGCGGCCCTGCTTGAGAGGGCCGATGCCGGCAGAGTGGTGCTTGGCTGTCCATTTACCGGGTGCGCCCATATTACGCACACAGCGGGACTTCACGCGGCTGCCTGATTTGCGGGTAAAAGAAACACGACGAATCGTGCCGCGCTTGCAAGTACGAGCCATTAAGATTACTATTAGGGGATGTCATAAAAAATGTTGTAGGTGTTTTTATTGTTTTGGGGCTGGTTGTCTTTAGAGGTTATCAATTGTGAAGTGGTCTGCGAAGATGTCAAGCACGGTGTCATAGCACCAACGAACGGCCATATTTGTGCGGCTCTTCGTGTGGAACTGGAACTCGACAAGGGCGTGCTCCTTGCCAGCGGCGTCCTTGAGTTTGAGGGTGGATGAGTTGTTCCACGATGACCAGTGTTGTGTCCAGGAGTACGTGTAGCGGGACCAGTCGATATCGCTTTTAGGTGTGATGAAGCGAATCTTCGACGTGTCCTCATTGTAATAGACAGTAGGGCAGTCGAATGTGTAGGCAGCGAGGCCGGCAAGGAGTGCTGAGACAGGCATTGTCTGGAGGGTCTCCTTGAGCTTCGGCACGGACTCCCAGGTGAGCCCGAGGACCTCACAGAACTTCTCTGGCTGGGCTTGGCCGATGACCTGAGGCGCGACCTTACCACAACCCTTCTTGGTGGTCTTGGCTGACAGGTGACGGGTGGGGTCTGTGATGGCAGTGTAATCGTAACGAGCTCCCTTACTAGCAGTGTGCTCACACGGGGGAAAGAGGGCTGTTAGAGGTGCGAGGCGGGCCGACAGCGCCTGAGGAGCTGCCATATCGTATTTGTATTTCCCATTGTAAGGGATGTTGTAGGCGAGACAGATGGCCATCTCGAACTTCTTGCCTGTGTCCTCTGTGCGAAGAGTGGGCTTCGGGACATGAGGAAGGCTGGGCTTGAGTTTTAGCTTGATGCTTGTAGGAATGGGCGTGGTCATTGGTAGGGCTTGTAGGGGTGGTGCGTGTTTATCACACGCCACATATGTATTCAATTTTTACATTAAAAATAAGAGTGGGTTTTTCTGTGTTTTACTGTTATGAGTACTCGATGACACTTTTACTCGTCCGCTACCAGTCTAGCTGCTAATCTGGTGTTTAGCTCTGTCATATCATACATAACAGACTGAAAGGTCGGCTCTGCTGCCTCTAGAGCAGACACAGAGGGATGTGTTAGGCGGAGCTTTACCTTGTAGAAGCTCTTAATGAGAGCACAGTACTTAGCAATAACTTCCTCTGAGTTCTCACACTTAATGAAGGGGCGTGCATATTCAATTTGGTTCCCCGTTGTGATATTTGTCAGTCCTACTGCACCTGTAATCCCAAGCGCTGTCTTCAGGTCTCTTAAAGGGATATCTACATCACGAATGCTGTGCGGAATAATAGGAACTACATAGGGTCTCAATTCATCGCAAGAGAGGTCTGTGTTGTAAATGGGTGCACCAGACGCTATTGCTGTCTTGGCAATCTTCTTCTCATCAAGATGTACGACTACTACAATCGTACCAGCTCCAATGAGCTTAGGTTTCTTTTCGAAGATGAGAACATAGTTCGCAGCTTCGAAGCGAGAATTAAGTACAGCATAAGTAATGCTATTAACAGAGGAAATCACAACAGAGGCGTGTTCAGGTATAGACATTGTAAGGCTTGTAAGTGGGCTTGTAAGTAGGCTACGTTAGACCACATCTGATAAAAATTTTTTCAATTTTCTGTCAGTTAGGTCTTAACAGCCGTGATGAATATATACTAGAGAAACTGCCTTCAAACTTCAACTAGACGTGCCTTGAGACTGTCGGTGAGCTGTGTCAAGCCCTGGATAATATCATTGAACGTCGGCTCTGGGCTCATTGCCTCTGCGGAAGGGCGAAGACGGAGTTTTATGGTTTTCTTTACGGGCGGCTCATCAATGTAATACTCAAGAGGGGCCTTCACACGAGGGTACTTGTGTGGGTAGGGGATAATAGAGTTCTCTGTTATGTGAAGAATACCTCGTGTTTTCTGTAGTGTCTCCACCTCGTCGATGTCGCCTTTCTTGAAGGCCTTGCGGATAAGAGGGTAGAAGGTGTTATTAATAGGGTTCGACTTGTCGTTCTTAAGAGTCTGACTATCACACGTCTTAGGAAAGGCAATAGAGGAACTCATTGTAATGAGACCCGAGCTCTTCATCAGCTTCACAAGGCGACGTCGTAAAGACATAGCCCAGCGCTCACGAATAGGAGTAGCACACTTGCAATGTGCGCAATAGAGGGCTTCCACTCCTGTTGATGCTATTACGTACTCACAGAGCTCGTCGTCCGTCATAGCTTGCATGCAGTCGGTGGTAAGGATATACATTGTTGGCTTGGGGGTAAGGGGCTTGTAGGGGTGCTTGTAGGGAGGGAGGTACGCTTTACAGACTTCAAATTTTTTACTGGGTGGTATATTGGCTATTAGGGTGTAGTAAGTGTCGCGAATCGAGGACCATAAAAAAAGAGGGCACCCACAACGGGTGCCCTTTACATAGAAAAAGAAGGGCTTGCGCCCAGGTCTCTTTCTATCGCTGCCCCTCTCTCGCAGCACTTCGTGATGCCCACCTGCCCCTCCCTCTCGGGTTAGCGTTTGGCACCTCCGCCTGGTTCGTACGTCCAGGAACGAGGTTCTCTTCTACTCCAGTGTTTCGTGGTGGCCACTGGTTCTGTAGAAGAGAACCGTGATGTTTATGCCACCTCCGCCTGGTTGTAAGTCCAGGAACTGTTTCACATCGCTGCCCCGCGCCCGCAGCCTATCGTGATGGCCGTCCAGGTTCCCCCGTTTGGGTTCGCCTAACTCATTAGTGCCACCTCCGCCTAGCGTATTTTAATTGGTTTAGCCCGCGTGGTGGGCATAGTTGCGTGTTCCGTACCCGCCTCCTCCGCCTCGCAACAGTCAGGGTCAACCGGTCAGCCCCCAC
>JACCDX010305056.1_pt1 | contig 15225 bp, 14 predicted proteins | sample 7449681 | NCBI WGS metagenome assembly JACCDX01 (sample SAMN15323450, study PRJNA562643) | freshwater metagenome | isolation source: river surface water | place: USA:Blue River Watershed | collected 2017-08-18
GCCAGCCCAGGTTTAGCATTTGCTTCGTGGACAACAATTGGAAAATTATTGCGAGCAGCTAAATAAGCTGGCACTGATACATAACCACCAAATCCAACAACTATGTCAGCTTGAAGTAAATGCAATAACGCTCTGGTTTCAACAACTGCAGCCCGCAGCAAAATTGGCAGGGTTAATAGTTTTGGACTTAATTTTCGAGGTAACGGAACTGCTCTAATTAATTGCAGTTCATAACCACGGGCCGGAACTAAAGTTACTTCTAGTCCTTTTTCTGTCCCTAACGCAGTTATTTTTGCATTTGGATGCCGACGCATTAATTCGTCGGCCAAATTCATCGCCGGTTCAATATGGCCAGCAGTTCCACCACCAGCTAACACAATATTCAATTGCGTTTTGTTTGGTTGCGATCTCTGCTGCTTAGCCTTCAACGAATCTCTATTCCGGTTGAAGTAATTTTAGCGCGGGGCGCGGGTTGAACCGGGTTGCGAGCTATTCGAACGCTTTTGTTTAATGGCCTCGTGTTTAGCAAATGACATTAATAAACCAAGTGCCGCCAGCGTCGGTAATAGTGATGAGCCGCCGGTACTTACTAATGGCAATGGAACACCAGTGATTGGCATAATTCGCAGTACTGCACCGATATTCACCATCATCTGCCAGATAATCCAGACCACTACACCAAATGAAGCAAGCTCAATGAATAAATCGTCAGTGCGCCGAGCGATTCGCAATCCAACAAAAGCAATAACTGCAAATAAGAAAATTACGCTAAGCGTGCCAAGGATGCCTAGTTCTTCGCCGATTACCGCAAAAATAAAATCAGTATGCGCTTCCGGTAAAGTTCCCCATTTTTCGCGAGAACCGCCTAGGCCACGCCCCCATAGCCCACCAGAACCAAGTGCTTGCTGGCCATGAATTAATTGAAAGCCAGCGCCTTGCGGATCTGCTTCGGGATTTAGCCATGAAGTAAATCGAGCCATTCGATATGGAGCAATTAAAGTCAAGGCTGCAATACCAGCAACACCAAGCGCTGCAATCGCAGTGAAAATTCGCATTGGCGCGCCAATTAAATAAAACGCTGCCAACATAATTGGCACAATCACAATTGACGTACCGACGTCACCTTCGAGCAAAATTAATCCCAAGATAATTACAAACAACCAACCGACTGGTCGCATTAATTCACTTCGGTAATTTAATAAATGTGATTTGCGTTCAAGCATATCTGCGGCAAATAAAACCACAGCTAACTTGGCAAACTCAGATGGTTGAATTCGAGCAAAACTACCAAATTCAATCCAGTTACGCTGGCCATGTTTTGCAGTACCAATAATCAGTACAAGTACTAAAAGAATCAAAACAACAATCACATAAATGGGAATCCAACGGCGCACAGTAACTAATGGAATTCGCTGAATCCAAAACATCAGCCCCACGCCAACGACAGCATATATAGATTGACGGATTGCAATAGCCCAAGAATTGCCATCATTGATTTGATAAGAATAGATACTCGAAGCTGACGTAACCATTACTAAACCGAGCACTAACAAAATTAGCGTTGCACCTAAAAGTAAGTTGTAGTTCGCATATGGATGCGCTAAATGTTCACCCATAGATTTACGGTTTGGATTTGTTTTACTTATTGTCATTCTCTGCCAACTTCTGCACAGCTTGCGCGAATACATTTCCTCGGTGCGAATAATCTTTGAACATATCCCATGAAGCACAGCCTGGCGCTAACAAAACAGTGTCACCCCGTTTTGCAAATTTCGCTGCTTCAGCCACCACTAACTCCATAGCTGAAGTATCTGTGCTGGTTACCTTAGTTACTGGGATTTGTGGTGCGTGTTTAGCCAATGCTTTAGCAATGTGATCCTGATCTACGCCAAGCAGCACAACACCTTTCAATCGGTTAGCCGTGGCAATAACTAATTCGTCAAAGTCTTGCCCTTTTGCCATTCCCCCGGCGATCCAAACCACTGATGGATAAGCGGTCAATGAGGTCATCGCGGCGTGCGTATTCGTGGCTTTTGAATCATCTACATAAATAACTTCGTTTATCGTTGCCACATGTGCAATTCGATGAGCAGCAGGTTGCCAAGCCCGTAAGCCATCTCGAATGAATCTTGGTTCGATGCCATGCGCTCTAGCTAGAGCTGCTGCAGCCAGTGCATTTTCAATATTGTGCTTTGCGTTAATGGCCAAATCCGTTACTTCAGCCAATTCAAGTGCTGATTCTTTACGTTCAGCCAAAAATGCCCGGTCGACTAAGAATTCATCGACTACGCCAAGCATCGAAACATCAGGGATCCCCAACGTAAAACCTATTGCTCGACAACCTTCGGTTACTTCAGCTTGCTCCACCATTTGAATAGTCGCTGAATCAGCAGCATTAAAAATTGCGGCAACTTCGCAGCGTTCGTAAATTCTTGCCTTGGCATCGCGATATGCTTCAAAAGTTCCGAATAAGTCGATATGGTCAGGCGCCAAGTTTAGGCAGACTGCAGCCTGCGGTGTGATCGAGTAAGTGAACGGTAATTGTGGCGCACCAACTTCGATTGCTAAAACATCCCAGGGTTGAGGGTCCATCACCACTTCGACTAACGAATGTCCGATATTGCCAGCTGCAATAGTGCGTTTGCCAGCTGCACGCAAAATTGATTCAAGCATCAAAGTAGTCGTGGTTTTGCCATTAGTGCCAGTAACAAGTAACCAAGGCGCTGGATTAGTTAAATCACGTAGGTGCCAAGCAAGTTCAAGTTCACCCCAGATTGGTACATTTCGTTTTTGCGCTACCTGCACGATTGGGGCAAGTGGTGAAACCCCTGGCGAAAGTACTAGTAAATCCACATTGGCAGGCAATGTTTCGTCATCACCAAAAATAATTTCGGCACCAAGTATTTCTAATAAGGTGGCTCGCTCTTTTTGCTTTTCTCCTGGAGTGGCATCAAGAATTACGACTTGCGCATTCAATTGAATTAATGCATCAGCGCACGCAAAACCGGCAACACCCAACCCCACCACGCAGACACGCAACTGGGACCAATCTGATTGTCGATTAAGTTCTAGAACATTAATTTCAGTCATGGCTTAAGCCTCAAGCGCGAATCCACTCGGCATAGAAAAGTGCCATGCCGATAATTACAAATAAGCCTTGGATAATCCAAAAGCGAACCACAATTTGAACTTCTGGCCAACCTAACATTTCGAAATGATGGTGTAGCGGGGCCATTCTTAGTACTCGCTTGCCAGTTAATTTAAATGAACCAACTTGAGCAATAACTGAAAGCGTAACGATTACAAATAAACCGCCAATAAGTGCAAGTAACAATTCAGTACGAGTCATTATGGCTAATGCGGCGATAGCGCCACCGAGCGCCAGCGAACCGGTATCGCCCATAAAAATTTTTGCTGGGCTTGAATTCCACCACAAGAAACCAAAGCACGCTCCACCAACTGCAGCAGCGAAGATTGCTAGATCGAGTGGATCTCGAACGGTGTAGCATCCTGGTATTTGCTCCCAATAACAACTTTGTCCGTATTGCCAAATCGACATCACAGTGTAAGCAGCGAACGCCATAGTTGCGGCACCCGTAGCTAAGCCATCTAAGCCGTCAGTTAAGTTAACGCCATTTGTAATACCGGTTATTAAGAACCAGATCCAAATCATCAGTAGCGCCGATGGAAGAACTAAATTAGTATCGCGAACCCATGAAACGGCATTCGAAATTGGAGTTTGGCCACTTTCATCAGGAAACATTTGGCCTAAGATGCCAAACGAAATTGCCGCAACTGCTTGACCGAGTAATTTAGTTCGAGCACGTATGCCGGTACTACGTTGTTTGAAAATCTTTAAATAATCATCGGCAATACCGACTGCGCCAAGAGCCACCATTAAATAGATAGCAAGTAAACCACTGACACTTGGTTGCCGCCAAGCAATTAAGTGAGCCAGTGCGTAGCCGGCAATAACCGAGAAAATGATGGCCGCCCCACCCATAGACGGTGTGCCTTTTTTGCTGCCGTGCTCGGGGTAATTAATTCCATCAGCAGACTCGCGAATAGCTTGAGCGTAGCCGCGACGCTTCAAAAATTTAATTAATAATGGAGTGCCAAGTAGAGATAACAACGCCGACAGCGCACCGGCTAGGACAACAAGCTTCACGCTTACTTCTCCCCTTCGGCAATTATTTGCTCGGCTACCAACTGTGCTAGTCGATCAAATTCTTCAGACCGAGAGGCCTTAAATAGCAGCACATCGTTTGGCTTTACTCTCTTGCAAATGTAGTCGCATGCCTGAGAAAAGTCTTTGAACCACACCGATTCCCCATCCCAAGAACCTTCTTGTGCAGCGCCTAAGTGAAGGGCTTTAGCCTGATCACCAACAACTACAAGTTGATCGATATTTAACCGCACCGCCAAGCGGCCAATGCGATCATGTTCTGGCATGGCTTGCTCGCCGAGTTCATGCATGGTGCCGAGTATCGCCCAGCGCCGACCAGTAGTTTCAATCGAAGCCAAAGTTTTTAGCGCAGCGGCCATCGATTCAGGATTTGCGTTGTAAGCATCGTTAATCAAAGTGATCGAATTAGGTAGTTTTTGAACTTCCATTCGCCACTTACTCTTTATGGTGACTTGGTTCAATGCCTTGGCAATCTGATCGATTGTCATGCCAACTATTTTTGCTACGGCTGCACTAGCTAATGCGTTATAAACATTGTGCTCACCTGGAATTTGAAGTGAGACTTTTGCTCGATCAGCACCATCGACCAAATCAAAAGCACAACTACCATCTGATTTAGTGACAACATTTTCCGCCACAAAATCAGCATTGCTACTGAAGCCATAAGTAAGTACTTTTGCCTTTGTTTTGTCCGCCATTTGTCGCACGCGAACGTCGTCAAAGTTCAAGACGGCAAAATCTTGATTAGTGAGATCGGTAACTATTTCTGATTTAGCTATAGCAATATTCTCAATTGAGCCAACTTCACCTATGTGCGCTTGACCAACGTTTGTTACTACAGAAATGTTTGGTTTAGCGATTTGTACTAAATATTTAATGTGTCCAAGTCCGCGCATTCCCATTTCCGCAACTAAAAACTTTGTATCTGCAGGCGCCTGCAAAATAGTTTGCGGTAAACCAAGTTCATTATTTGGTGATCCAGCTGGCGCATATGTGGCACCGTGAGTAGCAAGTACTTGACCGATAACGTCTTTAGTTGTGGTTTTGCCAGATGAGCCAGTTATCCCAATCACAGTCATGTTGGAATTTTTTGCTCGGACAAAACTGGCTAATTTTCCTAACGCAGTTATCACTGAATCTATTTGGGCATTTGAATCCTGATTAACTAACACGTAGTCACCGGTTACTGGTTTCGTGCAAATAGTGGCTACTGCTCCACTGGCAATAGCATCTGCTACTTTGTCGTGCCCATCCACTCGTGCACCGACAATTGCCGCAAATAAATCGCCAGATTTAGCGGTTCGGGAATCAGTAGTTAGATCGGTAACTATTAAATCTTTGTCGCCAAAGACTGTTCCATTCACGGCACGTGCAACTTCGCCAAGGGTTAAGTTAAACATCAGTTGGCTTCCTCTTGGATAACTTGCACGTCATCAAATGGATAAGTTTTCCCAGCAATTTCTTGGCCTTGTTCATGGCCCTTACCAAGAACTGCAACCACATCATTTTGACTTGCTTTAGCTAAAGCTTGCTTAATAGCTTCGCGTCGATCGGCGATTTCAACGACTGATGTATTGGACTGGGTAATTCCACTTAACACCGCTGTACGAATTTTCGCCGGATCCTCTGAACGAGGGTTATCGTCAGTAACAATTACGACATCCGAAATTTGTGCTGCAATTCTTCCCATTTTTGGTCGCTTGTTGGCATCTCGGTCACCGCCACATCCCAAAACGGTGATGAGTTGTCCAGCGCAAACTTCACGTAATGTGCTTAAAACTTTTTCAACTGCTTCAGGCGTATGTGCATAGTCGACAATTGCGGTCCCTGCAGAATTATGCGTAACTATTTGACTTCGGCCTGGAACTGCCGAAACGTTAACTAGATCGCGGGCTACCAGTTCTGGAGCTAAACCTAGTTGGGCAGCAACCGCAATTGCTATTGCAGAATTTGTAGCGTTGAACGCCCCAATCATAGGAATAGTGCACGAATAAGTTTCAAAATCTTTGCGCAAAACAAATTCAGTTTGGCTCACACTAAGCCGAAGATCTTCGACTAGCCACTGCGCATTTACCGCACTTGATCCAAGTGCCACTTTTTGAATTGGAATGCTAACTTGGGCAGCTAATTTCTGGCCCCACTCATCATCAACACAAATAACTGCGCCAGTTGAATAATTTTGGCTAAACAATTTTGCTTTTGCATCGAAATAGTTTTCCATCGTGCCATGAAAATCAAGATGATCTTGACTTAAATTTGTAAATACTGCTTGTTTGAAATGTAAACCGTATACCCGATCCATCGCCAGAGCGTGACTAGAAACTTCCATGAACACATGAGTTATGTTCGCCTGCACCATCCTGGCCAATAATGCATAAAGATCAGTTGATTCAGGAGTAGTGCGAATTCCCTTTAAATGTTCACCAGCAATATAGGAGCCAACTGTGCCTATTACGCCAACGCGGTAACCAAAGTTAGTGAATATTGATTGCAAAATATGAGTTACTGAAGTTTTGCCATTAGTTCCCGTTACTCCAACTAATGTCAGTTTCTTTTCCGGATGTCCATAAGTGCGAGCAGCGAGCACAGCCATGTCAACACGAGCCGCGGTTAATTCAATGACTGGTTTGCCACTAGCTTGTGCAACGTCAAGGCCAGCCTGATCCGTAGCAATTGCAACTGCCCCATTAGCCAGCGCTTCGGAAATAAATTCGCGGCCATGATGATTCGCACCAGGAAGTGCCACATAAATATCGCCAGGGCGAACTTCTTTAGAATTGTGCGTAATTCCCGTGATGGTTAAAGATTGATCAATTTGAACGTTAGTTAATCTAAAGCCAGCAGCAATTTCAGTTAATTGCACTGGTTGATTCTGTGGGCGCATCTTGTTACCACGTTACTGGGATCTGTGGTTGCGGTGTATCAGTCGGTGGAATTTTCTGATGTGCCAGTGCATAAGTCATAACTTGCTTAAATACTGGGCCAGAAATTGTTGAACCATAATGTCCATTAACTGGGTCATGAATCATAACCGCCACAATTAATTCAGGATTATTACCTGGCGCAATTCCAATAAACGAAGCGGTGTAACCGCTATAGCCACCAGTAATTTCACTGTACTTATTAGCAGTTCCAGTTTTACCGGCAATTTGATAGCCCGGTATTTGGGCTTGCGGCGCAGTACCTTGATCCGAAACCACGCTCATTAACATTTCCCGAACAGTTTTTGCAGTCTGCGGCGAAACTACTTGCACACTTTCTGGTTCTTTGGCGTATTCGATCGTGCCATCGGTGCGTGAATAGCTTGAAATCAATCTTGGCTGAACTCGCAAACCATCATTCGCGATAGTTGCATATACCGATGCAGCCTGGACTGCGTTTAACGATAAACCTTGACCGAATGCCAATGTAGGGAATGTGGTGCCAGACCATTGATTTGGATTAGTTGGATCTGGAACTAAACCACCAGATTCACCTGGAAAATTCAGGCCAGACATTTCGCCCATGCCAAAGCGCTTTAAGTATTCATAAAACTTATCTTGGCCGATTAATTCTGAAGCCATGATTGTGCCGATGTTGCTGGATTTTGCTAACACGCCATTAAGCGTTAACTGAATTACACCGTGTTCGTCGTGATCTTTAAATGAAGTTCCAGCTCGCGAAATACTCGGGCCAATTGTGAATGGTGTTTCCGGACTTGCCGCACCTTCATTAATTACTGCAGCTATTGTCATAACTTTGCTGGTTGAACCAGGCTCAAAAACATCAGTTACTGCAGTATTGCGCTTTGCCCGATCATCGGTAGCGAACGGATCATTTGGATCAAAAACTGGCGCATTTGCTAAAGCTAAAATTTCACCATTCTTTTTCATTACGACAACAGAACCACTTGATGCGCCGGCTTTTTGAACTTGCTCAACTAAAGCCCGTTCAGCTACCGCTTGAATATCGCGATCAATGGTTAAGTTAACGGATAAGCCTTCGACCGGATCAACACTTTGGCGTTCACTACCTGGAATTTCCCGGCCATTAACTCGTTCGACTTCAACTTTGCCGTCTTTGCCAGCAAGTAGTTCATCAATACCGAATTCAAGTCCACCTAAACCTCGACCTTCGGCACCGACATATCCGACAATGCTGGCCGCTAAAGTTCCATTCGGATATACGCGACTAGTAGTTGGTTCACTGAAGATTCCGGCGATATCTAAAGCAGCAACTTCTTTCCATTTTTCTGGCGTAATTCGTTTAGCAACATAACTAAATTTTTTATCGCCACTTATTGCCGGAATGATTTGCTCTACCGGCATCCCCAAAACTGGTGCTAGCAAAGATGCAGCAGCAATTGGATCTTTAATCAATGTTTGATCAGCAGTTACATTGCGAGCAAGTACCGTGGTAGCTATTGGCACACCGTTTACATCGTTAATGTTTCCGCGAATTGCTGGTAACAAAACAGTTTGTAGGCGATTACTTTGACTTTGCGCAGCAAGTTCTGGGCCTTTAATCAATTGCAAGTTAATTAATTGGCCGGCATAAACGAGGAAAATAACGACAAGTATTTGAGTGAACCTAGTGATTCGACGACGTGGGCTAGCTAATTGGAAAACTGCTGGCGGCCTCGGTTGCGTGAATCGCGGAGATTGAAAAGGTTCTGGTCTTGGCCTGGTGCTAGCTGGACGACCTTGGTTTGGTAGTTGACTGCCTGGGCGTAATGGAGTTTGCGAACTCATGGCACCACCGGAGTTGGAACAACAAACGGAACTGCCGGGGTTTTCGCTGGCACTGGTTGGCCAACTATTGCTCGGTCTGACAACCTAAGAAACACTGGGGTCTCGGCTGGCACCATTCCAATAGTTCGCGCAGCCGTAACTAGATTGTCTGTTGACTCTGCCGCGGCAACTTCACTGGCTAGCCTTTGCTCGGTAGCTAACATTTGATTTAACTCGATTTGCAGTGAGTGTTTCTCAAACGCAGCCTGTTGGGCTTGAGTGTTAATAACTAGCAATAAAAGGCTGCCGAAAATCAACATGCCAATAATAATTCCGATGAAAGTATTTCGGTTTGCCCGACCTTTTGGTAGACCCACTGGGATTGCTTGTGCGATTGGCGTAACAATTGCCCGTGAATTTACTGCAACCAATCGGCTAACTCGTTTGCGACGAGTTGGGATTGGAGTCAGTCGTGGCGATCGAGCCGGCATTGCACTCATGCAGCTAACCTCTCGATCGCACGTAACCGGACAGAGGCGGCCCGGGAATTTTGGGCAATTTCCTCTTCAGTTGCTAACTCCGAGCCTTTTGTTAGCAACTGAAGTTTTGGTTTTTGTCCGGTTGGAATAAAAGGTAAATCGACTGGGATTTTTGATTCAGTTACTTCACGGAAGGCTTGCTTCACAATTCGGTCTTCAAGTGATTGGTAAGCCAACACAACTAGCCGTCCGCCGATTGCAAGTGCGTCAATCGCTGCCGGAATTGCTCGAGTCAATACGGAAAGTTCATCGTTTACTTCGATGCGCAAAGCTTGGAAAGTTCGCTTTGCTGGATTACCACCAGTACGTCGGGTGGCAGCCGGAATTGCATCTCGAACTACAGTAACTAGCCGATCGCTAGTGGTAAACGGTTCAATTTCTCGTTCGCGAATTATCGCACTGGCAATACGTGAAGCAAACCGTTCTTCACCATAAGTACTTAAGATTCGAGCTAACTCACCATGACTATATGTGTTGACCACATCTGCGGCGGTTTTGCCGATAGTCGGATTCATCCGCATATCTAACGGTGCAGTTTGAGAATATGAAAAGCCACGTTGAGCGTTATCTAACTGCATCGACGAAACGCCTAGGTCAAATAAAATTCCCTGAACAACAGGTAAATCTAAGTCGGCTAGCACTGTTGGTAACTCGTCGTAAACTGCGTGGACAAAATCAACCCGACCGGCATATGCCGCTAAGCGAACTCGTGAATGTTCAAGTGCAGCAAGATCTCGATCAATTCCGACAACGCGCAAGTTTGGAAATGCGGCTAATGCAGATTCTGTGTGACCACCTAAGCCAAGAGTGGCATCGACTAACACTGCCCCAGTTTTATTAATTGCTGGAGCTAACAGGTCTAAACAACGTTGATTAAATACTGGAACGTGACTGAAGGTTGTCATTAGCCACGCTCCGCACCAACAACCTCAAGTCCCCAGCCGTCCGCAAGCTTGGCACCGGGGAAGGTGCGCCAAGATTTAGATACGGCTGGGTACTTGAGGCGGTTGATTGTCATTACGGTTGCACCTCGTCAAGCGAAGCGAAGCTTGGTTCCTGTACGGCTAAGTACTGACTCCAAGCAACGGCATCCCAGATTTCAATTCGAGTGTCTGCACCGACTACAACTAGATCGCGATCTAGACCAGCCCATTCGCGTAGCGGAGCCGGAATAGTTACGCGGCCTTGTTTGTCGGCCACATCATCGAAAGCAGAAGAAAAAAATACGCGGGTGAATGCACGAACTTTTTCATTATTTTGCGAACGCGCCCGAAGCGATTCGGCATAAACATCAAATTGGGCGCTTGGCCAAATAACCACACAGCGCTCTTGGCCTTTAGTCATTACTAGACCGCCAGTTAGCGGATCACGAAATTTAGCCGGCAGGATTAGGCGGCCCTTTTCATCCAGCTTCGGAGTGTGGGTGCCCAAAAACATGGCGTACCTCCGAAAACTGTGGCAGCCCTTCCCCGAGCCACCTCGTCAGACCAGAATACTCCACTTTGCTCCACTGTCAACCCTCTTTAGAGCTCAATTTTCACTTTTTTCACAACAAATGCCTAAATCAGCCTTGATTTAATGGTGGATGAAAGTGGAGAAATAACCAACCCGCCAAAACAATGGCTTTGGCGGGTTGGTTAATTACAGAATTAAATTTGAATCGAATAGCCCGTAAGCTGCTGTGAAAGCGCCCAAAGTTTATCGATATTCTTCTGGGCACCGGGTTTCAAAATCGGTAGCTTTGCCGGTGATCCAGCTGCACCAAATCGGGGGCCGAAAAATTGCCCACTTTTTACCTCAGGATCTAAGGCAGCTTTAATTTGAGACTGAGCCCCTTGCCACGGATCCATACCAAGTTTTGCGGTTAACGGTTCTGACATACGTCCTGAGAATCCGGCGCCACCAAGTTTTGCGGTTTGTACCTGTAAATTTGTGCGGCTTAATCCTGGATGCGTTAGCAAACTTAGATTACTTACTTTTGCCGCTTTGAACATCTGGTGTAGTCCAAGAGCAAAGTAGTAATTAGCCAATTTTGAATGCGCATATGATCCCCACGGCGAATAGTTATCTTTGAAGTTTGGATCTTTGTCATTAATTGACCAGGCCATGTGATGTGCCGTACTTGAAACGGTAACAATTCTGGAATTGCTAGTCGACAATAGTAAATTCAATAAATTGCTAGTCAGCACCCAATGGCCTAAATGGTTTACCCCAAATTGAGATTCAAAACCATCTTCAGTCTCTTGATATGGCACCGCCATTATTCCAGCGTTATTAACCAATATGTCGAGTTGCTTTTGGCTAGCGGTAACTTTTTGGGCAGCGGAATTGATACTTCGTATGGACGCTAAATCCAATGGCAAAACTTCAATTGCCAAGTCCCCAAACTGATTAATTAAATCTGACTTAGCTTTTTCACCTTTTGCAACATCACGACAGGCTAAATAAACATAAGCTCCTTTTCGCGCCAAAGCTTTAACAGTTTCAAAACCCAATCCACTATTGCCACCAGTGACCAAGGCTATTTTTCCGTCTATTCGGGTAACGCGATCAAAGTTAAACGACATTAATTACTCTTCTCAGCTAACTATTCAGTTCTTATTGGGCTTGGTTGACATTACCAACCAGGCCATTTGGCTCAGTACACATAATGTTTCGATCTAAAGTTACTCCATCTACGGTGGCTACGAATTGGACAATATTGGGTAAGTTTCCGGCTAACCCTGATTCCGTACATGCGGCTTTGGCGGCAGCTACGCCACTTTCAACATCCGAAAACTTACCTAGGGCTACCCAAGTTGGTACGCCAATTTTTGCATTCAACGTGATTTCAAACCAGTGCGAACTCACTGAATAAATCCCAACGTGATAGCCAGCTTGCGTAAGAATGTGCATAGTTTCAGTTAAGACAGTTACCGCTCTAGTTGGCGATGTCCAGGTGTTGTAAGTTTCCACATCAAGCCAAATAGGAATTTGGTTACTAACTCCGTATTTGTTTAGCCGGTCGATATTGTCGTTGGCAATTCGTTGGCCATAACGCGCTGGATCTTCATCACCTGGATCAGCCGTATTAATGTATACCGCTGCCGCTGGATAAGTTTTAGCCCAGTTCCACTGTTTTTCAAAACATGGATTTTCCGAGAATGGTTTTCCCTTATTCAGTCCGATAATGACAAAATCCACTTTGCCAGTTGGCAATGACGAATTACATTGCGGATGCGAGATGTCGTAACCACTGTTGCCCAATTCCCCTACCCAGGTAACGGTGTCGGGCTGGGTGGCAGTAACTAACGGTCTACCATCAACATTTTCAATAGTTAGTGGCTCGGCAAATACTGACTCCGTTATGTATGCATAAGTCGCATAACCGACGATAAATAGAGCAACGATGCCAGAAATAAAATTTATGAATCGTCGCATAACTAATCGGATGAGAATTTTGTTGATGGGAAAGCGAACAAATTAAAATTCGTTATTGCGTCGATCCCAACGCTCTTCGAGGCCTTGCATAAACGATGACTTGGTTTTTGGTCCAGTAGATTTTGTCGTCATGTTTTTAAGTGCGTTATTGCTAGCACCACTAACGATTGCAGTTAAGCCAGCAACAATTGCTACGAATCCGACTATGCCAAGTGGTGGCAACTTGGTGATTACCCCAGCTAGTAATCCAGCAATTCCGGCCACAATTCCAGCTAGCGCAAAAATAACGTGTTTAGGTGTGCGCACGGCTAAACCTGGATTACGAAGAGTAGAAACTAATCGTGGATCTTCATTGGCCAGTGCCTTTTCCATTTGTTCAAGAAGTTTTTGTTCATGATCTGATAGCGCCACAGTTAAACTCCTTATCTTTTGCGGAAAAGTTACCGATACCTACAGAATACGTGGCATCTGGATTTCGCGCAGTTTTCATTAAATTTCTGGGGATATTTCCATTATTTGAGCAGGTTTTCCTGATGGGTTAAACCAGTTAAGACCAGCCATCATCTCGCTTTATCAGTCTGGCTGGCTGTACCGCAGTAGTGCCAAACTTTTCTACCACTTTATCCAGGGCCGACTCAGCCTCACGCCAGCCAGCAGCCCGGTCGATAAACGCTAACTGAATCGGTGCATCATCAGATAGGCCGGTTGCCCGAACGCCAACTAACCGAACTCGAGCTCGTTCTAGTTTAAGTTTTTCAAATAACTGTTTCGCCGCTTGATAAATCTCGGTACTTAAATCAGTTGGATTATGCAGCGTTTTACTTCGAGTTAGCGACGAAAAATCGTGGAATTTAACTTTTATTGAAATTGTTTTAGCGGTTAAGCCAGCGCTGCGCAAGCGCCGAGCTACTTTATTACTTAATGAAAGAATGTGCGTAATTATTTCTTCGGGATCTTGTAGATCTATATCAAAAGTTCGCTCGTTGCCAATACTTTGTTCTTCTTGCTCGCGGGTAACAACTCGAGGATCTCGACCCCAAGCTAATTCGTAAAGATGGTCGCCACCTGCGTCGCCCAAAATAAGTTTCAAAGTTGAAAGTGGCACATTGGCAATGTCGGATACTTTACGTAATCCGAACTTATCTAGTTGCTCGGCAGTTTTAGGGCCAACTCCCCACAATGCACTTACTGGCAGTGGATGTAAAAAATCAATAACTTGATCTTTGGCAACGACATGAATGCCATTTGGTTTTGCAAAATTAGTTGCTAATTTTGCCACAAACATAGTTGAGGCAATTCCGACTGAACAAGTTATTTTTTGTTCTTCCCAGACTCTTTTTCTAATCTGTTCGCCGATTTCAATAGGACTGCCGATTAATTTAATTGCACCGGCTACATCTAGAAATGCTTCATCAACAGATAGTTGCTGGACCATTGGAGTGAAGTCTTCGAAAATTGCCATAACTTCTTCAGAGACTTCCCAGTACTTATACATATTTGGTTCAAGCACAATTGCTTCTGGTGCAATTCGCATAGCCCGAGACATGGGCATCGCAGAATGCACACCTAACTTTCGAGCTGGGTAAGTTGCCGAGAGCACGACGCCTCGCCCACCACCGTGACCGATAATTACTGGTTTGTTGGCTAACTCTGGGTTATCTCGAATTTCGACTGAAGCAAAGAATGCATCCATATCGATATGCAAAATGTGGCAACCTTCATCGCTTGCCAGTGGACCACGTTTCCCACTGGGGCGATTGAGTTGCTCTTTAGTCATGGGTTCATCATTACACCTACCCCCGACTAAATCAGAATTAGTGCCAGACGTTTTTACTGTTTTAATACGCCTATTTTTAAAGTCTCCAACCAAAACAGAGGTTCGGCCTGACCTGCGTGCTCAGACAAGAAATCCTCGTTCGCATCTTTCCCACACATCTCTTCGATGGCTGAACTACCTGCTGGATGCCTGTTAGCAAAACTTGTTACGTCATAAACATTGTTATTTACAATCGTCCAACAATCGTCAACTGAATTATGTTTTGCCACCTGCTCAAGAGTAAATTCAGCGGGGCTAGCAACTATGCCAGCCTTACTTTTTGCATAGTCCTCTTTCCAGACACTTTCCGCACCTGAATGACCAACTACATATGTCATGCCAACAGTCCCCAAGGACAGCGCCACCATTAAAACTTTCAACGTTTTGGAAATTATGGTGATGGGTTTATAGATTGCAAAAAAAGTAAACAAAATAAAACCAAGCAATAACGCTATGGCTAGGGGAACTAAATTATTGCCCCATTCGGCATGAAATTGAGGCAAGCCTACTGCTGCAGCAAGTGAATCTCCTGAGGACTTGGCGGCGATAACACCA